>Ga0209575_10001061_pt1 | contig 12215 bp, 12 predicted proteins | sample Medcelwee11metaG_FD_187172 | JGI IMG/M metagenome (GOLD analysis project Ga0209575, IMG submission 187172) | Freshwater pond sediment microbial communities from the University of Edinburgh, under environmental carbon perturbations - Medium... | ecosystem: Environmental > Aquatic > Freshwater >...
GCCTCTCCATAAAGGATGCAGGCTGGGGCTCACTCATGGCAGGGTTCGGTGAGTTCTATCTCCCTGCGCTCGCTGTCTTCCTCCAGGCGACCTCTCTGCAGATAAGCCTCCTCTCTTCCCTCCCTCAGCTCCTCTCTTCAGCCCTCCAGCTGGTCGCAGTCCGGCTCACCACCTTGTTCAAGTCAAGGAAGAGGATCGTCCTCGTCCTCCTCGGGCTCCAGATATTCCTCTGGCTCGCCATCTTCGCGTCATCCATCTTCCTCCGGAATGTGTGGCTCATCATATTGCTCGCGACAGGGTATTTCACCCTGAAAGAGATGATCATCCCCGCATGGTCATCCTGGATAGGCGACCTTGTCCATGAGGACAAGCGCGGGAGGTATTTCGGGAGGAGGAACAGGGTCGCGGGAGCCGCGGCCTTCGCTGCAACCATCGTCGGCGGGATCATCCTCTATTATCTCGAAAGTCTCGCGACCTTCTCGGGTTTCGCAGTCCTCTTCCTCATCTCTTTCTTTGCCGGCCTCGTCACCTATTCCCTCATAAGCAAGGAGTACGAACCCATCGTCACAGTCCGCGCACCAAGACCTTTCGGATTCCGCAAGTTCCTCTCCACCATCCATAAGACTAATTTCGGGATATTCACCCTCTACATCTCCCTCATGCATTTCGCGACATGGATCGTCGCCCCCCTCTTCACCATCTATTTCCTGACCACCCTCTCCCTCTCCTATCTCCAGTTCATGATCCTCCTATCAGCTGCAGCGGTCTCAGGATTCGTCACCATGACCTACTGGGGAGCGAATGCCGACCGCTACGGGAACAAGACCATCCTTGCGGCGTCCTCAATCATGGTCGCGTCTCTTCCTGCATTCTGGTATGCCACCGGATTCATGTCTCATGACCAGATCTACCATTTCGCCATAATACTCCAGATCATCGGCGGCTTCGCCTGGGCAGGTTTCAATCTCTCGTCATCCAACTTCATATTCGACTCTATCTCGCCCAAGGACAGGGTGAGGTCTTTCGCCTATTATAATTCCCTGAAAGGGATGTCCATCTTCCTCGGCGGCCTATTGGGCGGGCTCCTGGCGGGAATCGCTTTCAGCTCAAAAACCATGCATTCCTTATTCCCTACCGGCTTCATGTTCCTCCTCATTGTCTCCGGAGTCCTCAGGCTTGCTGTCCACTTCTTCTTCAGCCACAGGGTGAGAGAAATAAAAAAAGTCGGGAAGCATCCCCATTTCCTGCATTTCGCCATGGTCATGCCCATGCAGGGACTCATCCTCGATTCTGTGGTCGGGATGAACCGGACCATCAAGAGTTTCAGGATCCCGCTTCACAGGATCTCAAGCACCCTCGATATCTGGGAGAATGATTTTAAAAAAAAGGTGAAGAAACCCTAGATCGCGACTTCCATCTCCTTTCCGGTGAAGGCAATCTCTTCAAGAACGATCTTTTTCTCCAAGGCATAGATGTCTTCATCGTCGTATCCTATCACAAGCATCACCCGCTTCCCTGCCTGCGTATAGAATTTAATCAACCCGGTCCCTTTCTCTGTCCCTTGGCAACCTTCTCCAATAAGCCCTTCGATCTCCGCTATCATGCTGTTCGTGCATCCGTTCCCGAGCAGGATGAGGTGGCTCTTTTGGATCTGTGATTCCTCTGAATCCTCAAGGTCTGATACATGGTCAAGGACCACGAGGTTTGTCGGGTTATCAAGGAAGAGCTTGAGGTGGAGCGCTGAGAGCACCATTGTCCCGGTTGTCTTTTCTGAGTCGAAGACGATGAGAGTCTTCTCGTCTTTCATGGGTGAGAGGAATCCCGCGTTCGACTGGAACGGGATGAGTGACCCGAAAAGACCTGTCTTTGGTGGTTCTATCTCCTGCTTATCAGTTATCTCTTTTTGCTCCTGTTCCACTCTCTCTTTCGCAATGGTCTTTTCCTGAGAAGTACCTGGCCGCACTCCTTCCTGGGACGCCTCTGTCTGCACGCTTTCAATAGTATCGCAGGTACCGTCTCTGTCCCTGTCGAGACAGCAGCTATCACCGTCTTTAATCAGCGGTTCGGCGCATCCATCCGCGTTGGGGTTGGCTGGAGCGATGACTGTCTGGCGGACTTCCTCCTGGCAGCCTATCAAAAGGAGGGCAAGGAGGATGAATGTTCTGTTGATTTCCATCCCCGGTTCCCCATCCTAGTCATATTTATAGGTTTTGGGGGTCTGTGTGTGTGTGATGAATGTAATTGTTATCGTCACGCATTCCATAGCGCTTCTCAAGGTCCATCAGCCAGTTTGTATGTGGGTTATACGTCAATATTTTTCCATATTACATCTCGACGTTTGTTGAAAGTCCACCATATTTGCCGATGAACGCATCACTCCCTCCCCCCAGGCGCGGACGGCCATTTTTCAAACGGAAAAATGCAAAGTGAGCGAAGCTCACTTGCACAAGAAAACCTTTGGTTTTCTTTGTGTCCTACGGCGGTAGCCCGAAGGGCCCAACCCCACCGCCGACCCGCGCCACAGGAGGGAGTGATGCTCAGATAAGGTTTATTGTACGAAGACGAAGATTCGTGCAAACAAACCCTCTTGTGCAAAAGCATATATAGGACAGAATGTCGACACCCTCATGAGGGTAATCCGCAATGGAACATTTTGATGATCTGGAATGGGATATCTTTCGGGAGATAGGTAACATCGGGTCAGGCCACGCTTCTGTCGCCATGTCCCTCCTTGTCGACGGCAAGACCCATATCAGCAGGACAGAGACCCTGCTTTCGTCACCTAAGGACCTCATGAAAAGCGAATTCGCAGGGAGTGAGAACGTCGATATCCTTCATCTGGGTATCAATGGTGACCTTGCGGGAAATACACTCATCCTCATGGTCGGAGAGACCTCAGCACATCTGTCGAGGCTGCTTCTCGAGAAGAAAGGCAATCGGGCTTATGTCGACAGCATCTCCGCGATCCAGGAATTCGGGAACATCCTCGTCGGCTCCTATATGACTGCGCTCTCGAATCTTGTGCATCTCTCGGCCATACCAAAAGTCTCGAATTTCATCCCCCAGGGGAAACGTGACGAGGCCATAGGCGCCCTGGGGTTGGGATCAGGTAAGAAAACCCTCGCCATCAAGACGCAGGTCATGAACACCGATTATGGCCTCTCAGTCATCATTTTCGTCCTCTTCGATGAGGGCTCGCTCGGAAAGATCCTCCTCCGGACCAAGCCAAAAGATATCCTCGTCATCGACTCCCTGGAAAAGGCGAAGATGATAAAAGGGCTCCTGGAGGAATATTCGAACCTCTCGATAATGCATGCAGCAGACATCGCATCAGCAGGAAAGGTAGTCAGGGATAGACCGCCGCACCTCTGCCTCATCGATGAAGCGATCATGAAGGATGCCAGGCTTTCTGACCTGAGGAAAGCCGCTGGGAAGAACGCGAGCATAGCGGTCATAGGGAAAGCACAGCCCGGAGCATCTCCCCCGGGGGTCAAGCTCTCCTACCTCAGGAAACCGGTCTCAAAGGAGCGGCTCATCCAGCTCATCGACGCCTCGGGGAAGCCAAAAGGATGAGATTCATCGTCGGGAAAACGCTCCCGTATCGAAAAAAGAAATATTTATATATCAAGGGAACTGGATGCAGGAGGGTTCATATTCCCCCTGTTGTTTTGCCGGGGAAAAAAAGTGGTGAATGAATGAAAAAGATCATGATTGTCGAAGACTCAAATCTCATGATTTCCATCATCCGGAACTTTGTCAAGAAGAAACTTGGCCCTGATGTCGAGTTCGTCGAGGCCCATAACGGTAAAGAGGCGGTGGAGAAATATCCTTTCGAGAAGCCTGACCTCGTGTTCATGGATATCAAGATGCCTGAGATGGATGGCCTTTCAGCGCTCAGGATGATCCATAGCATCGATCCCCAGGCGAAAGTGGTCATGGTCACATCCCTCAAGGAAGAGTCCCAGGAAAGGATGGCGAAAGACCTCGGTGCAAAGCTCTATATCATGAAACCGTTTTCCAGCGCTGACATCTTCAAGGCGCTGGACATTTAATACGATGAAAAAAATCATGGTTGTGGAAGACTCGAGCCTCATGGCCTCGGTCATAAGGAACTTTGTCAGGAAAAAATGGCCTGATGTCGAGTTCATAGAGGCCCACAACGGGAAGGAAGCGGTCGACCAATACCCTTTGGAACGGCCTGATATCGTTTTCATGGATATCAAGATGCCTGAGATGGACGGGATCGCCGCACTCGAGCTGATCCTGCAGATCGATCCGAAAGCGAAGGTGGTCATGGTGACTTCCGTGAAAGAGCAGACACAGGAAAAGAAAGCGTTAGGGATAGGGGCGAGGATGTATATCACGAAGCCCTTCAGCAGTTCAGAGATTTTTGACGCGTTGGATGTATAGAGGTGGAAAAATGAAGATACTGGTGGTTGATGATTCCGCATTCATGAGGACGATGATAATCAATATCCTGAAAGAGGAGAATCATGAGATATTCCAGGCAGCGAACGGTGTTGAAGCGGTCATCAGGTTCAGGGAGAACAAGCCTGACCTGGTGTTCATGGATATCGTCATGCCGGAAAAAGACGGAGTACAGGCATTGAAGGAGATAAAGGTGATCGACACCAACGCAAAAGTAGTCATGTGCACTTCTGTAGGAGGCCAGGAGAAGATCGTCAATGACGCCATCCAGGCCGGCGCCTCAGATATCATCACCAAGCCTTTTCGGCCCGAAGAGATCACCAAGGTCATCACCAACATCAAGAATTTTTGATTCTATGGCTGAGTTGATGAATCCGATCTGTCCTCTCCATTCGGAGTTACCGTCGCCTGCTCGCCATAGGAAACTATTTTCTCCACGAAGGGATTGAAGATGATGAGGATGCCAATAATAGTCCATTCCAGGGCACGATCACCATGATAGAGATACTCATCGTCGAAGGAGACGACATCATCAGCGAAGCGATCTCCAAGGTGATAGACACGGATCCCGACATGCATGTCATCGGGATAGCAAAGGATGGCTTTGATGCCATGAGGATGATCGCCGACTATGCCCCGGATGTCGTCCTCCTCAACCTTTCCCTCAGAGGACTCGACGGGATCGATGTCATCAAGGGGCTTGAGAGGATCGATCCTGTCCCGGTCGTCCTCATCTCCCAGCTCGATGATGAGCATTCAGTCAAGCTCACCGACTCCTGGTTCGAGAAGACCGTGGTGGAATTCATCCTTCGGCCGGATAATCCCAAGGAGGTCATGGCGATATCAGGAGAGATCCTCATGAAAGTGAGATCAGCATCGGTCGCTCATCTCCGGAAAATCCTCCCTGACAAGCGCCTTGAGATGAGGAAGACCTCAACCAAGGACAAGATCATCGTCATAGCCTCATCTACCGGAGGGCCGCTTGCGGTCTCTTTCATATTGTCCTCCCTCCCAAAAGAGGTCCCCTGCCCAATATTGATCGTCCAGCACCTCCCCCCGAAATTCTCCCAGTCATTCGCTGAACGACTGAGATCAACATCTGGTGTGAGGGTGAAAGAGGCGACGGACGGAGATCTCCTTGAGAACGGCGTCGCCTACATCGCTCCGGGAGATTATCATATGGAACTTCTTGAAACAAAGAAAGGGGTGGCGATCAGCCTCAACCAGAAATCAAAATCATTAGGGGTGAGACCGTGCGCAGATGTGACCATGCGGACTGCATCAGTGATCTACAAAGACGCGACCATCGGAGTGGTCCTCACCGGGATGGGACATGATGGGACGATAGGCTCCAAATTCATCAAGAGGCAGCTTGGAACGGTCATCATCGAATCAAAGAAGACCTGCGTCGTGAACGGGATGCCGGGATCAGTCTTCAAGAGCGGTTACTTTGATCTCATGCTCGACCTTGAGCAGATCCCTGTGGCGATCGTCCAGATACTCGAGCAATGATCAGTAGAATCAGGGGTCAAACAGGAAATTGTTTACCCCCTACTTTCCGACTATGGAAAGGCGGTCCAACCTGTAGATATCTTTAAATATCACAAGGACCAGGATGGTGGGAGAGAGGTGGCAAGCCATGCGAGAGATGTCAAGTTATAAGGAAGAATTCTTCTCTGAGGCAGCTGAACATCTCTCAAATATGAATGCCCAGCTCCTGGAGCTTGAGAAGAGGCCGGATGACCGCGAGGTGATAAACAGCATCTTCCGCTCAGCCCATACCCTCAAAGGCAACGGGAATACCATGGGGTTCATCAAGTTCGCTGAGCTCGCCCATAGCATCGAGGACGTCCTCTCTAGGGTGAGGGACAGGAAGACGGCTGTCACTCCCAGCCTCATGGACACTCTTTTCGAGGCACTTGACACCCTGGAAGACGCAATCCAGTATCTTGAGGAAGATGGCAATGAGCATCATTTCGAGACCGCGCTCATCATGAAGAAGCTCTCAGCCTATGATCCATCCCATATCAACCCTAATGAGGATAATTCCATCGAAGAGCATATGATTCTCTCAGAACCGGACTGGCAGAGGGTTAATGAGGAGCGGGAAGCGAATAAGAATGTCTTCCGTGTGGTGGGGGTTTTTGATTCCCAGTGCAAGATCAAGTTCGCAAAGGCTCTCCTCCTCCTCCGAGAGCTCTCAAGGAACGCGCTCATCCTCAAGTCTATCCCTTCTGAGGATGATATCAAGACCGGAAAGCTCGGTCACGGGGTAGAATTCCTCATATCTACAGATAAGCCAAAAGAAGAGGTGGCTGGCGTCCTTGCCTTCCTGTCAGGTTTCGACCATATCGATCTCCTCGGGATGGATTCAGCGTATGACCGGGAGAAGATGCTGTCAGTGTACGCTATGAGCAAGGAGGTCGCGAAACAGCACATCCTCGAACGCAACATGAAAGAGGCGGGAAAGAATATCCAGACGGTGAAGATAAGCATAAGTCGCCTTGACTACCTCATGAATCTCGTCGGCGAGCTCCTCATCAACAACCTCCGCATCCAGAATATCTCCCATGAGGCTGAATCCAAGGAACTACAGGAGGTGGCGGAGAGCTTCAACCGTCTTGTCCTTGAGATCCAGGAAGAGGTCATGGACCAGAGGATGATCCCTATCAGCCAGGTGTTCAACAGGTTCCCGCGCATGATCCGTGACCTTTCAAAAAAGGAGAACAAGAAAGTCAATCTCGTCATCGAAGGTGAAGAGATCGAATTCGACAGGACTGTGCTCGATGAGATCGGTGACCCTCTTGTCCATCTCCTCCGGAATTGCGTCGACCATGGGATTGAGCTTCCCGAGGAGAGGCTCAAGGCAGGCAAGGCTGACACCGGTATCATCCAGCTCATCGCGAGCAGGAGGAAAAACTCAGCCATCATCGACATAATCGACGACGGCGGCGGTATCGACCCTGCACGGGTCAAGAAGGCCGCCATCAGCAGGGGGATCATCTCCAGGGAAGAGGCTGAGACCCTTGGCCCGGAGGAGCTCCAGCGGCTCGTCTTCAAGCCGGGCCTCTCGACGAACGAGACGGTGACCGAGATCTCCGGCCGCGGAGTCGGGATGGATGTCGTCGAGAACAAGACTAGGTCCCTTGGAGGGACTGTCCGGCTGGAATCAACTCCAGGCAAAGGGACCAAAGTCTCACTTGAACTCCCTCTCACCCTTGCGATTGTCAGTTCCCTCCTTGTCAGGATAGGGAATGAGATCTTCGCCATCCAGCTCAGCCAGGTGGACAAGGTTGTCCACATCCAAAATGAACATATCCGGACCATCCAGGGCCATGCGTCATTCATCTTCATGGAACAGGACATCCCCCTGGTCGACCTGAAGAAAGAGCTCAATTGCCAGGCGGATTCCACGCCAGGGAGGCTCACCATCGTCATCGTCGACAAGCAGGGGCAGAAAGTCGGGCTCATCGTCGACTCTATCATCTCGCAGCAGCAGATCCTCATCAAGCCCCTGAATGACCTCATCAAAGGGACGAAAGGGATCGCGGGCGCCATGATCCTCGGAGGCGGCGAGATCGGCCTCATCCTTGATGTAGGTGCTTTCATATGATCGACATGATAAGGCTCACCGAGATGGAATTCGATGCCTTGAAGGAGATCGGGAACATTGGTGCAGGACATATCGCGACATCCCTCTCAAAGATGCTTGGGAAGGATGTCGAGATCAACATCCCGGATACCAGGTTCATCGGCATCGACGGTTTCGCTGATTACCTGGGTGGGCCTGAACGAATCGCATCTGCGATCTATCTGAGGATAGAGGGCAACCTGAAAGGGGAGGCCATGTTCATCTTCCCTGAGAAGGGCGGCCTCGAATTGATCGACCTCATGCTGGGAAAACCTCCAGGCACCACAAAAAGCATCGATGAGACCATGCTCGGGGAGTCCGCATTCACTGAGCTTGCGACCATCTTGACAAGCGCTTTCCTCAATGCCATGTCAAGGATGCTCGATGTGACCATCCTCCCTTCTCCGCCTCATGTCGCGACGGATTTCGTCCAGTCGCTCGTCGATATGCTCCTCATCGAAGTGGGGACTTACGCTGACAGCTTCCTCTCTGTAGGCACAAAGATCGAGGTTTCCGGATATAATATCAACGGAAAATTCCTCATCCTGTTCGACAGGGACTCCCTTCTCGAGGTGCTGGACAGGCTGCATGATAAATTTGGTTGACCATGAGAGATAAAACTGAGCTGGTGGTCGGTATAGGCAAGATCGGCATGAGCTATGGCGACACCGTGCTGGTGTCGATCGGGCTTGGTTCCTGTGTCGGTGTCGCCCTATTCGACCAGGTGAACAAGGTGTTCGGGATGGCGCATATCATGCTTCCAAACAGCGCAGATTCCCACCTGGAATCCCCCAACATGACTATCCTCCTGTCTGAGCATGACACATCGACATTCAATCAGCTCAAGGACATCTACTCAAAGAATGAATTCAGCATCGCTGAAGAGGCGCATGAATCTTTCGAGGCGATCAGGAAATATGATTCGCTGACCATGGGGATGGTGATCCTCTCGCGCTATCTCCCCCGCCTCCAGGGTGTCGAGACCATGAAAAGGATCCGGGAGAAAGACAGGGAATCAAGGGTCATCCTCATCTCCCCCCAAAGCGACAGGCAGAGCGTCAAGATGCTGCTCGATGAAGGCGCTGATGAGGTGCTCATGGACCCCTTTGATGAAAGGAAGGTTGTGGAGGTCACCAAATCAGTCATCTTCCATAACCAGACGAGGTTCGCGGATGTTGCATTGCCCATACTCATCTATAAGATGGTCAATCGCGGAGCGAGGATCGATCTCATCAGGGCGAAGATCGCTGGAGGAGCGAACATATTCTCTACCATGCACCCGACGGATATCGGTAAGATCGGTGACAGGAATGTCCTTTCAGTGAAAGCCCAGCTTGAAAAACATAGGATCAGGATACTCGCTGAGGATGTCGGGATGAATTTCGGAAGGACCGTGAGGTTCGATCCTGATACCCTCATGCTCTGCATCCGGACCAAGAACAAGGAATACAGCATATAAAAAAAGAATAGGCAGCATATAAAAAAAATAAGGTGGCTACCATAGATCTCATACGATTGCCCATCAAAGACCAGGCATACTGGGAGGTCCTCAAACAGAGGATATGGGACATCCTCGATTTCGACTCTGCCGACTACAGCGACCATTTCATCAGGCGCAGGGTGGAGAGCAGGATGAGATTCCTTGAGCTGACCTCTTACAGGGATTATGCCGAACTCCTGATCACCTCGAGGAAAGAGGCTGAAGCGCTGTTCTTCAACCTGACTGTCCATGTCACCCATTTTTTCCGGGACCGCACCATGTACGATTCATTCAGCCACAAGATGATCCCCGCGCTGTTGGATTATAAGATGACGCTTGTCAAGAAACCTATCCTGCGTATCTGGTCTGCCGGGTGCTCGACAGGAGAAGAGCCGATATCTGTCCTTATCTGTGTCCTTGAGGCGCTCGGTGACAAAGTGAAGGATTTTTTTATCTCCATACTCGCGACTGATCGGGATGATGCCATCATAAAAGCAGCGAAGGAGGCGATCTATGAGACCTCGCAGTTCCAGGAGACCGAGGAATATATCCTTGAGCGTTATTTCGAGGCCTATGATGACCAGCATTTCAAGTTCAAGAAAGAGTACATGAGATATATCACGTATGAAGTGTCTGACATAACCAAAAAAGTGCAGAACAACATGGATATCATCCTCTGCAGGAACACCGTCATCTACTTCCACAGCGACACCAAAGTCAAGCTCTACGAGAGGTTCTACGATTTCCTCAATCCAGGGGGTTTCCTCATCATGGGGAAGACTGAGGTGCTTGTCGGGCCTGCCAGGCAGAAGTTCGAGGTGTTTGACCAGAAAGAGAGGATCTTCCGAAAACCGAGGCATTGACACTATCTGTGAGTTATCAATAAGGTTTTTATAGGTCAGAGAGGATATCGATGATAATGGAGACTGCCAAAGACGAAACAGTGAAGATAGTGGTGTTCAGGCTCGGGGGAGAGGAATTCGGGGTTGATATCTCCCAGGTGAATAGGATCATCAAGATGGATGCCATCACCAGGATCCCAAATACTCCGCCCTATATCCTGGGGGTATTGAACCTGAGAGGAGGGATCATCGTCATCATCGACCTTGCGATGAAGCTAGGATTCCAGAGCAGGCGATCCGACAGGAACACGAGGATAATCGATGTCGAATTGGGCAGCACGGTCGTCGGCATGGTTGTGGACAGCGCGACTGAGCTCCTCACCATCTCCAGGGCGACGATACAGCCGGCACCCTCGATCATCATGAAGAAGATCAATGGCGAATACATCAACGGAGTGGCTATCATCGATCAAAGGATCCTTATCATCCTTGACCTGACCAAGGTCCTGAACACTGAGGAACTCGCTGGTCTCAGCTCGATCCGGGGAAATCCTGAGGATAAGAAGGTGAAGCCGTCCTTGGCGATAGTCCATCCACACTCTCCAGTCGAACTGGTGGGCACCCCTGAAATAGAAGCAGGAACTGTTGCCGGACCCTTCACCCATCCATCCCATGCGGGCGACTTGCCCCAGCATCCATTCTAGCCGATATAATTATTCTCTTTTTCCGCTTTCAATATGGCTGTCTGTTGCCTGATGCTTTCAAGGTCTTCGGTCTTTTTATGGAGATCGCGCTCGATATTCTCGATCTCTTTGTCAAGCTCTTTCAGGTCGATATTCAGGGAGAGCTTATCAGATAACATCTTCAGGATCTCACGCGAACCTTTCATCCCGAGAAACAAAGGGTGTCCAAAAGTCTCAGCGAGCATTGAGACTGAATCGATCTTCCGCCTTCCCGCAAGCCCGACGAGGAGGCCTGAGACTCCCACTATCGGTCCGACGATCCCGTACAGTTTGGTGATCGCCTTGGTCCCATCAGCATACCGCTTCACCGCGTCTTTTGAGTTGCCGGTGAGGTAGACTTTCGGAGTCGATGGGTCCTCTGACAGGCCTATCCCACCAAGAGTGATGATCTCTTTCGCCCCCATCTTACCGCAGAGGCCGAGGATCTCCTCGCAGAATTCATAGCACGATTCCTCATCGACTGGCTGGATGTCTCCGCCGAGGAACAGGAGGTCTCTCCCTCCCGTTTTCTTATGGTAGAGCGACACGCGGGGAAGCTCGACCAGGTTCTTCTCGCTTATGAAGACTGAATGAGGGAAAGAGAATGAATATATGTCAAGGACTTTTTGGGCTTTCAGCTCATCGACCATGAAATCGACCGCAATCTTCCCGACATTCCCTATCCCTGGGAGCCCTTCGATAAGGACTGCTTTCTCAAGCTTAGGGAGTTTCTTCATCCGCTGATCGATGATAAATGTGCTCATGATGACTTGTCGGAAGCCGTCTTGATTTAAATATGTGCCGGTCGATCCGATTCTCAGGAGAATGGATTTCTATGGCTTGGTTATCTGAATCATTTTCAGGCGATAAAACAGCTATACTAAAACAGCCATATTAAAACAGCTATCCTTAATGGCTGCTAAAATATTTTCCGATGGGATCTTATGCGAGGTGATAGTTCACTCTATGATATATTCTTCCTTGAAGAGCTTGTAGAGGAGGAGGAGCATCTGGAGGAGGAGGGGCCCTATGATGATGCCGAGGATATTGAATTCAGCGATGCCGATGAATACACCGAGGAGGACGACCACGGGATGGATCTCCCCGAGCAT
>Ga0209575_10001062_pt1 | contig 12208 bp, 7 predicted proteins | sample Medcelwee11metaG_FD_187172 | JGI IMG/M metagenome (GOLD analysis project Ga0209575, IMG submission 187172) | Freshwater pond sediment microbial communities from the University of Edinburgh, under environmental carbon perturbations - Medium... | ecosystem: Environmental > Aquatic > Freshwater >...
TTCACTGGCTTGGCTTTGATTGGGAAAACAGGGAATTCTATGCATCTGATTATTTTGGGAAACTGTTTGATTTTGCCGTTGACCTTATAAAAAAAGGTCTTGCCTATGTCGACGATCAGCCTGCAGATGTCATTTCAGAACAAAAAGGAACTCCAACACAGGCAGGTATTGAGAGTCCGTTCAGAAAAAGGCCGGTTGCCGAAAACCTTGATCTTTTCTACAGAATGAATGAAGGTGAATTCGGGGAAGGAAGCCGTGTTCTGAGAGCAAAAATCGATATGACGACCCCTAATATGCATATGAGGGATCCTATCCTTTACAGGATCATTAAATCGCCTCACCACAGAACCGGTGAAACCTGGAAAGTGTACCCGATGTACGACTTTGCACATGGGCAAAGCGATTATTTTGAAGGAATTACCCATTCGCTCTGCACTCTCGAATTTGAGGTTCACAGGCCACTATACGACTGGTTTATCGACCAGCTTAAAACAGGTAACTACAGACCCAGACAGATTGAATTCAACCGCCTCAACCTTAATTATACAATGATGAGCAAGAGAAAACTTCTTGAGCTTGTAAGGGAAGGGAAAGTGACCGGCTGGGATGATCCACGGATGCCAACATTGTGCGGACTCCGCAGAAGAGGATATACACCTGAATCAATAAGGAGATTTGTGGATCTGATCGGATACACAAAAGTGGAGGCCATTAATGACATATCACTCCTCGAACATGCAGTACGCGAAGACCTTAACATCAGAACACCAAGGGTTTTTGGTGTGCTTGATCCTTTAAAAGTGGTAATTACAAACTACCCTGAAGGCAAAGTTGAAGAGGTCGAGATAATTAATAATCCTGAGGACGAAAATATGGGAACCAGGAGAGTTCCTTTCAGCAGTGAAATTTTCATAGAGCGAGAAGACTTCATGGAAAATCCACCTCATAAATTTTTCCGCCTTGCTCCGGGGACTGAAGTACGGCTTAAAGGTGCATATATTATTAAATGTGAATCATTCAGAAAGGATGAAAAAACAGGACTTATCGATGTAGTTTACTGCACTTATGATCCTGATACCAGGAGCGGTGGACATGCATCGGAGAAAAAAGTAAAGGGCACGCTTCACTGGGTATCGGCAAATCATGCCGTTAATGCCGAAGTAAGATTATATGACAGGCTCTTTAACCATGAAGATCCTTCAGGGCAGAAAGATGATGATTATCGTAAGTTTCTTAATCCTGAATCGCTTAAAGTTCTTACCGGCTGCAAGGTTGAACCATCGCTTTCCTCTGCAAAACCACTTGACAAATTCCAGTTCCAGAGACTTGGCTATTTCTGTGTCGATTACGATTCAAACTCAACTCATCTTGTATTTAACCGTACCGTATCGTTAAAGGATACGTGGGCTAAGGTGAATAAATGAGGAGTGAGGAGTGAGGTGTGAGGTGTGAGGAGCCAGGTGTGAGGTGTCTTTCCTCACTCCTCTTTCCTCACTCCACAACTACATAGTGATAGAAATTTATGTCGATGTAGAAAATTTATAGAAAAATTTTTATATTTGCAGCCTCAAAATTGTCCCGTGGTGTAATTGGCAACACGTCTGATTCTGGATCAGAAGAGTTCAGGTTCGAGACCTGACGGGACAACCAAAGAGAGTGTCTCAAAAGAACACTCTCTTTTATTTTGCCAGGTTTGTGGATGAAATTTTAGAATTTCTTATACCTAAGTATCCATTGGCCCGTGGTGGTTAGTACCATTCTTTTTTATATAACTCAATCATTCAAATATTGATTTTCAAATACTGACTTTCACTGATAAATATTTTTTTGTAATTAGCCAGACTTTGGCTTAAATTTGATAATGAATCTAGTAAGCTCCTGATGTCAGAAATTATTGAAGGATATAATTACGACAGCTTTATCAGCAATAGGGAAATGATACTAAGTATGATGGATGTATTTCCTGATTTATAGATTGGGATCTGATAAATAATAAATTTTTAATTGGAGGAATATATCATGATAAAGGAAACTGCCTGGCGTCGTATTTTATATTTGGCTATTGGACTGGTTATTTTAGTAATTCTCATTCTAGTCTTTTATGTTATACCTCATATGAAATTGGTCCTATCAATTCATGCGACATCTGTAACTGCAATTCGAGCTACTTTTATAGTAGCAGGTGTCCACTTTTTCACTCTTGCCTTATTGGTATATTCTGTTATGTTTAGTTTTCGAGAGGGTCATTTTCAGAATGGATTTCTAATAACTGCAGGAGTAGTGCTGATATTATTAAGTCTTATGATAATTGATGGGGCATTCGCTTATTCAGGTCACCCAAATTTACATAGTACTTCAATTTCTATGTTTATCAGTGTCGGATTCGATTTTATTGCGGGTGTCCTTTCGTTTACAGCCAGATATTTCAAAGGACATTTAAAGGCAATAAATTAAGTGCCAGGGAAAACCAATGGCCCTTAAACCAACTTTCACCGGAGAATATTGACCTCAAATAAGTGCTTGTTATTATACTATTTTATAATATTTGCAATAGAAACGGCGAGATGAGGTTTATACTTCAGCCTTACCATTTGTTATCTGAAACGGTAACCTAATCCGAAATCGAGGCTGGCCGAACTAATATTGCTGTTGAAGCCATCTGTGAATTTCTGCGATGTAAAAAAATAACCTGGTTCAGCTATTAAGCACCACCGCCCAGAAATATTATATTTGAACGAAACACTCAAATTCAATCCGAACCCGATTCCGTCTTTCTCTACTGTTTCATCTCTGCAAAATTGGGCATTGACAAAGCCACACCGGGGCGTCAGATCCAGATATAGTTTTTTTCTGATGGGGACTGTGAAGAGAGGTCCTGCCATAATCCCTCCAATTCCCCACCATGTTTCTGAATCCTCATCTACAGTATTATATTGACTCCCAAAACCAAATACTGATACCCCAACCAAACCTCCCCACTTGAAGCCTATGTCTGCTATTTTGCTTTCGTACCCTATGCTTGCGAAACCAGCATTCTCATTTGTTTCTGAATTATCTCCAAAATCTCCAATTGGGATTGAAGGTCCAATTAAAAAACCTATAAAACTTTTATGCTCCACTGCCGGCAGAGAGACCACAGGAATGACAGTACTGACCGGATATTCATTTTTAAAGGAGTACTTCTGTAATACACTCCTGTAATTATTGAAGTTATTAAGATTTCTCTCCAGCGGGATATTTACCTTCTTGAGACCAGACAAAACCCCTATTCCGGTTCCGACACCTGCAAGAGATGTCCCCGTATAAATAAGGATTAACCCGAAAAAACCTTCCATTTCCCCAACCTGAGAAGCAAGCATTCCAAGGGCTACTCCAAAACCGGTAATTCCTCCAATCCACGCTCTCCGATTTATAACCCCTGCCTTCCGTGTCTTCAGAATATTAATATCATGGTATTGTATTTCGGTAAAAAGCAGATTCCCTGTTACATAATCCCGCTTTATTTTCGAATTTGACATAATAAGTGAAGAATCTCTGACTTCATACAGAATACCAGCATATCTACCAAGTTGATTACCGGATGATAACCATGTTTCATATAGTCTGATCTTTTTCCCCAATGTGTCCTGCTGAGCGGATGCAAATAAATTAATGCACAGAATAATGATCAGTAAGAAAATAGCCTTCTTCATTGCAGATACATCTATATGTTCATAATATGTTACACGAAATACTTATTTGAAGAATAAAGTTATGCCTTATTTAAACCAAAGTCAATTTTATTTGGATCTGCAATGGATCTTGAAGTGGTCAATTTGTTCCGGCTAAGTATGGTATGGATACCGGCTTTTCCACTTAGCTTCCCATCTAAGTAATATTTAGTGTGCTAACCCATTAGCCAGGTCCTCATTTAAAGTGGTCTTGGTTGAGTGGATTTGTCATATGATTTCCCATGCTTCCCCAAAACATTTATCTGCTTGTCAAAAAAAATTGATTTCTGCTATTTTTAATCCTAACTTTCATACAATTATTTAGTTTTCAATGTTCTTATAATGATTGCTATGAAAACAAAAATTCCCCTCTGCTTCTTACTATTTACTGCTTACTGCTTAATGACTACAGCCCAGATCCCTCAGGGCTTTAATTACCAGGCCATAGTCCGGAACACTGACGGTGAAGTTCTTCAGGATAAGACTCTAAAAGTAATTATAGCAATAAAGACTGCCCTCATTGGCGGGACAGTGATCAGGGAAGAATACCATAACGTTACATCAAACCGGTTTGGACTGGTCTCTTTTGCTGTAGGTTCGGGAACTTATGTTTCAGGACCAGCAACTTCATTTGATCTGATTGACTGGAAAGCCCAGCCTCTTTATTTGAAAACATCAGTTGAATATCCGGTCGGAACAGTAACAGAAATGGGAACTGCACAGATATTATCAGTACCATATTCTCTTGTAGCAAAGGATGTTGAGGGGCCAATTGAAAAGCTTGATATAAAGGGAACTGAGCCATCACTTGATTCGGCATTGTTTGAAGTAAAGAATACAAGCGGTCAGACAATATTTGCAGTTTATAATGAGGGAGTGAGGATCTATGTCGATAACGGTGCAAAAGGAGCGAAAGGAGGCTTTGCCGTAGGGGGTTTTGATATGGCAAAAGGCACGAAGCAGACCTTCCTGGCTATAAGCGATGATAGTGTTAAGTTTTATATCGACAGCAATCCATTGACAAAGAAACCAAAAGGAGGATTTGCCGTGGGCGGATATGATATGGCAAAGGGAACAATTCAGAATTACATAGATGTAAGTGCTGACAGTATAAGAATGTACATTGATAAGAGTTCAAAAGCTAAAAAGGGAGGATTTGCAGTCGGGAGCTTCGATATGTCAAAAGGAGGAAAAGACCACTTCCTGGATGTGGCCACAGATGCAAGTGGTATTATTGTGCCTCCCCAAAACAGGATCCTCTGGTATCCTCTTAAAAACGCATTTCTTACAGGTAGAGTTCGTATAGGTACACCAGATAGTGTAGGAGTAAATTCTTTTGCCAGTGGGTATGAGTCTAAGGCAAGAGGAATGTATTCACAGGCATTGGGATTTAAAGCAGTTGCAAATGGAGATTATTCAACAGCTATCGGGAAAAACGCTGTTGCAGATTTTATTAATTCATTCGCATTTGGAGAAAATGCTCAAGCCAGGAACGGAGAAAGTTATGCCCTTGGAAGAGGTGCTATTGCAGAAGGATTCAGAAGTTTTGCTTTCGGTAGTGCAGGCATAGACTCTGCCGGACAAATAACTGGAATAGCATATGCCAAAGGGAATTATTCATTTGCTGCAGGACAGGGATCTCAGGCACTGGGACTGGGAGCATTTGCATTTGGACTTGCCGATACTGCAAAAGGTGACTATTCAGTGGCAATAGGATATAAAACGTCTGCAGCAGAATATGGAACATCCATGGGAGGGAATACAAAAGCAAGCGGAAGGTTTTCGACTGCTATGGGAGGATGGACGACAGCAAGCTGGGATTTTACGACTGCAATGGGATTTGGCACCAAAGCAACTGAAGAATATTCAACTGCATTAGGTTATGGCAGCATTGCGAGCGGTGTAGTTTCAACCGCAATTGGAAGTTCAACAGCCAGCGGTGGCTATTCAACTTCAATGGGAGTCGGTGCCATAGCATCTAAATATTGTTCATTTGCGATGGGAGATAGAAGTCTGGCAAGCGGAGACTTTTCATTCGCATTTGGAAATGTATCCATTGCAAGTGGTCTGGCCTCAATAGCGATTGGGGAGCTGAATAATGCCAGTGGAGATTATTCTCTTTCAGGGGGTACAGAAACCAATGCAGTTGGAAAAGGATCAGTAGCATTGGGTAACCATGCATTAGCAAGTCTTGACTATTGTTTTGCATTTGGATATTATACACAAGCAAAAGGACTGAATTCAATCGCCATGGGTGAATTTTCGGAAGCAAACGGGGACTATTCAACGGCATTGGGTCAATATGCTTATGCAAATGGAAGTAACTCAACAGCTTTAGGAAATAATACTTATGCAAATGGGACCAATTCTTTTTCATCGGGACATTCAACAATTGCACTAGGTACTGCTTCAACAGCAATGGGTGAACTAAGTGAAGCAAGCGGTTCTAATTCAACAGCAATAGGATATGGTGCACACTCAACCGGTATAAAATCAACCGCTCTTGGATCGGGTATTGGTGCGACAGGGGATTTTTCAATTTCCATAGGGACTGGAAGTAATGCTTTAGGAGCATATTCAAGAATATTGGGAGCTGATCTGGTGGCACAGTCAGGTTATGAAACCGTATTAGGTCGGTTTAACACGGATTATGCACCGGTGAGTTCTACCGGATGGAATGAATCAGACAGGCTTTTTGTTCTTGGTAACGGAACTACCTTAGGTTCAAGGAGTAATGCCATTACTGTTTTAAAAAGTGGCTATACTGCTATTGGACATGATTCTCCAACCCAAATGCTTGATGTTAATGGTAATGCCCGTTTCAGGAGTATCGGATCCGGTCCATATACAGGCCCTGTCAACAGGACAAGTGACGGAACCCTTACAACAGCAACATCTGATATAAGGTCCAAGGAAAACATCAATACTTTGGAAAACAGCCTGAACTCGGTCTTGAATCTGCGTGGAATCTCGTTCACATGGAAAAGTGAACCTGAAATGGGTAGGCGCATTGGCTTTATAGCACAGGAAGTAGAGCCGATACTGCCGGAACTTGTATTCACAAATCCTGCTGATGGACTAAAAGGAATAAATTATGCAGAGATGACAGCAGTACTAGTTGAGGCAATGAAAGAACAACAACTGCAGATAGAATCCTTCAAATCAGAAAACATTAATCTCAAATCCCACCTTCAATCACTTCAGGAAAAAGTTAACAAGATCGAAGATCTTCTTGCAAAGTCATTAGATGAATAATATATTAACCAGGTTAATAGATGTTAGGGTTGCTCTCATTATGTTGTATTGCAGAAAACAAAGGCTGTAGGTATACAACATAAATCACAACCCTCACCAGTGATTACTGCGAGCCTACGCCAGCCAATTTTAATCGGCAACTCGTGGGTTTGCAAGAAGCAATATTTCATGACACAACAAGGCCAAGCCCTGCCGGAACAACAAAAAGAGTGAGTATGGGAACGGGAGCGAGCGACTCACTTTTTTTGTTCTCACACTCACTCTCGCACTTTGTTGCCAGGTGGAAACGTCAGTGCCCCTGACCACAACCGGCTGGAACAAATTGACCATCTGAGTCCGGGGTTAAATGCTTGTTTTTAAATTTATTCAATAATTTTAATTTTACTGGCAAGATATTGTCAATCAGTCCGTTTCTGCACTGATTCTATTCATTAATATCTTTCCCCTTTCCTCCTCCCATTTCTTTTTCCTGGATTTCATTATTCAATTTATCTAAAAAAGTTATTGAAATAAATCTCCCCCTGGCTTCCAAAATTATATTACCTGAATCTGTTGTATATCTGGTAAAATCTCCCGGACTTAACTCTCTGATCCGTCTTGGTTCATTAAAAAGAAACCTGTCAGAATTTCTATATTGGAAATATTTACTTGTTCCATTTCCATACATTGATGAGTAAAGCTTTTGTAATTTATCAAACCTTAGTTCAAGAGAATCCCTGACCTCTTCCGGCAGATTAACAGTTACTTTATATACTGTCTGGCTCCTGCTTGTCCCATCTACATAAACATCGCAATGCTTTTCTAAAAATACTCCATTAAGCCTGATCTGATTCTCTTTTATTAATTGTGGATCTGTAAATCCAAGTTTAATCAACTCAGCTGTAAATTTATCAAGATTGCCATTTATTGGAACATTAATAAATTCCATGTGTTGTTCTGATTTACACCCATTTAAAAAAATAATCAAGAGTAAAAGGAAGATAGTTTGTGTTCTCATTTTATTAAGGTTTCTCAAATTTTTACTGTTTAGCTGCTATATAATCTTAATTAATACTGTACAGACAAGCCGACAGCATAACTATAAACACCTGTTTATTTATGGCCAAAAATACGATTTTTATTTGTCCCGGTGGTGTTAAGAAGGGTGTGAAAGCCTTTCTCACCGAACTAATCAACCTATTATCACCGACCGCCAAAAACCTGAGGCAGGGCTTTTAAGAAACACTCTCTTTCATTTTGGTATCAAACAATCTAATGCAATGCTAATCATCCATCTTGCAACGAACCGGCAGGGCTGACTCTTTTTGGTAGGTCCCTAAAGTTTTACTGTGAAAATTATATTTCAAACCTACAATATTGGCATTCGTGGGTTTTTTGGAAACTGGATCAATATTCAAAGTATCTTCCGTTGATGTCCACCAGTTTGTCATTGTCCCCGGCTCTGCATCTGTATTAAAATAAGAGACCTCTCCCGCCGGCAGGGCAGTAAAAAACACTTCATTGGTTGCACCCTCATTTGGACTCTTCCAATGGGATGTACCCTTCTCTTTAAGCTTTGCCGGATTATCGCCTGATCTTTCAAGACCACCTGCATAATCCATAAGATTATTCCACTCCTCCTCAGTAGGAACATGCCAGCCTTGGGGGCATAATTTTCCGGTACCAACTGCATACCAGTTATAAATTACACCATAAGTGTTATAATAACCTATATCGTCGTTATACCAGCCGTAAGCAGGAGTTTTTAATGCTCCCCAGGCATCTTTTTTCCGGTTAAGGGGTATGGGAGTACCATCATTGAATTTCATTGTTCTAAGGTTCTCAGCCATCCATATCCCTCCATCCAGCATAATAATCTTATAAACATTGCCATCAAGGTCTCTTATTGGCATACCTTCATAGGGATTATCTTCCTGGGCACTAACCGCACAGGATATGAATAGCATGACTGTTACTAAAAACAGGTAAAGATTAAATCGTTTCATAAAAGTAAAGTTTTACTTACATTGATCTAAAAATATAAATAATTCCTGAAAACAATCCTGATTTATGAATTAAAAATAATTAGATAAGGTTTTGTCAAAGAGACAACTATTCTTATAAATTTGTAAGAGATTTTATTATTTTCACCTTGAAATCACGATAGTCAAATAATCTTTTCCCCAACAAAATATAAATAAATCTCAAACATAATGAAGCAACTTATACGATTTACTGTCATCGTGGTCCTTGCCGGACTAACTCTGTCTGCTAATTGTCAGATCAATCTGAAAGACAAACTTAAGAAAACAGTAAACAACGCCGCTCAGAGTGTTGGCAAGGCCATTAATAAGGACAACACGCAACCGGAAAAGGCTCCTCAGAATACCCCCCAGCAGAACCAGGCGGAGCCCCATGTGGAAAAAAATGAGGAACAGCAGGCAGCACCCCAACAGGAACAAACCCAACTTCAGTCTTTTTCAAAATACGACTTTACGCCCGGAGAAAAAGTCATATTCTATGACGACTTCAGCCAGGATGCTATTGGTGATTTCCCTGCACTATGGAATACAAACGGATCAGCAGAGGTGGTTACAACTAATCTGCATCCCGGAAACTGGATGAAATTCTCGTGCAGGGAAGCAATCTGGACAGACCAATTACTACAACTACCTGATAATTACACCATTGAATTTGACGCTATCCCTATTAAGGGAGAGGAGGGCAGTATGGCCGGATATGGCTTCAGGCTTATGCAATGCATCATTCAAAAGGCATATGACCATGGCTCAGTTCCGGGGAAAGCAGGCTTTAATTTCTTTGTCGAATACTTTGGAAGACCGGGCTATCGGACTTATATAAATGGAAATGAGGGCGAAGGACTAGGTCTTTCTGGATATAAAAATGAGGAAGAACTAAAGCAGAAGGAGAACCAGAAATATCATATTGCAGTGTGGGTACAAAAGGCAAGAGTCAGGCTTTACCAGGATCAGAATAAATTATTTGACCTTCCAAGGGCATTCTCTGTTACAAGTGTAAAAATGGACCGCATCAGGTTCGAAAACGGAGCTGTGATGATAAGTAATGTCCGTATTGCAGTTGGTGCTCCTGATACCCGTAATAAACTCATTACTGAAGGCAGGCTGGTAACTTACGGAATATATTTCGATATAAATAAAGATGTGGTTAAACCTGAATCTTACGCCACTTTAAAAGAAATAGCAGCTGCTCTTACTGATAATCCTGGTGTTCGCGTCAGGATCATTGGCCATACCGATAGCGATGGAGCTGACGCCGCAAATTTGGATCTCTCAAAAAGAAGGGCTGAATCTGTTAAGAATGAACTTGTAAAATCTTTTAGTATTGATGCCTCCAGGATCGAGACCGATGGCATGGGCGAAACCAAACCAATTGCGCCCAATGATACTCCTGTAAATAAAGCTCTGAACCGCAGGGTTGAATTTGTTAAGTTATAAATTGAAACGGAACCTGGACAAAAGAGGCAGGATAATGTTTCAGATTTTAGCTGACCGCTTCGTTGATTGGTTTTATAAATGCATTAAATCTAAATCAGACTTTTTATGCCATTCTGGACCGGTGAATTAAAGGAACTTGACAAATTATATGAATCCTTTAAAGGGCATCTCCCTGATATTGTGAAAGAGATGGAGCAACTTATAAAGACAGATGATCCGAATGTCGTTATGCTCTATTCCAGAAGATGCCTCGAAGTGATTGTAACTGACCTGTGCGAGATCGAACTAAAAAGACCCAGGAAAACAGAACCTCTCAAAGGGATCATTGATAAGCTCAACAGTGAAGAAAAGGTGCCATCGCACATAATAACTTCAATGCAAAGCCTGAACAGCATGGCAACATACGGCACCCATCCCAAGGATTTTGATCCCGAACAGGTAAAACCCGTACTTAATAATCTTGCCATTATTATCAGGTGGTACCTTAAATATAAAGATTTTCAGATCGTTAGCAAAACAGAGCCAATAGTAGAAAAACATGAAGAAAAACATGAAGAAATAATTCAAAAGAAACCTGTCAAAGAGATTCTTAACCAGAAGAAGAAATCATTGCCGATTAGTCTTGTGCTATTAATTGCAATTATCATAGTTATTTCTGTTGTTGTGATTTTCAATATCAAAGGAGGCCAAAATATAATTCCTGCAAATTATCCTGATGGATTGGCATATTCCACGTTTACTGATACACGAGATAACCAGGTATATAAAGAAATCAAAATCGGCGATCAGATCTGGATGGCCGAAAACCTTAAAGCTGTCAGATTTAATGATGGAACTCCAATTCCCCGGGTAAAAGATGAAAAAGAATGGGAGCATCTGATAACTCCGGCTTATTGCTGGTATAATAACAACCGGTCAGCTTACAAAGAAACCTATGGAGTGCTATATAACTGGTTTGCAGTAAATAGTGGAAAACTTTGTCCTGTCGGCTGGCATGTCCCGTCAAATGTTGAATGGAGAACACTTACCACTTTCCTGGGTGATTCCCTTTACAATGGAAAAGAAAGAGCAGCCATTAAGCTAAAAGAGACAGACAACCTGCACTGGACATTCAATGATACTGTTTTTGCAACCAACGATTACGGCTTTACCGCTCTCCCCGGAGGTGAGCGCACTGTTTATGGTGTCTTCTTTGGATTAGGTGATATGGGCTGCTGGTGGAGCTCTACGGAGGCTGAATATATTAAAGGAAATGGCAGGAACATTGAAATAGACTATGAATATAACGGCGTTACTGATATTGAACAATACAAGCAATTTGGAATGTCTGTACGTTGCGTTAAGGATTAACTTCAACCAAATAACTATCAAACGAATTTATTGTCGGACAAAATATTTTTAAAGATGAGGGCTATATTTCTTTTCATTTTATGTATTGGATTATCAACCCTTTACGGGTGTAACAGGGCTAAACTGCCAGGTAAGAATGCCGATAACACCAATACTGATCAAAAACTCCTCGTATGGGCCGATGAGTTTGATTATACAGGACTCCCCGACAATAATAAATGGAGCTACGATACAGCAAACAATCAAAGTGGATGGGGAAACAATGAATCTCAATTTTACACGAAAGCAAGGCTCAGAAATGCAGAAGTCAAAAACGGTGTTCTTTCCATTAATGCCATCAGGGAAGAATATAAAGGATTCCATTACACTTCGGCGAGGCTGATCACCAAACTGAAAGGAGACTGGTTATACGGCAGATTAGAAATCAGGGCAAAACTA
>Ga0209575_10001063_pt1 | contig 12203 bp, 12 predicted proteins | sample Medcelwee11metaG_FD_187172 | JGI IMG/M metagenome (GOLD analysis project Ga0209575, IMG submission 187172) | Freshwater pond sediment microbial communities from the University of Edinburgh, under environmental carbon perturbations - Medium... | ecosystem: Environmental > Aquatic > Freshwater >...
TTTCCACTTAGCTGGCCGGAATAGGTTGTTCTTGAAGTGTATTGATTGCTGAAATACCGGAAGTTACTTACACGGTAATTGTTCCATCCCTCCGAATTCGCTGTCTTGTCCACACCAATCTGATTGAGCAGATTTTTAAACTCAATTTTTGTGCCCGTGGTGTTTTGATATGCCCAGTTGTGCATAATACCAATTTTAAAATCACGGGTATATACATCCGACTCATATTTGTATAGATAAACAGGTGTTTCGTTTACTTCGTCATATCGTTCATACATGTAATCCAGCATGTTATTGCGCGTGCTGTAAGTGTTGTTGTAGCTGAAGGAAGTGGTTGTTCCTAATTTGGCACCTTCCTCTAATAGCCACTTTTTCCCAAAAGCAAAAGTAAGCTTTTGGTTGGGAAGCGCCACGGTTTGCTGTGCTACCCAATTTGTTGGCAATTTGAGTGCGTTAGCATCACGTTGTGCTATTGAAAGGTTGTTAAGGTTGGCAGGAAAATCAGCAGGTAAAGCACGGGAGAGACTTCCTGCTCCGAGATAATCAAGGGTTTTTGCAGGCAGGAAATACGCATCCCTGAAGGTGGTGACGTCATTATAAGCAATACCGTATTCTAATTGCATGAAATCTTCATCCGGAATGTTTTTGGTGGATATTTTTATGAATCCTCCGGTAGCTTCTGCTGGGTTTTCAGCAGCCCCTGTTTTGTAAATCAACAGGTTGTCAATCATGTTACTCGGAATTGCATCAAAAGAAAAAGCTTTTACATCCGTTTCGCTACTCGGTGTTGCGGCATTGTTCAGCCAAACATTATTATAACGTTGATTTAATCCTCTGACAATGATAAAACGGTTGTCCTGAATGGTAACGCCCGGAACTCTTTTAACTACTTCCGAAGCGTCTTTGTCAAGCGTCCTGCAGATTTGTTGGGAGGTGATGCCGCTTACTACCTGTAGCGATGTGCGGACATTTCTTAACAATGATAGATCAGTGTCGGTTTTTATGCGTCCAACTACCTGAACGCTTTTTAGTTCGAGCGATGCTTCTTCCAGTTTAATGTCGAGTGTCGTTGGTTGTCCGGCTTCAACAATGATATTTGAGAGTTTAGTAGTTGTATATGATACATATGAAATTACCAAATTATATTTGCCGGGATTTAATTTTATTTCATAATTCCCGTCAATGTCGGCTGTAGTTCCCATGGTGGTTCCTTCAATGAGGATGGCTGCTCCTGTGAGAGGCTCTTCGTTTTGTTTGTCGGTTACGGTGCCTTTAATCCCCGTTTGGCCATTAATAGTGAAGGATATGAATGATGTAAAAAGAATTACAAAAAGTGAACGAATGAAATACTGCATCGTTTTGGCATTTATTATTTTGCCGCAAAATTACGAAGTATGTATTTCAATGATAATAAGAAGATGTTACAATCCTTATACGAAGGAAATAATGTCAATCCTGGCTTTTGTCTTTTTTTACGATGCCTGTAAATATGAAATCAACAATTTTACTTTTGTTCATTTCAAACTCAACAGTCAGTGTCTGGCGAATGTAAGGCACTTCCAGCCCTTTGATGGCATAGAAGATGATGATGGAGGACAAGTGAGTGTCCATGCGTTTGAAGATTCTTTTATCGATGCCTTCATCCAGGATTTTTCTGATTAAGGAAACTTCTACGATGTCAATTTTTCGTCTTGCGCGTTCAACTTCGTAGATGTCTCTGAAAAAGTCAGCCTTTAGTGAGCCATTGCGGTTTACCACATATTTTACTGCGTCAAGGTGGGTGTTGATGTGGTTGCGCAGTTTGATGTCCGGCTCTACGTTGTCATTCGAAACTTTAGCCAGTTGATCGATGACATATTCCAGTTCTTTATCAATTACTGCACGGAATATTTTTTCTTTATTATTAAAATAGGTATAGAGTGTCCTTCTCCCTTTATTTGACGCTTCGGCAATATCATTCATGGTGATGTTTCTTTTGCCTTGTCTGGCAAAAAGATCTCTGGCCACATCGATAAGCATCTTTTTTGTTTTCGAGATTTTTTTGGACATGTTCATAGTTTGTTAATCTGATGCAAAAATAATGTTTTTGCTCAGATTAACAAATTTTGTGTAAGAAAAGTTTTGTTTATTTTTTTTCTTTGTAATGTATCAGGTATCGTACCAACCATACGGCAATTAATGCCAGCACTAATCTTGGTCCGATAATCCACGCTGCAGGGACACCTATAGCGACAAAAAGCAGCGTATCTTCCAGGAGAGAGTGGTTGATGGCAATGTGATAATTAAGCAGATTGGCATTTTCGCGGGAGATGTCCTTTTTTTCAACCTGTTCAATCATGACGGCAGATCCGTAGGTGAGGCCAAGTATTTGTGCTACAAACCAAAGAAATGAGCTGTCTTTCGAAAGACCGAATACTTTCATCAAAGGGGCAAATGTTTTGGAAAGATATGTCATTATGTTGAAAGTTTTCATAATGTTTTGCAACATCATGAGTCCGGTAACAATCAATGTGATTTTTATCATCAGCCAGGCAGTTTCTGTTGCCCAGTGTGTTAGCCATGCGAAAAAATCTTCGTGGGATATTGCTACCTGTGTTTGTTGAGCAATGCCTATGTTTTCAGGCAATAATATGTTGAGCAGGAAGGCTCCTGTGAACGAAGCAAATATCCTGACTGAGAACATGATAAAGAAAGAAGAGCCTGTTTTTTTCTGAATAGCACTTTCAATAATCATGTTGTGGGAGATGAGACACATGAGTGCAAGTATTGTAATTTCCCGCATGTCCAACGGTAAAGTAGCGATGATGGCAATGGGAGCGTAGAGAGGCATGAAGATGCTGGATATAAAAACAATAGCTGCTTCTCCTGGCAAGCCGATGATAGAAAATACAGGAGTCAGATAGCCTGACATCCATGTAATAATTCCAAAATAATGCAGTAGACCTACGAATAAACTGGTAGGGATGATGATTTTTAGTAGCCACCAAACTGTTTTTCTTGCTTCGGGCAATGCGCTCAGGGCACTGCTGATAATCTTCCGATATACTAACTTCATAAAGAGGACTTTATAAAAAGCAAGAAGGGCTGTCTCACGACAACCCAATCTTTTGTTAACCTTAAATCTAATACCATGAAAAACACAGTGCAAATATAAAGTGTTTTTTTATGTTGTAAAGCATAATTTTCATGATTTTTCATGTATTTAACAATATTTAATATAGTTACTTTGCGAGCTAATTTTATATCGTTGAAAATCAATGGTATAAGATTTATTTGTTTTTTATCCAGGTTTGTGTTCTGCCAATTAAACCGCCTTTATCCAAAGAACCTCTTACATTTAAGTTACCGGTATTAGCATCCAGACTGATATTGCACTTATAAACTTTTCCGTTATTCGGGTCCAGAATAGTACCTCCGGTAAGACTTCCTTTTTTTTCAATCATTTCATTAATAACCATCATGCCAACAATAGGTTTGTTTTTATTTGTTCCGTCACATTCAGTGCATTTTTTTTCAGGTTCTTTAAACAAGTGTTCAACTTTTCCGTAATACTTGCCGTTGGTAGCTTTAAAGATGTAAACTATTGATTTTGTAGTTCCATCGTTGTCGTCAATGGTTTTCCATTTGCCAAGGATTTGATCAATCTGACCAAAAGCCATACAATTTATAGCAATAGTAAAAATAAGTGATAATGCAACTTTTTTCATAAATGTATTGTTTTAAAGTTTTATTGACAAAGATAGAAATTATTTTGATACTACGGATTAAGAATAGTTAAAGTGCAATCATATAGCTTCTTTCTTGTTTTTTTTTGTATTTTTGCTGAAATTTTATATGGTGTAAATGAAGAAGATTATCTTTTTTTCAATTTTTTTAGTGACAGGGTTGGTGTTTTCTCAGATACTACCTGATATTTTAGGAGATGTTTATTCCGGGTTCAGAACAATTGCTGTGTTGACACTCTCAGTTGCATTGTCATTTATCATGATTAATGTGGGCAGGGAGTTTGAACTCAACAAAAAACAATGGCGTTCATATTCAAAAGATTATTATGTGGCTATGATGACCGCCGCTTTGCCATGGTTATTTGTTGCTGTTTATTATATGTTCCTGATGCCGGAAGGTATGTTTTGGGATTGGGATGCCTGGAAAGAAAATTTATTGCTAAGTCGTTTTGCCGCACCCACTTCAGCTGGTATTTTATTTACCATGTTAGCCGCCGTCGGTTTAAAGTCGAGTTGGATATATAAGAAAATTCAGACACTGGCTATTTTTGATGACCTCGATACAATTTTGCTGATGATTCCATTGCAGGTCTTGATGGTGGGACTGCACTGGGAGTTACATATTATTATTTTAGTTGTGTTTGCCTTGCTTTATCTGGGTTGGAAGCAATTGAATACTTATAATTTGCCCCAACGATGGTATCATATTTTTTTCTATGCAATTATTGTAGTGTCATTATCTGAAGGAATTTACCATAGTTCAAAACTGGTTTTTACTAATGGAGTTCATATTGAAGTTTTGTTGCCGGCCTTTGTTTTAGGTATGATAATGAAAAACCGTCATAATGAGTCTGACAGTGATTTTAAAGCTACAAATATAATTTCCTATATTTTCATGTTCCTTGTGGGGATGAGTATGCCGGTCTTTATCGGTCAGTTAGATACAGATACTATTGCAGCGGTTACGCATCCTGTAATGGGCTGGGGCGAAATTGCACTGCATGTGGTCATGGTTACTGTACTTTCTAATATTGGAAAATTATACCCCTTATTACATTATCGTGACCGGAGATTCTCTGAACGACTGGCAATATCAATTGGTATGTTTACACGTGGAGAAGTTGGTGCCGGTGTTATTTTTATTGCCATTGGGTATAATATTGGCGGACCTTTACTTGCCATTTCAGTACTTACATTGGTGCTAAATCTTTTGCTTACAGGATTCTTCATTTTGATGGTTCGTAAGCTTGCGCTTAAATCTCTTTAATTGTAACTGAATGTAGTTAATAATTTAAAAATAATTAAAGAAATATTTCTTTAATTGAGTTGAAAAGAGTACTTTTGCGGATAATTATGAGAATCGGAATGAGTTTAGTATAAAAAAGATAAAATTAGTAAAACAAGAATTGAATTATGTCAAAAGTAACTGTAGTAGGTGCCGGAAATGTAGGCGCGACATGTGCAAATGTATTAGCTTTCAATGAAGTAGCCGATCAGGTAGTATTGTTGGATGTAAAAGAAGGTGTTTCTGAAGGAAAAGCGTTGGATATTATGCAAACAGCCACATTGCTGGGTTTTGATTCGAATGTCATCGGATGTACCAATGACTATGCTCAAACAGCAGGGTCGGAAGTTGTGGTAATTACCTCAGGTATTCCCCGTAAACCAGGCATGACCCGTGAGGAATTAATCGGAGTGAATGCAGGGATAGTGAAAACGGTAACAGAAAATATCTTAAAATATTCACCGGATGCTATTCTCGTTGTTGTAAGTAATCCAATGGATACTTTGACTTACCTGACATTGAAAACTACCGGACTTCCAAAAAACAAGGTAATCGGTATGGGAGGAACACTTGACAGTGCCCGTTTTAAATGTTATTTGAGTAAAGCGTTGAATGCGCCTGCCAATGAAATTGAAGGTATGGTGATTGGCGGTCATGGTGATACCACGATGATTCCTTTGACGCGTTTTGCTTCATATAAGGGTCGTCCCGTAGCTGAATTGCTGGATGAGAAAGGGCTCGAAAAAGTTGTTTCAAGTACTATGATCGGTGGAGCAACGCTTACAGGATTGTTGGGTACTTCTGCCTGGTATGCTCCTGGTGCCGCAGCAGCATTTCTAGTAGAATCTATTGTACGTGATCAGAAAAAAATTATTCCATGTTGTGTTTCTCTGGAAAGAGAGTATGGTCAGAATGATATTTGTATCGGAGTGCCGGCTGTTATTGGTAAACATGGAGTTGAAAAAATCGTCGATTATAAATTGAATAAAGAAGAAACAGCTTTGTTTGAAAAAAGTGCAGCAGCAGTAAGAGCTACCAACGATGTATTGAAAGAAATCAATATTTTATAATTTGATTAACAACTTACAGCTTTATCAACATCTGTATTAAGATAAAAATATTATGAATTACATGGAGTCACACCGGTATCTGATGCGGTTTTCAATCAGACCTTCTGTTCAAAGGACAGCTATCATGGAGTATCTGATGAATCATAAAACGCATCCGACTGTGGAGGAAATTTATATGGCATTAAATCCATCTATACCCACACTTTCGAAAACAACGGTGTACAATACCTTGAATTTGTTTACCGAGAAAGGGGCGGTTCAGGTGCTGACCATCGACGATAAAAATGCACGATACGATGCCAATGTCTCCAATCACGGTCATTTTTATTGCAGATCCTGTGGTAAGGTGTATGATATTTTTAATGTAAATCCGGAAGCATATCAGATTCCTCACTTTGAAGATTTTAAGGTGGATACCGTAGAGATTTCCTATTATGGAATCTGTAAAGCATGTAAGGGAAGTTGATTCGCTGAAAAAAACAATAAGAGCACACTATTTAGTGTGCTTTTTTTTTATCTTTGAACCCGTATTTAGTTTGTAAATCTAAAAAATGGATTGCCATGAAAAATAAAGTGCTTGTAATATGCTTGTTAATAGCTTCACTTCATTCTTTTGCGCAGGAAAAAATTAAAAAAGGTTTTGGTTTTGGTGCTTTGCCTGCGGTTTCATTTGATTCAGACCTCGGATTTCAATATGGTGCCATTGTAAACTTATTTCATTACGGCGATGGCTCGAATTATCCGAAGTACGACCACTCACTCTACATGGAATGGTCGCGCTATACAAAAGGTACCGGCATTAACCGCATCATGTACGACACGGAAAAATTGATTCCCGGAATTCGTACAACGGTCGACGTGACTTATTACACCGATCAGATGTTGTCGTTTTACGGTTTCAACGGTTATCAGTCGGATTATCAGGTTAATCTCCCGCGGTCATTTTATAGCCATGAAAGAAATATGTTCCGGGCAAAAGCCGATTTTCAGGGTAATTTCGGTGAATCTGATTTTGGTTGGGTAGGAGGGTATACTTTTTATAATTTCGAAATTGATTCAGTGGATATTGAAAAACTTGAACTTGCTCCAAATCCGGGAGGATCGCTCTATCAACGATATGTAAATCATGGTTTGATAGGTGCTGATGAAGCCGGGGGAGGAAGCATCAATTACATTAAGTTGGGTTTGAAATATGATTCCCGCGACCAAAGGGCTTTCGCTTCTAAAGGTATCTGGACAGAAGCAGTTGTACAAACGGCTCCGGGTTTTATCAATACCATGCCTCATGCTAAGTTCGCATTAATTCACCGACAATATTTTAGTTTGATGAAAGATATGGTGCTGGCATATCGCCTTACCTATCAGGCCACTATTGGTAACGGCAAAGTTCCTTATTATGCTCAGCCTTTGTTGATAACCAGTTTCCTTACAGCAGCTGATAATCAGGGACTGGGAGGTAAGCGATCACTGAGAGGTGTGATGCGGAATCGGGTAATCGGAGATGCTGTTGCTTTTGGGAATTTTGAATTCCGTTATAAGTTCCTCAAATTTGAAGCGTTTAAACAAAACTTCTATTTAGGTACAAATATCTTTTTTGATTCGGGAATTATTTTAAAACCAATTGAAATTGAGGGTTATGACACCATGTCAACTGCTGTGAAAAATGATTTGCTTTTGAAGGATTACGAGTCAGGCAAGCTACATTCTTCTGCCGGTATCGGATTGAAAATCGGATGGAATGAGAATTTCGTTATTTCTGTGGACTACGGTAAAGCATTCAATGAACAGGATGGAGATACAGGTATGTACATTAACCTGAACTACATGTTTTAATGTATAATACTGTTTTAATATTATCCGTTTTACTACTTACGGGCTATCTTTTTATAATCTTTGTATTTATAAAGGGATGGAATAAAATTCCCTATTTTGAAATTAAATCAACAACAGAAATCCTGAACAGGATTTCTGTTGTCATCTGTTGCAAAAATGAAGCTCATCATCTTCCGGCTCTTATAGAAGCATTGAAGGCACAGAGTTATAAACAGTTTGAGCTCATATGGGTTAACGATCATTCGATGGATGAAACTCTTCAAATTATGAATGCATCGGTTCATTATTTTGAACATGTGCAAATCATCAATTCAAAGGCAAATGGTAAAAAGCAGGCGTTGAAAGCAGGCATAATAGCTGCTTCAGGTGATTTGATAGTCACTACCGATGCGGATTGTGTGCCGGGCGAATACTGGATCGAATCAATTTGTAATTTTCAGCAACAACACTCCGCCGATTTGATTATCGCACCGGTCAAGTTATTCCAGGGAAGCAACTTATTTACACGACTTCAGCAACTGGAATTTGCCACCCTCGTTGGAACGGGAATGGGTGCTGCGGGAGCAGGTATGCCGATACTATGTAATGCTGCCAATCTTGCTTTTACCAAACAAGTATGGTTGGATAGTGCCGCTGACTTGCATGAGGAAGAAATTTCAGGGGATGATGTTTTTTTATTGTTAAGCATCAAGAAAAGAAACGGAAAAATCGCGGTATTAAAATCGCGTGAGGCAATGGTGGTAACTGGCTATAAAAAGAGTTTGAAATCCTTTATAAATCAACGCAGAAGATGGGCATCAAAGTCATCAAAATATACTGATTGGCACATACTCTCTACCGGATTTGTTGTTGCCGGAGTGAATTTTCTACTCTTTGCATTGTTTGTTATGGCATTTTTTCTGCCTCAGTTGTGGTTTGTTTTTTTGTCTGTTTTTATCGTTAAGTTTATGACCGATAATTTCTTCCTGCAATTCCTGCAACCTTGTTTCCTTTTTAAACTGAATGTGTTGAATGTTCTGGCGCTTTCTATGGTTTATCCCGTTTATGTAACTGTTGTGGGGATAAGTTCGCTTATCTTGAAAAGGAAGAAGTGGTAAAAGGATTGTCATCTTAGATATTTTTTGCATAATTCTATTTTTAGAATAGTAACAATATTTTTTATGATTATCCGTATGATGTCCTAAGTAAGTCCCGATAGGGACGAAATATCTGTAGAAAACGACATTAAATATCCTACCTGAGTCCCTTTGGGGACGACACATGCATTTTTCTGTGAATATGTCGTCCCTACAGGACTTGAGAAAACAGATGATTTCATGTTACTATAGATATTTCGTCCCTATCGGGACTTACTTAGGACATCATACGGATATACATTTTATTTTTTCATAATACATCTTGACAGTTGTAGAAATACAACTATATTTGTTGCTTGTTTTAAAACATAATCATGTAACCAATGAATAATATGGAAAAAGTTGACGTCATAGTAGAATTAACAGAAAACAATTATGCAGCATATATTGATATTCTACCTGGTTGTGTTTCAACCGGAAAAACGTTTATACAATTGCAGAAAAATATGCGTGAGGCATTGGATTTTCACTTAGAAACAAGCCGGGAGTTTGGTGATGAGATACCTGCGATATTTGATAGTGCCTATGAGTTGGTATTTAAGTTTGACCCTGAAAGCTTGTTGTTGCATTACAAAGGAATTTTTACAAATTCAGCTTTTGAAAGATTGACGGGTATTAATCAACGTCAGTTACAGCGCTATGCAGTTGGAAAATCCAAACCTTTACCTGCTCAATCCCGTAAAATTACCAAAGCACTTCATGATCTGGGTCGAGAGCTGTTGATGGTAGAATTATAAAAAAAACGCGGCAGTATTAATTTGTAATATACAGAACATCTCCCTGCATAGAGGTTTTGTATCGTTTTAGAATTTCTTTCGACGGCCCTTCAACAGGATTTCCAATACCATAGCTGATATCATAAACAGTGCCACAGGTTTCGCAGACAACCTGCCCTAAATCGTTAGGAGCAACTTTGATGCTTTGTTTTGCTTCGTAAGGACAAGCAAGGTCAAAGGCGTAGTAATTTCCATCAAACCCGACATATGCCAATACTCCGCCGAATCCGATACGATCTGTTGCCTGAACTGGTTTATCGAATATCAGGAATGAATTAGGATTATCCCTGAAAGTTGGATAAGTGGAAGTCAGGTTGAGCTGTAGTCTAACGGGATAGTCAGGTATTGAAGAGATATAATTGTCGTCACACCCTGATAAAATTACTATCAGAGTAACAAAATAGAATAAATATCTTCTGTTAATTTTCATAGGAATATTAACCACATTAGTGATTAAAAAATTACCCGACAATTTCACCGATTTTCCATAACTCCTGCGGACTGAATTCGGTATTTTTCAGCGCGTCGATATTATCTTTTAATTGTTGAACCGAACTGGTGCCAACTATCACTGAATTAACCACCGGCTGATGAAAACACCATGCCAGAGCCATTTGGGCAATTGTTTGTCCTCTTTCTGAAGCAAGAGTGTTTAGTTGTTGCACTTTAGCAGTTAATTCGGGAGTAACCTGACTTTCTTTCAGAAAACCATGACTGAGTGCTGCTCTTGAATGTTCAGGTATGCCATTCAGATATTTGTCGGACAACATACCCTGTGCCAGAGGAGAAAAGGCGATAAAACCCACCCCGTTTCTCTGTGCAAGTGGCAATACAGAGTATTCTATTTCTCTGGCCAACATGCTGTATCTGCCCTGATAAATCACACAAGGTGTGCCGTTTTCTTTTAGTAACCGGTATGCTTCTCTTGCTTTGTCTTCAGGGTATTTTGAGATACCTACATACAAAGCTTTTCCCTGTTTGACAATGTCAGACAAAGCACCCATGGTTTCTTCAATAGGTGTATTGGGGTCGTAGCGATGTGAATAGAATATGTCCACATAATCCAGATGCATCCTTTTCAGGCTTTGGTCGATGCTTGCCATCAGGTATTTTCGCGAACCACCGTCACCATATGGACCTGCCCACATTTCATGACCTGCTTTTGTGCTGATGATCATTTCGTCGCGATAGGATGCAAAATCATCTTTCAGGATTTTGCCGAAGTTCTTTTCTGCACTTCCAAATGGACTACCATAATTATTTGCAAGATCAAAATGTGTAATTCCATGATCAAAAGCATAATGCAGCATGTTAACGGCTTCATCTTTATCATCCACATCTCCGAAGTTATGCCATAATCCCAGAGAAATCATCGGAAGTTGAAGACCGCTCTTACCGCAATAACGGTAACGCATATCGCTGTACCGCCCTGTTTCTGGTGTGTATTTATCCGACATGTTTTTATTCTGCTAAACGTAAATGTTCATCTGATTATTGTTCAACCCTAAATACACAATTGATTAAAACTTAACTTCAGGGGCAACATTGCTTCCAGCATCAAACTCAAAATCAAAGTCTTTGTAAAAAACTTCTTCTGAAATAGAAATTGGCCGCCAAAAAAACGTAATAACTCTGTCGTGAATTACATGTTTATCATAAATATCCCATTTATTCCAATGATTTTTATATAATAAATATTCTGTCATATTATTATGCCATGTGTCTTTATGGCATTGATATTCAGGACACTCAGAGATGTAGCCATACAATAATCCCGGCCAAATGTAATTTTTGATTATAATATAAGGGAAAACTCTTGTGTCATTTATTTTATAAGATTTACCATTTGGTTCAATTGCAAATTCTTTAACTTTAAAATTATCCATTGTATTTAGTAATGATATAATCTCATCGTTACTTGGTTTTGGACTACAAGAATAAACAAGTAGCGTTAAAATAATAAGATTTAAGATTTTCATAATATGTGCTTTTAATACTATTTTCAATAAAGATAAATTAGATTCTCCATCATGTATAGTGATAAAAGATTAATTTGCAATCTATTAAAGTCTCTTGCCAATTGTTGTTATAATTCAACATCAGGAGTTTTTTCGCTATTTGAATCTGCTTCAAAATAAACTTTCTTCTCAAATCGGAACATAGATGCAATTACATTAGTTGGGAATTTTCGTATTACAGCATTGAAGTTTTTAGCCATGTCAATAAACCTGCCTCTTTCTGTAGAAATTCTGTTTTCAGTACCTTCCAGTTGCGATTGTAGTTCGAGGAAGTTTTTATTAGCCTTTAAATCAGGATAATTTTCGGTAATCATTAATAATTTTCCTAAAGCTGAACTTAACTGACTTTGAGCTTTCTGA
>Ga0209575_10001065_pt1 | contig 12197 bp, 9 predicted proteins | sample Medcelwee11metaG_FD_187172 | JGI IMG/M metagenome (GOLD analysis project Ga0209575, IMG submission 187172) | Freshwater pond sediment microbial communities from the University of Edinburgh, under environmental carbon perturbations - Medium... | ecosystem: Environmental > Aquatic > Freshwater >...
CCTGAGTTACCGCCTGCATTTCATTGTTAGTTTCCGCACTATTGATGTTGAAAAGTAGAGCTGTTACATCGCCGAGCCTGTAACCGGAACAGTCGAGAGCAGCAATTGTGTTTTCGAAATCCGGGGCTTCATGATTTTCAGTAATAACGTTAATCTCTTTTGTAGCGGATCTGATAGCCTCCTCTATTGCAAATTTGAAATGAGTTGTCTCAATTTTATTGAAAGGAGGTGTATTAAACGGCGTTTCCCATTCCTGCAGAAGAGGGTTATTTATCATTGTATATCTGGTCTTAATAGTTTTAGTCTATTTCTGCTTCTTCATTTTCTTCATTTTCTTCATCGCTTTCAGCTCCTGCATACTTTGCAGGATATGGTGTGTTACCTTTGGCAGCATACCACAAAATCCTGTTCAGAAGATCGTCATTCCCGGAGTCGATACCTTCAAATTCAGGAAGCATGCTCTTCCTGGCATAGTGAAGTGCTTTCCCGTTAAGTGACAAGAGCTGCGGATTCATTTCATCGATCGGAATATTGTTAGGTACCGCTGTGTAAGGTGTTTTGTCAGCGAAACTGCCAAAACAATCATACATTGGATTTGCTATTGCATCCTGTATATTCATTGGAGGTAACCCGAGTATCTGTTCGATAGTTCTAACCATAGAAGGCTGTGTATAAAAGGTACTGTTGACTGATTTTAATCTTGAATAAGGGCTTATTACAAGGCTGACAGTCCTGTAAGCAGATACATGGTCCCAACCACCCTGTGAATCATCCTCGACTATGAAAATCACAGTGTTCTCCCAGAACCGGCTTTTTGAGAATGCTTCAACAATTCTTCCCAATCCCAGGTCATTATCAGCAACCATTGCCCGTGGTGTAGGATAGCCCGGACGGGTTCCGGCTGTGTGATCATTTGGAAGCGCTACTACCATCAGGTTAGGCAGATGGTCTCCTTCCATAGATTCAAATGCATGAAGATCATTTATTAAGGCATCAGCACGCATAATATCAGTGAACTCGTGGTTTCCGTATGAAGGATATGTCTGACTAAGTATCGGTTTAACCGGGTCGATTGTTGTTTTGTTATAAAAGCCTGTTTTTTCACCATTAATATATCGTTCATAAATTTCTGCCCACTTAAGCTTATTATCAATTACAGGAACTGATGCTTCGCCATATATTCTTACTGACTTATTGTTTCTCAATGCATTATCCCATAAGAATCCTGTTGGTGCATAAACTAGCGCATCGGTCTGAACATGAGCGTAGCTCCGGAACCAGGCCCTTACATTTTTCTCAATATAATCAGTAACAATCGAAGCATCAGTCCACTGGTGTCCCTCTGCTGAACATTTCCCAGAAACATGGAAGTTATCCAGAAGCATAAATTCTTCAGATAGCTTATGGGTATTAGGTGTAATCTCTTCGCCATATATACAAAGAGCCGGATCTCCATTTCCTCCTTTCATGTCACCAAGAATCTGGTCATAAGTACGATTTTCTTTTATTATATATACTACATGAGTAAAAACTGATGGTTCCCCGATCCTGTCAGGAACAGGTTTGGGAAGAATATTCTCCCTGGGCTTTAGCCTGGCTTCTGTTGCTCTGGAAAGATCATTAACTGCAATAACTGTATCGGTATATAATTTAAGCTCTTTTTTCCCCGGAATAGGAATTACAGAAATCGAAGCCAGCTGGTGATGTGAATTGTATACCATATTTTGTGTATTCTTATCAGGCAATCCAAGCCTTGCACTTTCTGACTCAAGATTACATACATATAGATAGCCCGTATTAAGAATGCTTATTGCTGAAGGATATGTTCCGGTTGGGATGAAACCGGAAACAGTGCTGGTTTGTTTTGTTGCCCTGGCGGTTGCATTTTTCCCCAGTTTGATTACAGCGAGGGCATTATCCATTCCGTTTGCCACATAAAGAGTTTTACTGTCAGTTGAAAGAGATAGTCCGTTTGGTGAATCGCCGAAAAACGGGTTAATGGCCGGTTGCAGTCTGACACTTATTGTCTCTGAAATTATGTCTGTCACACTATTAATGACAGATACATTATCGCTGTTAGAATTTGTAACATAAACATATTTTCCGCTCTTATCCGAAGTGATCTCGTTTGGATGGAGTCCTACAACGATCTCTTTCATTATTTTTCCATCAGATGGGTCAATCACTGTAACACTTCCCTCTCTTGTTGCACCACCGCTTGTTATATTATCCACTCTCGCAAGGCCCCACGGAACACCTGCTACATCATTATCGCCAGCCTCAGGGTGACGGCCTGCCCAGTTTGTAACATACAATTTCCCGTTGGCCATGGCAAGTCCGTAGGGTGCAACTCCCGGATCAGTAACCCATACTGTATCTCCGGAATAAAGTTCCTGTTTAATGACTTCATTATTACCATTAAGAACCACATACAGATATTCAGATGATGATTCCTTTGTTATCAGAATTTCATTAGGCAAGGCCATATCAGTTCCCGGAGCAGCTTTATATTCAAGCATGTTCGAAAATTCAGCTTTTGCTCCATCCCATTTTGCTGATGCAACGAATGAACGATCATTAATTCCGATAACGCTCCAGAAAACTTCAGGAAGGTCATTTCCTTTGTGCCAGAGTATTCCGGAATAAGTATTCATACCTCCTTTAAGATCGGGATGGCTGCTATTATTGAGCTGATACTTTACTGTATTATCGGAAGTGCTGATAAAAACGATGCTATATCTTTCCATGACAGCAAGCCATTTTCCATCGGGCGATAATGCAGCATCGAGAGCATGGTTTTCAAGGTTTGGATCCCCGAAATATATCTGTAATCCTGCTGGTTGAATAAGCCTGTTAAAAGTCAACTGAATTTGCCGGTGATTATCAGATACTTTTTTCATAGATACCTGTGCAGGAGCAATTGTTGTTGAAACTATGAATCCAGCCAGAAAAATATTTTTCACTTTCATAATGAAGATTTTATAATTTTTGATAGACTTGTGCTAATTGCGACCACATTAACCACTTAAATTCATCTGCCAAGATAAAAAAAGAGACTGAATTTAATGTTCAGTCTCTCTCGTATTCTTTTCAGAACGGAAGATCGCTCATTTCATCATTTTCAGGCGGAATATCCTCAAGTGCAGTACGGGAAGCAGTACTCTGATCTTTTCCCTGTGCCGATGCCCTCTCAATTTTCCAGGCATCAAGATTAGTAAAGTAATTGATTTTGCCGTCGCGTTCCCATTTATTTCCTTTAAGATTGAACCATATCCTGACATCTTCGTTCATCCATGATTCATTAATAAGATCGCATTTATCCTGTATCAGCTGAAACTTTATATAATCAATAAATACAGCAGCTCCCCCGGCCTCTTTTTTCTCAATTACAAATTCGCGTTTTTTGAATTTATCACTGACCTGGTTTACTGGAGAAATATCAATAATTTTTCCGTTAATTTCGAAAGCCATTTTCTTATTCTTCGTTAATGATAATTTTTTCTATTTTATCACCCTGACGTATTTTATCTATCACATCAGTTCCCTCGAATACTTTTCCAAAACATGTATGTTGCCTGTCGAGGTGCTTTGTATTTGTTCTGCTGTGGCATATAAAAAACTGTGATCCACCTGTATTTCTTCCGGCATGAGCCATTGAAAGCACACCTCTGTCGTGGTACTGGTTTTCACCTTCGAGTTCACATTTTATTTTATAACCAGGACCACCGGTTCCTACCCGGGGATCACTTATATCTTTTGAAAAAGGGCAGCCTCCCTGTATAACAAAATCAGGAATTACCCTATGAAAAGCCAGACCATCATAATAACCTTTCTTGGCAAGAGTAATAAAGTTCTCGACAGTGCCGGGAGCATCATTTTCAAAGAAGCTTACCTTCATAAGGCCTTTGGCGGTATGAATTTCTGCACTTTTCATTATTTTACGATTTCAAGAAGCTCAACATCAAAAATTAATGCTGAAAATGGTTTGATCATGTCGCCTGCTCCGTTGGCACCATAAGCAATATTTTCCGGAAGAACGATTCTGAATTTAGAACCAACCGGCATAAGCTGAAGAGCTTCTGTCCAACCTGGAATGACTCCTGAAACCGGGAATTCAGCAGGTGTATTTCTTTTATATGAAGAATCAAATTCAGTACCATCTATAAGTGTTCCTGCATAATGAACTTTTACAGTACTTTCTGCAGAAGGTTTTGGACCTGTTCCTAAAGTTATAACTTCATACTGCAAGCCACTGGGAGTTACAGTTACTCCGGCTTTTTCTTTATTTTTGGCCAGGTATTCCTCATTCTGTGCGATATAATCTTTATATAGTACTTTATTGGCTTCAGCTTGTTTTGCAGCCACATCACTTTCACGTTTGTTAATAAAGACCATTATATAACTTCTGGCAATATCGTCTGTCATAGCAGCTTTGCTGTCTTTTCCATCAACCATTGCTTTAGCAAACATAACAGGCTCAAGAAAAAGACTGTCAGCAGTTAGAGCATTGTAGTAAACAGTACCAAAAGCGTATGAAAGTGAATCTGCCTGATTCTTCATTTTAGCACTTTGAATTGCGTTTTTACCGCATGAGTTCAGCATCACCAGGACTGTGATAGCCAGAATAACTAATCCTCTGATTTTCATATTTAATAATTTTTAATTTAGATTTCCGCAAAGATAACATTTTGGGTAATGGAAAAAAGGCTTTAATTTATTTTTTCAGATTTTTATTGCTCGGATTACCTGTCTTTTGCCTGGCGGACCCGGTAGACGAGTTACAAGAAAGCCGGCAGCTTTCAGATTCCTTTTTACATAACCTTTGACTGAGTAAGTTACAAAGACCCCGTTTTGTTGTGTAATTTCTGATATCTTCTTAAAAATATCTTCTGTCCACATCTCAGGCTGCTTGTCAGGAGCAAAAGCATCAAAAAAAATAAGATCATAAGGGCCTGCCGGGATGTCTGTTGTAAGATCACCTTTAATTTTTCTGAGACTGAAGTTTCTGCATATCCTTTTCATTTGGCCCCATTCTGCTGAATGAATAAGACGAAAGATATTTTCTCCTTCATATCCGGCAAAACGATAATGGTTCAACTTTCCGGTAATATTTTCTTCAAGAGGGTATTTTTCAATTGAAGTGTAAAATACCTCTCTATTCCCGTTAAAAGATCTGATTGCGGCAAGCAATGCATTAAGGCCAGTTCCAAAACCAGCTTCGAAGATATGTAATGGAGCTGCCTGGCAAAAATCGAATCCGTTTTTCAGGAACACATGTTCGGATTCCTGGACTGCACCATAAGTTGAGTGGTAATGCTCATCCATTTCCGGAATATAAATGGTATGAGAACCATCGGAAGTTGTAACTAACTGATTCACAGTTTCTTATTCCTTTTAAAGGTGAATCCCGATAACCATAACATCATCTACCTGCTCGCGCTCTCCTTTCCACTTTTCAAATGTGTTATCGAGAATCTCTTTTTGAAGATCCATCGGCTTATTGTGATTTATGTGAAGAAGATCCTGAAAAGGTTTATACATGAATTTTTTACCCTTGGGTCCCCCAAACTGGTCTGCAAAACCGTCAGAGAACAGATAGAGGTAATCACCTTTTTTAATTTCAATATTCTGGTTGGTGAATGGAGAAAATGTAATAAAATGGATACCTATTGGCATCCGGTCAGCCTGGTATTTTATCATTTTTCCATCTCTTATCAGGTAGAGAGGATTATTTGCTCCTGCATAATCAAGTCTTCCCGCATTTATGTCGAGAATTATTAGAGAAATGTCCATCCCGTCGCGTGCTTCACCTGTATTCCCTTTTTGTTTCAGAGTATTGATAATTTCGTCTCTTAAGGCATTCAGAACTGTTGCAGCATCCGGAATTTCTCTTGTATTAATTATCTCATCAAGAAAAGCATGCCCAAGCATACTCATGAAGGCTCCCGGAACACCATGACCCGTGCAATCACCGGCAGCTACAATTATCTTTTCATTTTTTCTGACTCCCCAGTAGAAATCTCCACTTACAATATCTTTTGGTTTATAAAGAATAAAATTCTCCAGCCCCCATTCAGTAAGAAATTCTATCGGAGGAAGAACTGCAGTCTGAATCCTGCTGGCATACTGGATACTGTCAGTTATCGACTGGTTCTTCATTTCAATAATATCTTTCTGTTTTAGAACTTCTGCATTAGTCACTTCAAGATCGGTGTTTATTTTTTCAATCTGTTTCTTGCTTTCAGCAAGTTTCTGGTTCTTTCTTCTTGTCGAGATAAGACCTGCCAGAATCATTACTGCTACGAGTACCATAAGTACCCCAAGTCCGACAGCCATTTTACGGATCTGTTTTTCTTTTTCAGTTTTAAGTTCCTGTTGTTTTTTCTCAATTTCAAGAAGCTGATTTTTTGTTGCAAGTGCTTTTGCTTCATCATCTTTCTGTTTCAGGCTGAGACTATCATAAGCCTGTTGCTGCCTCAGCGACCTTATATCCTGCTCTCTTTTGCTCAGTTCAAAACGTTCTTTTTCAAGAATCAACGATTGTGAAAGCCTGTCCTTCTCAGATCTTTCCAGGGCTCTCTCATTCAAAACAAGTTTCAGCTCGTTCTCCCTTCGTGATGATTCAGCCTTTAGGGTTTTCAATTCAAGTCCCTGTATCTCCTCAGTTGCAAGTTCATTTCTTAATCTCTGTTCAAGCGACTCATATTCTGATACTTTATCAGCAACAGAATTTTCGGCAAGGCGGTTCTCAAAGTTTAGAGAATCACGGAGGTTAAGATGTTTTTCATAATATTCAAGGGCCTTAACAAAGTCATTTCCGGTTTCAAGAACATTTGAATAATCTTTATAACATAACTGCAGCACGTCAAGATTTCCTGAAGTTTTTGCCGATTCAATACAATTCAGGCAATACATTTCAGCGTGGTAATTATCTTCTTTATTGAAATAAATCAATGCTATGATTCGCTCAATTCTGGCAGCTTCATCAATTCTTTGTGATTCCTTTGCAAGATCAAGAGCTGTTTCAAATGAACGCAGCATTTCTTTCTGGTTTCCCAGATTCTGGTAACAGATGGCAATATTTGACCATGCATCAGTGAGAAATGAATCATCCCTGCCCCCTTTTTCTGAAAATTCAACAGCTTTCTTAAAATCATCAAGAGCCAGATTCAGATCATTCTTCCGGAACTGAAGGAATCCGGTCTGATTATAAATAGATGAAATACTTTTATAATCTTTCTTTCTCGAATAAAAGGAAAGTACGCTTGTATACTTTTCGTATGCCTTGTCGTATAATCCCATCTGGGTAAGCAGACTACCAGATTTTTCAGTACATCTTATCAGGGCTGTTGTATCTCCGGCTTTTTCAAAATAAAATGCTGCAGTAATGTACCATTTTGTTGCCATGGAATCAACTGGCAGATAGTAATATGATTTTCCTGCCAATTCAGCGGCAGATGCCATTAATCCGGGACTTTGATTGTTGTAAAGAAAAAATTCCTGTACAGAATATTGAGCAGATTTTTTATATATACCCGCATCAAAATATTTATTTGAAATATTACGTAAAATTTTGGCTTCATTTAGTTTATCTCCCAGTTTGTTATAAACGGATACAGCCCTCAGGTAATTTCGTAACGTTTCTTCCCAGTCAGATCTGCTGTCATCAAGTTCAGCAATGAGTTCATAACCTGCTGCCTCAATTTTCATAAATCCGCTTTCTGATGCTGATTCGACGACTCTCGTAACATAAGTCATAGCACTGTCTGCCTGATCATTAGCCATAAATATCCGGGCAGTTTTTAAAAGTCCAACTACTTCTGTCGAATCAGCTTCCCTTTTCTTAATCATTTCAGTTCTTACCGACATGGTATCCTGCCCACGAAGGAGACATATCGATGATGAAAATGAAATAAATATTATTATAACTAAAATCTTTCTCATCATCAGTTCAGTATATAAGTCAGGCCAAAACTGATTGTACGTCCGGTCTGCGGATTATAAGGCAGGGGAGTCTTCATCCCGGAATATACCGGACCTCCATATCTTTCATCAAAAAGGTTATTGACTTTTATGAAACTGTTCAGATTTGCGCCGATTTTATAATTAGCAACTAAATCCATGCTGTAAAATCCGTCAAAATCTTTGAGTATATCTTCATAAATACTCTTGAATGGAATGATAACTCTCAGCCAGCTTGATTCCCAGATACTTGTTACCTGGATATATAAATTTTTTGTCGGTTGCATCGATATTTTCATCTGACCGAAATGGTTAGGGATGAGTGTAAAATTGCTTATATAATTCAGATAATCACCTGCTAACTGCAGAATCTCAGGGAACTTCTGGCTCGACTTTGCAAATGTGAGGCTAAGTTCCCAGTTCATGTGGATCGATTTTATAATATCATTAATTCTGAAAGTTCCCTGCAGACCGTAAAGCCTGGAGACCGACTCATCGCTGTTTGATCTCATCAGCACTGTAGCAGTATCCGGTTTAATGATGGCGAGAGGCAAATCAAGTCCGGCTGCGGGTACATTGAGATCAACAATCAGGTTTTTAATTTCATTATAATAAATGGAGATATTGAGATTTAATCCTTTACGATACTTTTTAACTAAACCCAATTCTACAGACATGTATTGTTCTGGTTGCAGATCAGGATTTGGATATGATATATATATCAGGCTGTCGAGATTAATTCCTGATTTATATGCAAGTGACTGGTATGCGAGTGATGAAGGAGGAGCTTTATATGCAAATCCCACTGATCCCCTGAAACTGGTCCTTGGATTCATTATATAAAGTCCGGCAATCCTTGGACTTAAACTTAAACCATACTTTGAATTATTATCTAATCTTAAACCTCCCATGAACCTGAAAGCATTAACTGAATAATATGTCTGGGAAAAAACAGAGACATTATGATATACCAGTGGATTAATCCCAAAATTGTTAGTCAGGGTATCCAGGAGGTCGACTTTTGTACTGAAGAAACTATATTCGCGCGTATTAAAGGGTGCATCCAGGAAGTTAGTCTGGGGAAGGTTCCCTGAATACTGATATGTGATACCCGACATGATTTCCAGCTTAGCCCCCGGCATAACGGTGAATAACTGTTCAAGTAGAATGTCACGTCCTGCTGCATACCTGTAAACCTTGTCGTTGTAATCAATAAAAGTAACTCCCTCGCTGGAATTGTTATCCATCTTGTATGTGAGGTTTGAAAAGTTCGTTGTCGTAGTGAACTTTGGACTCCATTCATGATTATAACTCATGGTTGTAGAACGGATATTCTCACCCCAGTAATTTTGTGGATTATTATACTTATAAAAATATGGTGACTGACTCAGAGAACTGTGCGTTCTCCGGTACATATTATTGAACGACATGGAGATACCTCTGTATTTTAGCTGTAATCCCAGGTTATTGCTTGCAGATGGCAAATCATTTATTTCAGGCATCGTCAGGGTACCTTCGTAGTTAACCGGATAATTATTATGTATAAAGTCTGAAGGATCAATTGATGCCGAGCGTAATACATCTTCTGTAATTTTTACAGGTTCATAATCAGTTCCCCCTATGTTAAATAACTTACCCTGGCTCTGATAATGCTGTAATGGATTATATATGTCATCATAACCCTTTTTAATATTAAGATCGCTTACTTCGCTCTGCCCCCCATAAAAACTATACTGAAGAATATTCTTGTTTTTCCCTGTTTTCCCACCAACCATGAAACTGCCGCTCCTGTGATCAAGCTGACCAAGACTGATATCACCCATTACGAAAGTTCCCTTATCAGCTTCCCTGGTAATTATATTTATTACACCTGATACAGCATCAGCACCATATACAGCTGCAGCTGGTCCGTATATTACTTCGATTCTTTCTGCCTGGCGTACAGGAAGCTGGGCTGAAATCGGCATTCCGGTAACTGCACTTGGTTTCACCGGAAGTCCGTTTATAAGTATCATAGTATAAAGATTTCCAACGAGACCTCTTAGTTCGAAACTCTCTCCCAATTCCCCGGAACCCGGTTGTGAAACTCTTACTCCGGGAAGACTCTTTATAATATCAATCAATGAATTATAATGATTTCGGATAATATCTTCCCTCGTAACAACATAAATAGTAATAGGTAACTCGCCGATTTTCTTTGAACTCCGGCTTGCAGAAATTACATTCATCTCAACTGTATCAGTGCTGAAAGTAAGATCAGAAGCATCCAACCTGTTAATTTTACTCTGTCCCTGATCTGATTGTTGCCCGGAAAGATCGGAGAAAAGAAAATAAAGAAAAGACAATATTAAAATTCTTGCTTTCATTCTGAAATTATCAGGACTAAATTTATTAAAAATTATTCAACTCAGATGCCTATTTGTGTTTAATAGAGAACAGGAATATTTGATATAAGTTCAGCGAATCATAATTTTTTTCCTTTTTTCCAGAAATTTTACTTTTGTTCCAGTTTTTCCCGAGTTAATTACCTATTTTTATTACAATATATTTTATAATAGAACAGGATAAAAAATTGACTTATGAAAATGCAACAATCAAGAAGAGAATTTCTGAAAATCACTGCAGCAGGTACAATAGGGGCGCTGGCACTGTCACAATATGCCTGTATGACCAACCGTAAACCTGTTCCGGGTATAGGACTACAGCTTTATACAATCCGCGATGCAATGGCATTGGATGTTCCGGGTTCTCTGAAAAAAGTTTCTGATACGGGATACCGGTACCTTGAGCTTGCTGGTTATGCCGATGGTAGGTTTTATGGTTATGGGCCTGAAGAATTTAAAAAAATGGTAAATGACCTTGGTATGGAAATTTTAAGCAGCCATACACAAGTTGAAGGGGCAGGTGTTACTCCCGAAAATGCCAGGAAAATGGCTGAAGATCATGCAAAACTTGGTGTGAAATATTGTCTCCAGCCCTGGATTGTTGAAGAGATGCGAACAACTATCGCCAGTTATCAGAAAATGGCAGCTAACTGGAACCAGATAGGAGAGGTTATGAAAGAATACGGCATGCAGTTTGGTTACCATAATCATAATTTTGAATTTGATACTGTTGAAGGAAAAGTCCCATTTTTTGATGTAATGCTAACTGAACTTGATAAGGATCTTGTTACTATGGAACTTGATCTGTTCTGGACAACCAAAGCAGGCCAGGATCCGGTTGATATTATAAAAAAATATCCAGGTAGATTCCAGCTATTTCACATGAAAGATATGTACACTAAAGAGGCACCCTTTTTTACAACCGTCGGAGTTAAGGATTTTGCACCGGTAGGAGCTGGCGTTATAGATTTTAAAAGGATACTGGCAGAAAAAGATATTGCAGGAATGAAATATATGGTGGTAGAACAGGACTTGAGCAGGGATGGAGATCCTTTTATCGATATTCAGACCAGCTTTACTAATCTGACTACTAAAATACTTGTATAATTATAATAAAGAGCTTTTTATTATTTTTACTTCATGCCACAAGCCAGCAGCTTTTGGCTGGTAAAATGTTTTACCAGTTCGAATCATACCACGACCTTACATCTGTGGCAATCATTCCTGCCATTTCAGCTGCTTTCAATCCCAGGTCGCCATCTTCAAATACTTCAATATAAGAGGGTTCTACCTTCATAAGTTCTGCACATTTCAGGAATGTTTCAGGATGTGGCTTGAAATTGTCAACATCATTTGCTGTAACTATAATATCAAAATAATCAAGAAGCCCAGTTATTTCAAGAGTCCGGATCACAGCTTCCCTGTGTCCTCCGGTGCCAACCGCCATCGGTAGCTTGTTAAAATACTTTTTTGCAATCTCAGCAACTGGTTTAATGGCTTTTACATTTGGCTGAACTAAAAAAAACTGGCGGAGTTTTTCCGCTACAATCTGTTCAGTTGTAACATCGCCTTCCAGACCGCATTTCTTAATTATTTCTTCTGCAATAATCCATCCCGGGCTGCCAGTATGAAGACGAAGGAATGAAGGTTCTATATCTGCTCCATATTTGTTACAGGCTTTTTTCCATCCGTCAAAATGATAAGGCATAGTATCAGCAAGTGTCCCGTCAAGATCAAAGATCAACCCTTTTACACCCGGCTTAATATCGTGTTCCATTAGCTGTTTTATTTAAGCGGCAAAGGTAAAAAGAAAAATGAATGACGAAAATTATCACTTATCAGCCATTATTT
>Ga0209575_10001066_pt1 | contig 12192 bp, 7 predicted proteins | sample Medcelwee11metaG_FD_187172 | JGI IMG/M metagenome (GOLD analysis project Ga0209575, IMG submission 187172) | Freshwater pond sediment microbial communities from the University of Edinburgh, under environmental carbon perturbations - Medium... | ecosystem: Environmental > Aquatic > Freshwater >...
ATTAAAATTTTTGCTTGCTAAACCGAGAGCATACAACTTCACTAACAGTAAGCTTACCGAGTCACAAAAAAATACTTTCACACACAAAACAAAGAAAATGAACGATTTACAAGCTATTACAAGTCATTTCAAAATTTCCGGAGTAGTAAGTGATATTATACCTTTTGGAGAAGGAATGATTAACTCCACATATCTCGTAACTCTGAAAAATGCTACAACACAATACGTATTACAGAAAATCAACCACAATATTTTTCAGAATGTGGAAATGTTGCAAAGTAATATAAAACGCATTACCGATCATATTCGCAATAAGTTAACTCAAGCAGGAGAAACAGACATTGATAGAAAAACACTTACACTTATTCCTGCTTTGGATGAAAAACTGTATTATTTTGATGGTAACAATTATTGGCGTATGACATTGATGATCCCGGATTCAACAACCTATGAAGCAGTTACACCTGAGTATGCTTTTTATGCCGGAAGAGCCTTTGGTAACTTCCAATCAATGTTGGCGGATATTCCCGGAGAGCCCTTAGGTGAAACAATCCCAAATTTTCATAATATGGAATTTCGGTTGATGCAATTTCGTGAAGCTGTAACTAAAAATGCTGTCGGACGTTTAAATGAAGTTGCCGATTTGGTTACTGAAGTAGAAAAACGCGCCGATGAAATGTGCCAGTGTGAACGTCTTTTCCGTGAAGGGAAACTTCCTAAACGCATTAACCATTGCGATACGAAAGTAAATAATATGTTGTTCGACACCGACGGTAAAGTGCTGTGTGTAATTGATCTGGATACCGCTATGCCCGGTTTTGTAATGTCCGATTTTGGAGACTTTATGCGTACTGCCGGTAATAACGGAAAAGAAGATGATCAGGATTTAGACAATGTTGCCTTCAATATGGAAATTTTCAAGTCATATACCAAAGGATATTTAGAGTCGGCAAAAAACTTTCTGAGTCCAATAGAGGTCGAATTATTGCCATTTGGGGCACGTTTATTAACCTATATGCAGTTAACCCGGTTTTTAGCAGACTATCTGAACGGTGATACCTATTACAAAATCAACCACCCCTTTCATAATTATCAACGCTCAAAAGCACAATTCAAGTTATTGCAAAGCATTGAGAGCAGATATTCTGAAATGAGAAAATTTGTGATTAGAAACCTACCGCAAGCGAGCAAATAGAGCTTGCGAAAATTGAATAAACAGTAATATATGAAAAAACTAAAAAAAACTGCAGGCTTTTTTTTTATGATTGCATTTACCTTTACAATTCATTCACAAGACATAGTAATTGATGGTAATACCGACGATTGGAATAATGTGCCAATTCTGAGTGAACCGGGTGTTTTTCCTTTTGCAAAGGTACACGTTTCTGGTAATTCACTTAATTTTATGGTGCAATTAAGCCCTACAACTTCAGAAAGTGATATAAGTCAGGTTAATTATGTTCCTGATAGCACAACAATATTTCCTAATCCTGAACGTGGATTTTACAAACATACTGAAAGTATTTTAGGAACTGGTAATGCTTTGAGTAAAAGTGTTCTGGAATCATATCGGAACAATGAAAGTATTACATTGATACTTCACGTTTATTACCTCAGCAACTTTAAAACCACTTCCCTTTCAGCATTGGCTTTACAAGAATTTGATGCTGATATGGATATTTTACGTAATGCCGGATTGAAATGCATTCTACGTTTTGCATATACTAGTGACGAATCGGGTACAGATGCGGCATTAACCTATGTAGAACAACATCTTGAACAACTAGCTCCTTATATATCAAAACACGCAGATGTGATTTGTTTTATGCAAGCCGGTTTTATAGGTCCCTGGGGAGAATGGCATAATTCATCAAATAACCTGACAACACCAACTGCCCGCGCGCAGATACTGTCTAAAATTCTTGAAAACCTACCTGAAGACCGTATGGTACAAGTCCGAACACCCGGCTTCAAACAAACTTTCTTAGACACAACAACTCCACTTACCCAGAATGAAGCCTTTAAATCTACAAGTTTGGCAAGAATCGGTTATCACAACGATTGTTTCATGTCAAGCACCGATGACTATGGCACTTATGGTGATGTTACGCTTGAAAAGGCCTATATGAATGCCGAATGTTTGTATGTCCCTTCTGGAGGAGAAACTTGTCCTCCAAGTGGCATTGATCCGGCAGATTGTACCAAAGCGCAAAGTGAGATGCGTTATTTACATTGGACATACTTAAATGAAGGGTATTATAAAGGTGTAAATGATCAATGGATCGTACAAGGTTGCATGGACAATCTAAAGAGAGAAATGGGCTATCGTTTTCAGCTGATCTCAGGTTCATACCCCGGCAAGTTGTCACCGGGTGAAGCTTTTACCGCCCGGATTATCATCAGAAACCTTGGCTATGCTCCCGTGTATAACAAACGAAATGTGGAGCTTATATTGAAAAATAATCATACCAATGTCTTATATCTTGCAAAAACAGATGCTGACCCGAGATTCTGGCAACCGCTTACAGAAAATACAATTGATGTAGAGATCGGAATTCCGGCAGAAATGCCATTAGGAAGTTACAGTTTATTCCTAAATCTCCCTGATGGATACAGTAGCCTGTCAAATAGAGTCGAATACTCTATACGACTTGCCAATCAAAACGTATGGGACTCAATTACCGGATATAATAATCTGCAATCAAACGTCGACGTAGAAGAAAACTCAAATGCTGAAAAATATACCGGACTTCAGTTCTTTCAATCTAAGTAAACTCTTCATACAGGGCAAGCCAGACTTTCAATTTAATTAATTACCGGTGACTATAATACTCCCCAATGTTAGGACAATTTCAGCAGTAAGTTAATTATCATGCACGGTACAAAAATAAGCCGGTCTGAAATTAATCAGACCGGCTTCCTATTTTCAAAAACGTGGAGATTACCGGACTCGAACCGGTCACCTCGACACTGCCAGTGTCGCGCTCTAGCCAGATGAGCTAAACCCCCGTTTTTGATTTTGAAATTGCGGTGCAAAGATAAACAAGTTTTGCAAATTTTACCTACATTTGTAGAAATTTTTCAAATAAAAAACTGCCCATGCTGATTTTCAATATTACTTTTTTAGTGTCGGAGAATGCTTCGGAGAAGTGGTTAAATTGGGTGAATACGCAGCATATTCCTTTCATGATTTCTTCAGGTTACTTCTCCAAACCTCAACTGGCAAAAGTATTGAATGATCATGGGCAGGACGGGACTTCCTATTCGGTTCAGTATCACATTGGCAGCACGACTGACCTGGAAGAATGGCACCGGCTTTACGTTGAGAAAATGCAACAGGATTGTACTGCCAATTTCGGACAAGAGGTTTTATTTTTCACCACAGCACTCGAACTACTACCATGAATAACGCAAAAGATCAGATTATTCTGGGTATCGACCCGGGAACAACCATCATGGGTTACGGACTGATAAAGGTGTGTGGTAATAAAACGACAATGATTGCCATGGGAGTGCTCGATTTGAAGAAGTACACAGACCATTACCTTAAACTTCAGAAAATATTCAACCGCACATTGTCATTAATCGATGAGTTTCATCCGGATGCACTGGCTATCGAAGCACCTTTTTTCGGTAAAAACGTACAGTCAATGCTAAAATTAGGCAGAGCACAGGGTGTGGCCATGTCGGCAGCTTTGTATCGTGAACTTCCCATTACCGAGTATGCTCCATTGAAAATAAAAATGGCCATCACCGGAAGCGGCAATGCATCGAAGGAACAGGTTGCGGACATGTTACGCCGTTTCCTGAACATCCCTGCTGATCAAATGTTACCACAACTCGATGCTACTGATGGTCTGGCTGCAGCCTTTTGTCATTATCTGCAAATGGGTAATCCTACTTCTTCAAAAGACTTCAAAAGCTGGAAAGATTACATCGCAAAAAATCAAGACAAAGTCATAAAAAAATAAATGCTGCAGATATTTATCCGGCAGCATTTATTCATTTCAATATAAATCTTTAGCGTTTACGACAAAGCCTGTTTGATAAAATCAATAATATTGAAACAGCATTCTTTGAAGATAACCATCAACGACAATACTAAGAGGACAAAGATTCCAAGCAGTGGCTGATTTGGATTCTTACTTCTTAGTCCATCCAGTAAATTCATCCAGTAATGCTTGCCTTCCTGTTCAAATCCGAACATATCGTAATGGTAAGTAACCAGATATGTCCATACTACCGACAGGTAAAGGACAGCCATCAGCACCAAACCCAATAAACCAAGTATTTTTGAAATTAACATCTCTAAGTTCTCTTTTGAACTCAGACTGAGATGGTCAATTCTATCATCCAATATTCTGGTTTGCTTATCGAACTCTTTCATCTCATCTTTCTTTGCTTTCTGTTCTTCGCTGAGCTGGCTGTTGATCATATCAATGGCATAATCAGCTGCCTCCCGTATTGCAAAAAATCTTGTTTCCGGTATTTTAAATTTCGTCACACTATCGTTACCAGCCTTATCTACATCACCTGCTTTGGCACTTTGTTTAGTGTTATCAGCTTGTGAAGAAGGTACGTCAACAACTTCAATTTTAATTGATATTTCAACGGCTTCATCACATAAACTTCTTGGTACAAGACTAATGATGTACGCCCCGGCCTTCTTCCATTGATGATAAAGAACCGGAGAACCTGAAAGCTGACCTCTGTCAATGCCGGTTTTTCTTATTTCAACATTGCTCACTGCATCCTTGATTTTCCAATCATATTCAGTACAAGCAGCAATTTCCGGAATACTGAAACTTTGATTTTCACCTACATAAGCTTTTCTGCCAAAAGTATGGATTGTGTTGTCCTTAATATTATTTTTCAGATTGATAGCTTCATCCAGATCTTTTCGGGTAGATGTAATTGTTGCATTGTGAATCTTATCTACAGAGTCCTTATCGAGAAACAGTTGCGCTTTCTCCGACTCAACACCTTCTCTGGCAATATTGTTAGCCTTTATTGCCGGAATATGATAATCCATCACCACAACATGTTGAGCCCAGCCGGCAAGATCTTTTTCAGTAATCTGCCTGATACCTGCATTAAACAATAAAATAATCAAAACCGGGATGACACTCAAAATCAACAACCCTATGTATTGAAATGGTTGGGAGAAACATAATTTTGGCAACCTGAACAGCCAGGTTTTCATAAACTTCAGCATATCAACCTCAGGTCCGTTTTCTTTAATGTATGCCGGCAAATAAAAAGTAGTTGACAGAAATGCCAATCCAAAAAGGATGGCAAAAGGAAGTAAAACCTGTATCAGAATCACACTGAGTCCGCTGATAATATATACATCAGCAAACTGGATAAGCAACACCATCAAGGCAGTAGATACGGTCGACAAGGCCAGCCAAAGAATGGATATGGTCAATCCCGGAAATACGGGAGATGCAGTAAAGTCACCCTGCCGATAATGTAAGATGGTAGAGAAAACCGTATATTGAAAAAGATAAAAAACAATCAGAGAAGCAATTACCAGCACAACCATGTTCATCGTCAATAGATAGACAATAGCTGCAACAGCACTTACACCGCCAAAAAACAATAATCTTTTCAGCGCAAAAAGTATATTGTCCTTTTTTACACCTTCAGGTATTTTTGCAAAAGCAAAACTGAAGAATTTCCAACTGATAACTACCAGATAATGCCAGATTAAACGAACCAATGCAAAAACAGTAGGATGAAGCACCTCATTCCAACACCATAATAGTAACCACCAGATTTTCTTTACAACAAAAGCGATGAACTCAACAATCGATACCAAGCCATAAACTCCCCAGGCAAAAAAATTAAACAAGAATATAAATATCGCAAATAATGGAGAAAAACGTGCAGCCCAGTTATTCTCCGACTGCCATTTTTTTATGATAGATTGTGAATCGAGAAGATATCCGGGTTTCTTTCCATCAATGGAACTTCTTAAATAACCCAGCAATGGCAATGTAGCAGCAATCAAACATGTTTTTACCAACATAATTTTCAGATTTAAAGTTACCCTACTCTACCGGCTTTTCGGAGACGCCTTAGATTTTTACAAAAATGGAATCCACAAATTTATTAAAATATATTAATACTGATGCAAATTTTAAGAAATATTTTCGGGATTATCATGTTTTACTGATTACACGGAAAAGTTGCAAATAAAAACAAAACCTTATTTACACCTATCATGAGATGCCGAGCGAAGCGTAGTCGAGACATCTCCCATAAAACCTTATTTCTTCTTTGTTTTATTCAGCTCTGCAGGCTTCATGTAGAGTGAAACCGGATCAAGATGGTTCCATGACTCTTCTAATTCCCAATTGGCACGAAGGGAAACTTTTTTCTGAAAATAATACACTTTCTCGGGTTGTTTCTTTAATACTAAGTCGCCTGAATCCCAGATTCCGTTTTGGTTCTCATCAATAAACAAACGAACAAAATAATCACCTGGTTTCAGGTGCTCGAATCGTGTCCCTTTTATTGCAGCCGGGGCAGTTTTAAAAACAACTTCTTTAGCATCAAGTACCTGTAAAACAGCTAAAGAATCATAATCATCCAATATTATCTTCATGGCAGCATATTCATCCAGCGATTTAACTTTAAACGGAGTTTTGAGTGACTTATTAACCTTGCCATAGATGCTGTAAAATGCAGCTGAGTCGATTCTTAACTCATAACTTTCCTGGGGTTTCCATGTATGCCTGAGAGCAAAAGTCCGAAATATGGAATCTTTCAATATCCATTCAAAGTTTAGCTGATTGAATGTTGTATCAATCTTCTGAAACAATTTAATTTTATCGGAAATTAATGTATCCAGAGGTTCCTCAAAATCAAAAAAGATATCCCTATACACATCGAAATCAGCACTCAAATTTGTTTTGAAATTTAATGGAGGGACAATGACCACCGGGGGTGTAACAACTTTTGATTTGCCCGACACCTTTGGTCGGCGGAATATCAAATTAAGTGTGTCGGTTTGTGCTGCCAGATTATACAGTGAATCGGTTTTTAAATAATTAATTGAGACTGACAAGGTATCCATCCTGAAAATTGTCGAATCAGGTATCCAGTATACCAAACTATCTTTCTCCTGACTTGCCTGAACAAGAAAGCCGGAAGCAGCATCGAAATTAAGCGGAGTTACTACCGGCAGTTCATCCTGTTTAGCATTGAATATCAGGTTAAAAAACTTATTGTTGGGACGTTCCGATTTAACAAGATATTGTCTTTCCTTATTTTCCTTGAAGAGTTTCATGGTAAGGTTCTTCGGCAGATAAGTAAGCTGTCTCGAATTCCTGATTGTATCTATTGTCACGGAATCTTTCCAAAGCGTATCCGACATCTGACTTACCACCACTTCAGGAGTAAGAATTGAATCAAGAAAAGCAACTTCTTCTCCCGGCTGATAGATAAAATCACGGCTTTGGTCTCTTAAAGCATAGAGTTTGTACTTTCCCGATTTAATATTTCTTATGGTAAACAATCCTTCATCATCGGTTTTACCAATTCTGACAAACTGATTGGTCGTGATTGCCGAGTCGTTCAGATTACTATGTATCCCAACGACTACACCCGGCAGGGGTTCCAGATTCTCGGCATTGATCAGTCTGCCTGAAATCTGCAGCGTATCAATCTCCGGCCCTGTTGCAAATGAGAAAGTGAAATTTTTCAAAGGATTTTTTTCATTCAAATCAACAACAGCATTTCCAAACAAAATACTGTAGGTTGTACTGTCCTGCAAATCATCCTGTAGATTTACCGATAGCATTCGGCCATTTCCCTTTACCACAGGCTGAGTTCTTTGAGGAGGAGAGATAATTACGTTTTCAGATACTTTTTCAACAGTGATGTTTTCATTAAAAAAGACCTGAATTTCTTTTTTATTGTAATTTACTACACCATCCAAAGGTATCGAGCGAACAACAACAGGGGGAATCGTATCCTTCAGTCCGCCTGTAGGTCCGGCAGCCCTGTTGGCACAGGAAACGACAACCAATGTGAAAAATATATAGAATAAAAACTTCAGGTATTTCATACTAAGTATCTATAAATTTGAAGATGATGTAAGTAACTTGTAACCAATGCTACATCTTAAACATTTTTTTTCTTCGCAATAATGCTTATACAAATGTAACAGCGATTGCGAATCGGCAGCTGATTCCACTTTACAACCAAGCGCTGTCCATTTTCTTATGATATAATTATTTTCGGGTGGCAATTCATCCAGCATGGCAATTGCTTTGTCGTGCAACTCCTGATTATTTTTATAAGCAGCATAGCAGCACAACATGGGAACAACTGCATTAATTATTATCTGATGAATTGAACGTATACCAATTCTTTTTGTTTTCTCAACACTTTCTATTCCAAAAAGATAATGCGTATTCCAATACTCCGATGGTTCAATGTTTTCAAAAATGGCGCTGATGGCTCTCACATCAGGTTGATCAATTATTTTCGAAAATAATTTTTTATGATGATACAACAATGCCACCAGTTGTGCAATTCTTATTTGCGGAAAATTATCGGGACGCATACGCAACAACTTCCATAATTCAGGAGCTATCATTTGCAGCTGATATTTCTGTTGTTGAAAAGCATACTCCTGCTTTAATTTTCCCACATACTCATCAGTTGAAGTTGATTTCGAAAGTAAGCCTGATTGACCAAACAATAACGCTTCCAGTTGAAACAAACTGTTTTGATTTTTTTGAATGACAATCCAGGGAACAGATTTTCCCATATTAAAAAAAACATCTCCATTCACCGAAAAACCAAAACTTCTGCATAGCTGACAGAAAAATGCTTCTTCCCAAAAATGATTATTAAAAGTAAGCAGTGATTTTATATCCTGTACCCTGTCCGACATCCGCTCAATGAGTAAGGCCGTCATCCAATGACTAACATCAAAATCAGATAGTTGCATCATTTTCTCACCACACGGCACCCACAATTTACTCGCCAGTAAGCTTGTATAGTTTCGTTCAATACTATCGGAATATTGCAATTCAAGCTGCGGCACTTTTTCACCATCAGCAAGAAATACCGGTATATCAACTTGCTTCACAACATGTAAAATTACGTTGTTATAGGCCGGATCCGACTGATGGTTATGTTTATTCCAATCGGACGAACAGGTATGAATTTCAACATTTCCTGCCCAAATTGTTTTCCCGATCTTAATTTTTGCATTGAAGAAATCGGGACCGGCATTGGTATTTAACGTACCCACATCAATTATTACGACTGATTCGCCGTCGGTTGTTCTTAAACCATGTTGCACAAAAAGTTTGTGCTGCCAAATGTAATGTAAAACAGCTTCTTTCATAGGTAAATAGTTGAAAGTTGAGAATTGAGAGTTGAGAGTTGAAAGTGATAAATTGATGAGTGATAAATTGATGAGTGATGAGTGATAAGTAACAATATGTTGAATCATATGTTATCACTCTCAACTTTCAACTCTCAACTTTTATTGTCCGGTTAAAGCAGACCATATTGATAATTTTGTTCTTTCCAGTATTCCAACGCTTTGGGCAATACTGCAAGTACATTTTTTTCAGCTTTTATTGAGTCGTGAAAGACAACGATTGATCCCTTACGTAAATGCCTTTTAATGATCTTTAAAATTGATTCCGGAGATTTATTCCGGTCATAATCGTAGGTGATTACATCCCACATCACAATCTGATAGTCGTGCTTCAGAACATTAATCTGTGAAAATCTTATCCTGCCGTGAGGCGGACGAAAGAGCTTACTGTCAATATAAACTGAAGCCTTCCTTACATTTGCCACATATTCTCCGAGCGGATGAGCAAAACCACGGATATGGTTAAAACTATGATTCCCTACGCTGTGACCTCTTCGTAATATCTCCTGATAAAGGTCGGGATGCTTCATGACATTCTCACCGACACAAAAAAATGTTGCTTTCCATCCATACCGATCCAGTATGTCAAGTACCTTTGGTGTCACTTCGGGTACCGGCCCGTCATCAAAAGTCAGATAAATCAATCTGGAGTCGGTATCAATCTGCCAGATTAGTTTTCCGAAGAACGGACGTAAAAACTTTGGAAACTGCATATTAAATATAGTTGAGAGTTGAAAGTTGAGAGTTAAAAGTAATGAGTGATGAGTTTTTACCTAAATTCAAATAGCAACTCTCAACTTTCAATTCTCAATTCTCAACTAACCATTACATGCTGACTCTTTGCGAATACTTCTCAAGTATGGGATAATACTTCGCAACAATCTCTTTTTGCTGGTATTTTTCTGCTATTTGAAGCACATGGTTCAATACACCAAAATTATGTCCGATACGTCGTTCAACGCTTCTTCTTTGTACATTTGACAATCTGAAATACCAGTCCAAATTCTCAACACAGTCGTTGGCAACAAAGTTCATGATTTCATTCCCTTTTACAGGTTCATTCAGAACATAATAAAATTCTGCAAGCATTGCCGAAGTATAATCATGGCGAACCGTTGTTGCCGGTATAACTTCCATAGCAAAATCCAGGGCTTTTTTTGCGCGAACCGTATCTTTTTCGTTGATCAATGCAGCAATTAGCTGAGTAAACATCATCCTATGGGTACGACACATACGTAGGGTGTTTTCATCCAGATAGACCTTTGGATCGGCAACATTTCCCCAGCGGAATTTATGCATCATATTCTCATACATCTCGTCGGTATTTACACCGGCACCTTTTCCGTTTGTGCTCACAGGCATCACCTGATAGGCCATCCCTGTCAGTTCAAAATGATCGTTCAATCCTAAATAATAATCATCACCAACGGTAACCGCAAAATATATCGGACGTTTCCATTTGTTTTCTTTCAACATTTCAATTATCATCAGTTCACTTTTTGTCAATCGTGATTTGGTGATATTGAACATTATCTGAGGTACGACTTCATTAATTCTCGAAGAGTCGAGCGTACCTGACTTCAACACATCATCAGCATTAATATTAAGATACAGTTGTTTCGATGGAATGATATTCTCACCCTCAATCTTGATTTCCGGATCCAGCGCTATTCTGAACGCAGTTTCCACATCAATTGGTCTTTTCTCAATTTCTCTTATATTAATCACCTCGTTTTTACCTGAAATATAGTCAGCTGGCGTCCATGATATTGGCAATGGTTCAGAGAGATAAGCCGCACGTTTCATTTGGTCGATGTACCAGTCAGTCTGCAGATAACTCAGGTTACAAACGCGGACATCTGTTCTGTTACCCTCCACTTCCTGATTGTACCATAAAGGAAAAGTATCGTTATCACCATTCGAGAAAATGATGGCATTATCTTTACAGGAAACCAAATAATTATGACCAAAATCGCGGGCAGCGAATCTGCTACTTCTATCGTGATCATCCCAGTTTTCGACTGCCATCAAAGCAGGCACACCTAATGAAGCCAATACCGCTATCACTGTCACAACGGTTTTTGGCATATATTTTTCAAAAAATTTGATGATGCCCAGAACTCCCAGTCCAATCCAGATAGTGAAAGCATAGAATGAACCGGCATAGGCATAATCCCTTTCACGCGGTTGATAAGGTGTTTGATTCAGATAAATTACGATGGCAATACCAGTTAAGAAAAACAGCAGGGCTGTTATCCAAAATGAGTGTTTACCTTCTTTTCCACTGTAGATAAGGAATAAAATACCGAAGATGCCGAGCAGCAAAGGAAGCATATAATACTTATTACGAGCTTTATTATCACGCAATTCCCCAGGCAGATTCTCCTGATCTCCCACATGGCCTTTATCAATAAAATCGATACCTGTAATCCAGTTGCCATGATCAACTTCCCCATGTCCCTGAATGTCGTTCTGACGACCACTGAAATTCCACATGAAATAACGGAAGTACATGTAATTGACCTGATAATCAAAAAAGAACCTCATATTCTCGGTAAAAGTCGGAACATACTCGGTCCTTTCCTGACCGCAATAATCAAATTTGACGCGTTTACCCTTTACTTCTCCCCATGATTTATACGCACTTATATGATCCGGAATCGTGCTGTACATTCTGGGAAAGATCATGTTAAAACGGTCATCCATCACATAATCCATTTTATGACCTGAAATAAAATAATGATCCTTTTCGTTCTTATCCGTTTTTGGTATGGGGGCATACGATG
>Ga0209575_10001067_pt1 | contig 12183 bp, 9 predicted proteins | sample Medcelwee11metaG_FD_187172 | JGI IMG/M metagenome (GOLD analysis project Ga0209575, IMG submission 187172) | Freshwater pond sediment microbial communities from the University of Edinburgh, under environmental carbon perturbations - Medium... | ecosystem: Environmental > Aquatic > Freshwater >...
TTCGTCGAGTGTATATACCACTTCATAGCCCTTCGCCTTCAGATCTGCTGTAAGATCCTTACCGTCCTTCCGTCCGGTGAAATGATCTTTTCCCCCTCCGATAAAGACATCAGCAGTACCCCGGAGGTAATCAACGGCAATTGCATTATAATCAGATCTTGATTTATCATGTGCGATAAATGATGCCGGTGTTGCATGGGTGACAGGACTGGTACAAACAGCACCTGTTGACATACCTTTCGCTTTGGCCAGTTCAAATATTGTTGTCAGCTCGGTACTGTCAGGTCTTACTGCTATCATCCCGTTATTCGTTTTCTCTCCGGTGGAGATAGCCGTCCCGCCTGCAGCCGAGTCAGTGATGTACCTGTCTGCCGAATATGTAATGCTGAAGCCCGACACAGGAAACGCCGGGAAGGTCATGCTGTATCCTGAGAAGGTCATACCAGCATAGACCTGTTCTGTTCCCATCCCGTCACCAATGAAAATTATGAGGTTAACCGGTCTCTCTTTCTCTTTCTTTGCTGAGGTGAATGAAACAAGAATAACAGCTAAAACTGTAAATAATAAAAACTTCTTCATGAGATCAAACATATTATATAGTTAACAAATTAGTTATCCTTAAAAAGAATTTTCATTTCGCGGCTCCTGGCGTCCGAAACCCATTTTTCAGGGATAATCTTCCAGGCAGAGTGCGGTGCAGGATCTATTTCTCCCTTTTCTCTGATCCATTCTGTCATATAATACCTCAGGTCACGGCTTGTGGCAGTAATTATCCGTGAGTCCAGTTTTGTATGAGTTATTCCCGCAGCATTAAAATGCCCCCCGCCGCCATTTGCTCTGTATGAATTGACAGCCACCGAATAGGTTGAATCAACAGCGAAGGGTGAACCGTCTGCAAGAGATGTAACTGTTACCCTGTCTCCTTCAGTCCTGGTGACGTCGACAGTATAGCTGAGACCCATCGCAGAATCGAAATTATAGGAAGCATTTCTCAGCCTTGCCATACCGTTTGAAAGTTGCAGTGAATTATCCTCCCTGGTTCTGTATTTAAGAAGGTAATCTTCGCTCCCTTTCATTGTATTAAACCACAATCCGTAGGAATGTTCAAGGTATTTGTCGACTTCACCGCCTGTCATTTTCACTTCATACAGAAAGTTCTCAAACCTGTAGAGCCTGAACATATCCCTGATGAGGATGTCTCCCTCACTTATTCTCTCGTCAAACGAAAGAGGGGCAGCGAAGGAAATATCGGCTCCTGTGATTTCAAGCTGTATCTGATGGATAAGATCGACAAATGCAGAAGGACCGAAATATGCGTCGCGTGTGGTAATTGAAGAAGTTGAACTGCCTATGACTTCGGATGTATATTTCCTGAGTGTTTCTCCGGTGGTTTTATACCGTTCATTGAATGCAGTTGATTCAGCCAGTGTTTCCATAGGGATTAGTTCACCGGTGAGTGTTTTTTCAGTTCTGCCGTCAGATGTCTTTATGAAGGATACATTTGCATGCATCAGCACTGAGGCCCGGCTTCCACCGTCAAGGACCAGGACCGATGTTCCGTCACTGTTTTTAATTGTCTTATTCTCCTGATTGTGATCGTGCCCGCACATAACAATGTCAAATCCGGGTACATTGACGGCTGCGGCAAGCGAACTGTTTTCGTCATCTTCAATGTCATCCTCTCTTCCGAAACCTGAATGGAACAGTCCGACTATTATGTCGGGCTTCTCCGCTTTCATGACCGGCATCCATTTCCTGGCAGTTTCAATCATCCCTTCAAACCTTATTCCCTCATAGAGAGACTCGGGCAGCCAGTTGGGAACCGACGGAGTAATAAGTCCGAATACAATTATCTTAAAGCCTTTCTTTTTAATAACGGTGTATGGTTCAAAATAGGGCTTGCCTGTTTTTACGTCAATTGCATTGGCAGCAAGTAGCGGAAAATTGTATTCACTTCTGACGCGGTCATAGACTTTGTGTCCTGTTTCTATGTCGTGGTTTCCGGCAGTGGCAGCGTCATAATTAAGATAGTTCAGAATATCAGCAACGATGTGGGTAGCCGTTGTGTCGACGAAATTATAGTAATATGCCAGAGGATCTCCCTGAAGGATGTCACCGTTGTCAAGCAGTACAATGTTCTCACTTCCCCTCGATTCAACAAGTGATGCCACATTCGAGAGCGATTTGTTAGTGGATGTTCCTTCGGTGTTATCAAAGGGAAGCAGCATACCGTGAAGGTCTGTGGTTCCGTATATATCCAGCTGGCTCTCTTTGCTACAGGAGACAATAGCAAGTGTGAGCAGAGTCAGAACTGAGAAAAGCGGGTATTTCATTTGTGATGTTTTACAGATTCCAAATATAATCATATAAAAACAACACTCACGGTCACTCAACTGTTGTGACTGAATGCATCTCTTTTTTAATATTTTTGTAACACAATGAAAGTGCAATCGGGTCTTGATATTGTGAGAAGGCAAATGCCCTCAGCCCTGAAAGGAAGGAAACCGGGACTATTGTATCATGCCTCAGCCATCACTTCTGACTTCAGGTATATCACCGAGGTATTTAACCGTGACTCGGGCTGCACCCCGGGTGCACTCTTCGGGCCGCAGCACGGAATCTTCGGGCAGACACAGGATAATATGATCGAATGGGAAGGATCGATGCATCCGGTGCTTAGGATACCTGTTTACAGCCTCTACGGTGAACACCGCAAACCTTCTCCGCGAATGCTTGAAGGCCTTGACGCCCTTGTGGTAGATCTTCAGGATGTAGGGGCGAGACTTTATACCTACATCTGGACCGTCAAGCTGTGTATGGAAGCATGCACTGAGGCTGGCATACCTGTCTATATCCTTGACAGACCAAATCCGATTGGACGCCTGCAGTGCGACGGGCCGGTGCTGAAAAGTGATTTTTTTACATTCGTCGGCGGTGCTGAAATACCAATGTGCCACAGGATGACAATTGGTGAGATGGCGATATGGATAAAGGACAAATACCAACCTGATTGTGACCTGAAAGTAATAGCAATGGAGGGTTGGAAACGTAATTCCCTTTTCCGTGAGACAGGACTGCCCTGGGTCGTCCCCTCACCCAATATGCCAACTCCCGAAACAGCCCTTGTCTATCCCGGAACTGTTCTTGCCGAGGCCCTGAATCTTTCAGAAGGCCGGGGCACCGTGATACCCTTCGAATTGACGGGAGCACCTTATATCAACTGCGAGAAGCTGCTCAGTGAACTCCGCCGCAGGAAATTGCCGGGTTGCGCATTCCGCATCCATGATTTCATACCCACCTTCAATAAATATACCGGGCAGTACTGCAGGGGGATACAGATTCATGTGACTGATCCGTCTGTTTACAGGCCTGTTGCAACGGCTCTTCACCTTTTTGATGCAATTATCAAAACTTCCCCTGAAGGAAGCCTTACATTCAATCCTCCACCCTATGAATATGAATACAGACTGATGCCTTTCGACATCCTTGCCGGCGACAGCCGGATGCGTGAAGTACTCCTGGGCGGTTTTTCACTCAACGACGAGATATCACGCTGGGACAGCGAAATAAAACAATTTGCAACTGAGTTCAGGGAAATAGCAATATATAAGGAGTAATGTGATTACAGTCCCTACAGTATTAGCCATATCAGTCATCATTTTCTTCGCCAGCGTGGTAAGGGGATTTACCGGATTCGGCCTCGCCCTGGTGGCTGTGCCGCTGATACAATTCTTTATGCCTGTAACTGATACTGCCGTATTCATCGCAATAGTGAACCTGGTTTTTTCAGTTCTTTATTACCGGCGCTCCAGGAAGGTAATAAAGGGTCAGCCCCTCGGCTCTATGGCTCTCTTTACCGGATTGGGAGTTGCCGCAGGAACACTGATATTGAAATTCATCTACCCTGCATATATCCAGCTTATCTGGGGCATCCTGATCCTTTTCATAGTCTTATTCCTGGCAAGGGGATTGAATTTTAAAATAAGATCCGAAAAGACAGCCCTGACGCTTTCCGGTATTTTCGGCGGAATACTTGCCGGATCGACAGGAATAACGGGGCCGCCGGTGGCTATCATTCTTTCTTCAATGCATACTCCCAAAGAGAAATTCAATGCCATCATTTCGGTCTTCATTCTATTTGCAGTCACATATGCTCTTGTCTTCTACCTCTTTGCCGGGCTGATCAGAAAGGAGACCGCAATACTTGCACTTTTTTCAATACCGGCGTTGTTGGCAGGATTGTACACCGGTGACCGGCTTGTTGAACACATCAGCCAGAAATGGTTCACAAATATTGTCTACGCCGTACTGATCATCATGGGAGTAATCACAATCCTGAAAGGAATCAGGGGTCTATTTCCTGCTCTTTTCTGAGATCTTCTTCTCAAGTAGCTCAAGCAGGTTTGTGTACTTTTCGATCCCGGCTCCGTTTTTTATACTGATGCGACATAATTCCCCGGCTCTCACCGGGTCTGTCTCATAAAGCAGGATGGCAAGGTTATAAGATGCTACCGCGTTAACAGGATTTATGATCAGTGTTTTTTCAAGATATTTCTCCGCTTCAGCCATGCGGCCTGCCTCGCCATAAAGAAGTGCCAGATTAAGGTTGGCAGCCTCCATCATGCTGTCAGACCTGAGTGCCTCAAGGAAAGAAGCCTCAGCCATTCCTGTCTCACCCATCTGAGAATATAAGAAACCTGCATTCACAAGGGCTGGTGTGGCCCCGGGATAAATATTCACCGCCATACCATATGAGGCCACTGCTTTTTCAATCTCCCCCAGCCCGGCATAGAAGTTGCCCAGGTTATACCATGAGCCCCACTGATCCTTGCGGGTGATAAGAGAACCCGCATAGTCCCTGAGAGCCTTGAAAAGAACCGCAGTGTCACCCTTTAGGACCAGATCCGCAGGTACCCTGCTCAAAGCATAACCGGCATTTATCCTTACAAGGGTCACGCTGTCACGGGCAAAACCTTCAAGCATTTTTATTCCTTCCATATGGGCCTGATTTGACATTGCATGAGCGGATGCTGCTCTGACAAGGGGTGATTCATTGCCTTTAACACTTATAATTGCCTTGTTTAATCCTTCGAAATTGTAAATATCTGCTAACCTGATGAATGCAGTTACGAAGAGGTGGTTGAATTTTTTATTTATAATCCCTTCGGAGATAATTTCAGCATTTTTCCAGTCGTTGGCCCTGGCTTCCTTCATCAGTCTTCCCAACCGGATGATTTCATCCTGATAGTTTCCCCGTTCCTTAATTACTATATTGTTTGTCCAGGAGACAGACTTATCGGAATGGCATAAATTGCATGCATTCGGCGATCCGAATTCAATGGTTGCAGCAGGCGCCGGAGGCCTGAAAGAGTGGTCACTGCGATCCATCCTGGCAAAAGAAGTCTTCGGCATATGACAGGCGATGCATCTGCCACCGGCTCCAGCCGGATCATGCCTGGTATGAGGCTGCGGATCACGAACTCTGGATTCATGGCATGGCAGGCAAGCATCATTGGGATTTTCCCTGAACTTATACCTGCCACTGGATGTGTGACAGCTTACACAGTGGAGGTCGCCTTGCTCGCTGCAGGTATTCATCTCCCAGGAGCTGTAGGTGTAATTCTCTCCCAGGTCACGACCGTCAGGATAAAAATCAGGATTTTCAGGAGTGATCAGATCAAATGCATTATAAAAATATTCTCCGGGAGAGAATGAGGAGGTTATGGGTATCATTTTGGCATGGCATGACCCGCATGATGAGTTGTGCTGTTCCGCGGAAAATGCTTTTGTACTTATAATCTTAACATCGGGCAGATACTCGCCGCTGTCGGCTTCTGCAAAAGCCGTTATGTGCTCCTCTGCCGGGCCGTGGCATGTCTCACAGTTAATGCCGGGCTCATGCCATTCGGTCCGGTAAATCATTTCTACAGGATCATAATTGGTGGAGAGCTGGCTGACATGGCAGCTGTAGCAGGAAGAGTTAAATGTGAAGGAGTGGCTCTTCCAGTTGAGAGCAGCATCGGTGGTATTCTCAAAATGTCTTACACCGCTGCCGGGATTATCATACCATTCAGATGTTTTCACATCATATGCCAGTGGGAGAACCTGCAACCTGCCACCTTCCAGTGACGTCAGGAAATAGTACACATACTTCCCCCCCATTGCATGAATTGCACTATAGTCAACTGAATCACCTTTCTCACTGTATTCCGTGATGAAAAGAGAATCGCCGGTGACAACGGGCATATAGAACAAATCACCGACCTGTATCCGGGTTCCGCATTCAAATCTGTTTTTCATCAGGAACTCACCCGTGACAGGCTGCATGGCCAGTCCGTGGTGCGAACCGTTCCACAGGCTGTAGAACTTTTCATGGCATGGCCGGCAGCTTTGCGATCCTGAATATTCATTGATCCTGTCTTTTACCGGCAGGCTAATGATCCATATAACAGCAAAAATTAATGACAGACCCAGGACAGCCGGTAAGAAGTACTTCTGTTTATTGCCGGGATTCACTTTTCAGAGGTGTTAAGAAGTCAGTTCTAAAAAACGGACCTGTTTACATTTCATCATTAACAAAAATAGTATATTTCACCGCATATAATTCTTCTGACAAGGAACCGGAACGTGAGCAATCCATTATTCTCTGACCTCTACAGGACAATCGCAGCAGAGTCACAAGGGCTCTTCAAGGATCGTGGCAGCAGGTTCATAGCCATTGTCATTCCTGTCAGGGGCCAGGACGAAATAAAGGAAAAGCTTGAGGAATTGAGGAAGGAATACCATGATGCAAGGCATCACTGCTATGCATGGGTACTAGGTCCGGACAGGCAGACCTGGAGGGCAAACGACGACGGTGAACCTTCCGGAACCGCAGGCAGGCCTATACTGGGGCAGATAAATTCAAGGGAGCTGACAGACATACTGATTGTAGTGATAAGATACTTCGGAGGCACCCTCCTTGGAGTCAGCGGCCTTATAAATGCCTATCGTTCAGCGGCGGAAGATGCGATCTCAAATGCCAGCATCATTGAAAAAACTGTGATGCATACATATGTCATAAAATTTCCCTACCTCTCAATGAACGATGTGATGAAGGTTCTAAAGGAGGAAGGGTGCAGTCAGAGTGCCCACAGTTACGGGAATGACTGTTCGGTAGAGATATCTGTGAGATCATCAGCAGCAGAAAGGATTACGGAAAGACTCAGGAAGATCGACGGGCTCACTGCAACCTGGCTGAAAACAGTTTGAGCATTATACTTTTCAATACTTTTTAACAGGTGTGCAAACTGTGCTCTTCTTGTAATAACTTTGTTCTGTTCAGGTCAATAAACACATATATTAATGAAAACCAGAAGCTTAGTATCAATTGATGATCTCTCAACTGCCGAGATCCTGAAGATCCTTAAGCTTGCCGCGGCGTTCGAGAAGAATCCTGTTCAGGATATTCTGCGCGGCAAGGTCGTGGCAACACTATTCTTCGAACCCTCAACACGCACCAGGCTGAGCTTTGAGAGTGCCGTGAACAAGCTTGGTGGAAAGATCATCGGATTCACTGATTCTTCTACATCAAGCGTAACCAAGGGTGAGACACTCAATGACACCATACGCACTGTCAACAACTATGTCGACCTTATTGTGATGCGTCATCCGATCGAAGGGAGTGCTCGCTATGCCAGCGAAATTTCTACCGTACCGGTAGTAAATGCAGGTGACGGTGCAAACCAGCATCCCACACAGACCCTGCTTGACCTATATTCGATTCTGAAGACGCAGGGAAAGCTTGAAAATCTTAATATATGTATGGTTGGTGACCTGAAATACGGCCGCACCGTTCACTCACTCATGATGGCAATGTCAAGGTGGAACACCTCATTCAATTTTGTAGCCCCCGAAGAGCTCCGGATGCCTGATGAATACAAGCTATACCTTGATAATCTCGGCCTTAAATACCGCGAGACCACCGATCTCAACAGTGTCATCGACAAGGCTGACATTGTCTATATGACCAGAGTCCAGAAAGAGCGTTTTTCAGATCCGATGGAATATGAAAAAGTCAAGAATGCATATGTGCTTCATGACTATATGCTGACAGAAACTAAACCCGGTATGAGAATCCTGCATCCTCTCCCCAGGGTCAATGAAATTAATCCAGATGTTGACTCGAATGAAAAGGCCTACTATTTCGAGCAGGCCCTTAACGGTGTTTTCACAAGGCAGGCCATCATCTGCACTTTACTTGGAATAAAATAACTGCAATGAAAAAGATGACTGATCCGAAACAATTACTTGTGAGTGCCATTGAAAGCGGCACCGTCATAGACCATATACCCGCCGTTACGCTGTTCAAAGTAATAAAGATCCTTGGCCTTGACAAGATCAAGAACCAGATTACCTTCGGCACCAACCTCGAGAGTAAAACCGATGGCAGAAAGGCTATCATAAAGATTGCCGGGAAGTTTTTCCAGGACGATGATATAAACAGGATAGCCCTGGTTGCACCCCAGGCAAAACTGAATCTCATAAAGGATTACAAGGTTGTCGAAAAGCGTGTGGTGGAGGTCCCTGATGAAGTAAGTGCGATAGCAAAATGCATGAATCCCAAGTGCATAACAAACTTTGAAAAGGTCACAACACGGTTTAAGGTGGTTTCAAAGAAGCCGGTGGCCCTGAAATGTCACTACTGTGAGAAGATCACCGACCAGGAGAGGCTGGAGATTATCTGAGCCTGTCGTAGGATTTTACAAGCATATCGTCCTGCAGAATTTTCCTGTAGGCCAGCCCGGCAAGTATTGCTGAGATAATAGGGAACAGGGCTTTGATTTTCCAGATCAGTGAAATCTCTATCTTCCGGTCAAACATAAAAATATAAAAGGCTCCCAGGATGATTGTTCCAATGGAAAGGAGCAGGATAAGCATCGTTAGCCTCATCTGGAGGCTTCTTTTCTTAAAAAGGAATATGGCTGCCAGGGCCATCACAGGCACCAGAGCAATAATAACCGAGAGAGGCCAGAGCCTCTGAAGGAGCTTCCCTCCGACTTCGCCCAGACCGGCAAAACTCACTGAAAAAAGAGTACCGGTACCGTTATCAAGAATTATCAGATCACCTGCCATCAGCAGTCCCGAAAGCACTGCCACCGCAAGCAGAAAGAGAGACTGTATTCTCTGTATCATTTTATTATATAACTATTTAGATGAGAAAAGCTTCTTGAAATTCTGGTAATCAAGATAGTACAAAATTTTCAAAGAAATACTGTTCGACTGAGGCATACCTAGCAGATCGCGGAGATTGTCGAAGGGGTTGTTTATGATTAACCCTCCCGAAGAAGCAATGGCATTTTTCCAGACAAGAGACAACTCGCTTCCTGGTGCGAAACGCCATGTATATACCATATCAATATTCATAAAACTGGAATTGACATTTGATTCCCCCGGATAGCTCGCATCATTAAGACTGCCGTCATTCTGCAGTATATAATAACTGCCGTCGTATTCTGCCCTGGACCAGTAGTAGCGTCCGCGAAGGGTGAGATAAGATTTGGCAGTGAAAATAAATGCTCCTGACACTGTATTTGTCACTGTAGTCACATCCCTCTTGCCGAAAACGATGTCGCCATAGAGGAGTGATTCATCAACATATCCTATGTCATTAAGATTCTTCGAATATTCGAGGGAGTACCCGAACGATAACCTGCGACTCACCTTATATTCAGGCTGCAATGACCACCCGATGCCTTTCTGGTTATAGCCTGACCAGCTGTTAAAGTATTCAAGCTGTGCTTCAACATAAAATTTCTTGCTTTTATCGGTATCACCGCGGAACCCGACCTGCAACGCTGCCGGTCTGTGATAATAGATTGACATATCCCTTCGCCTGGGTTCGAAATAATCATTTTCACCCCATGGCATTATTTCAGCATCCAGCGACAGCGACCAGTAGTTCATCAGGATAAGCATACTGCTTGCCTCAATTCCCGCTGAGGTGAATGCCCTGGGATTAAAAAGCTGCTGGTAATTCAGCTCGACAGAATTCCTGGTAGACATAATATTCCCGAAGGGTTCATATGTGTTATATGAAAAGTCAAGTGAGTGGCCGAGCTCGTTGTTTCTGCGCAGGTACCCCATATCATTGGGGTCATAGTGGTCACTCATCATCGAAAAGTTATAATCAGCCCTGAAGGCTCCCCCTGTTTTTCCGGCGTTGAAACTGAGGGCATGGCCGAGATCAGTATCCGCTCCGGCAAAGTACTTCTGACTGAGTGTGGCGCCGGCAGAAACAGAATACAGTTTATTGTCGGTTTTCAAAAGGGTCTGAAGGTTTGTCACATTTGCTGTATAGAAATTCTCATCCTTCTCCGCCGCCCTTATCACATTTGTATTTGAAAAACTTACGAACGAGTTGTTTTTGAGACTTTGATCAAGAACCACCATGTTGTAATTTGTAAGCGGTTCAATCATTATTTTCCTTGTCTCCTCTGTAATTGCATTTGTCACATCGGCATAAACCGGAGAAGTAACTGCATTGAAAAAACCGATGCCGAGTCCCCCTTTGGTCCTTCCGGAGATTTTTGTCGCATTAATCAGCTGAACCTCTGACGGGTGACGGGTGATGGCCTCATTGGCTTCAATGTAATCATAGACATCATCATAAAGACGGGGGGTACCTCCTATCCTTCTCGAATAGAAAATATCTCCTTTGTTGAAGAGTTCGGTGCCCTCCATGAAGAACGGCCGTTTCTCATTGTATTTAACCTCGTAAGGTGTAAGATTAAGAATGCGCTCATCAGACTCCACCTGGCCGAAATCAGGTATAAGAGTGGCATCAAGGGTGAAGCTTTCTGAGAGCCCCAGTTTAACATCAAGACCCCCGTTGTACGAGGTTGCGACGCCAGACTGGTCTGAATAGTTCTCAATGTACCCTGAGATATACGGAATAAGGGAGAGCCTGAGAGGGGGAGTAACATTTGTTATGCCCTTCATTCCGCCCATATGTGAAACCGATGATCCGTATTCCTTTGTGACAAAGCTCCACGATGATGTCTCGCGGTCCCTCCTTACCTCCCTGAAAAAATTAATACCCCACATCTGCGTTTCGGATTTCGGGAATCTGAGTGCTGAATACGGTATCCTTATTTCTGCGAACCATCCGGTGGAAGTAACCCCGGTCTCACTCTCCCACACAGCATCCCAGGTATCTTCCCTGTGGAAATCATCCTCACCGGAATTCAGCTTAATGTCTGCCTGAACATTTGAGGCATAGACCTTAAACTGCTCTCCGTAGAGACCGTCATTGAAAGGAGATATTTCGACATAGAAATTGTCAGCGTTCATATTGCTTGCGTCCCTTGGTCCGAGCTCGGTAAAAATGCTGTCAGGTGCGTTGTCGAACATCATTGCTCCTATATAGAGGGCATCATCGTCATATAGGACCCTGACTTCTGTCCTGTATTTTGAGGGAATCCCATTATACGGATTGTACATGACGAAGTCAGTAGCCATGGCTGCGCTCTGCCAAACCACATCGTCAGACAGACCGTCTATCTTCGGTGCCGAAACAGCCCTGACGGCGTTTAATATTTTCTTTTGAAGATCGACACCCTGTGCTTCCTGCGCACCGGTGCGACCAAAGAAAGTAAATAACAGTAGTCCGATAACAGCTGTCGCTTTTCCCGAAAACTGACCTGTTCTTGCAGAATCCATTTAATGTGATTTGAGGTTAGTGGAGGCAAATATACCTTACCTGAAGAGACCAGCCGCCATTCTTCGGGCAATTAACAAATATTAACAGCCAACTTTTGAGCGTGGCTGACGCAGTTGCGCCTTACTTTTTTTCATATTTTTGCTGCTCATTATTCAAACCCGATGAAGCAAACAGAACTCATTACCAATCCTGACGGATCAATTTTCCATCTTCACCTTCTTCCTGAAGACATCGCTGAAAAGATCATAATTGTGGGTGATCCGGGAAGAGTCGAGATGATCGGACAGATGCTTGATTCTGTCAGGGTCAGGAAGAGCAACAGGGAATTCTCCACAGTGACAGGATCGTACCGCGACTGCGAGATCACAGTGATCTCGTCGGGAATCGGTACAGATAATATAGATATAGTGGTTAATGAGCTCGATGCACTTGCCAATATCGATCTTAAGACAAAAGAGGTCAGCGAGAATCCGCGTTCTCTT
>Ga0209575_10001068_pt1 | contig 12182 bp, 24 predicted proteins | sample Medcelwee11metaG_FD_187172 | JGI IMG/M metagenome (GOLD analysis project Ga0209575, IMG submission 187172) | Freshwater pond sediment microbial communities from the University of Edinburgh, under environmental carbon perturbations - Medium... | ecosystem: Environmental > Aquatic > Freshwater >...
CTTTCACAAAGACTTCAACGTTTTTCAGCCCGTGCTCCATGGCTTTTTTAGCCGCATCCTGGGATGCGAGCTGGGCAGCAAAAGGCGTGCTTTTACGGGATCCTTTAAAACCATTCATTCCGGCAGTGGACCAGGAAATAACATTTCCGTTCGGATCGGTGATGCTGATGATGGTATTGTTAAACGTAGATTGAATATGCACAACGCCGTTTAGAATATTTTTTTTATCTTTTTTCTTGGTTTTGATTCTTTTTGCCATTGACTCAGCCTTTATCTTTAAAATTACTTTTTAGCCACTGCGCCTTTTTTCTTAACGGCTGTCCGTTTGGGCCCTTTCCGGGTGCGTGCATTGGTTTTGGTTCGCTGTCCGTTACAAGGCAACGACCGACGATGGCGCAGGCCACGATAACATCCCAAATCCATGAGTCTTTTTATATTAATCGATGTTTGCGAACGGAGTTCGCCTTCCACAGTCAATTCGTCATCAATGACCTTGCGGATCATATTGACTTCGCCGTCTGAAAGATCATCTGTTTTTAAATTGTGATCAATGCCCAGCTTCGTAAGTATAGTTTGAGATGTGGATAGTCCGACACCGTAAATATAAGTTAAGCCAATAACTATACGCTTACCTTTCGGTAAATCTACGCCCGCGATTCTTGCCAAAGTCTTCCTCCTTGTTTGCTAATCTATCCCTGACGCTGTTTATGTCTTTTATTAACACAAATAATGCGTACAACGCCTTTGCGCTTAACCACTTTACAATTTCGACATCTCTTCTTCACCGACGCATTTACTTTCATATTCGCACCTCGTATCTATATAGCTGCTGATGAGACTATAAATAACAATCCATTTATTTTGATCGGTAAGTAATTCTTCCCCGGGTAAGATCATACGGTGACAATTCGATGGTAACCGTATCGCCTGGCAAAATCTTTATAAAATGCATGCGCATTTTTCCGGAAATATGGGCCAGAACCATATGGTGATTTTCCAGCTCCACTTTGAACATTGCGTTCGGTAAGGTTTCAAGAACCGTTCCCTGAACCTTAATCGGTTCTTCTTTTGCCATCTAAGACTCCCGTTCCGGATTTCATCCCTGAATGTAAACCTGGATGCAAACTGGATACAAAAAACAGTAAAGTCGTCCTTGTAAAACAAAAGGACGACAGATATGACGTATATTATCTTTTAATCTTGCCGGTCGTTAAAAAACCTTCATAATTTCTTGTTATTAAATGGGACTCAATCTGTCCAACGGTATCAATCGCCACACCTACAACAATGAGAAGCGAGGTCCCGCCAAAATAAAAAGGCACGTTTAACTGGGTCATCAATATGGAGGGCAGCACGCAAACAAGAGAAATATAGGCTGCGCCACCTAAAGTAATGCGCGTTAAAACCTTATCAATATACTCCGCAGTCCGTTTGCCCGGCCTGATGCCAGGGATAAAACCGCCGTATTTTTTCATATTTTCCGCAACATCAGCGGGATTAAATACAATCGCTGTATAAAAAAAGCAAAAGAAAAATATAAATGCCACAAAAATCAGTTCATAGATCAGCTTGCCGGGGGTAAGTGCGGATGAAATATACTGCATCACCGTTATATCTTTGAAAAAGCTGGCCAAGGTCGCCGGAAACATAATCAAAGACGAGGCAAAAATCGGTGGTATAACGCCCGATGTGTTTAATTTTAATGGAAGATGGGTCGTCTGACCGCCATACATTTTTCTGCCCACCACACGCTTGGCATATTGCACCGGAATGCGCCGCTGTCCCTGTTCCATGAAATTGATGAAAGCAATGACGCCGACCATTAAAACGATGAGAACAACACAGGCAAAAATACCCATTTCACCGGTAGACAGCATGCTGAAGGTATTGCCGATGGCCTGGGGCATGCGCGCCACAATACCCGCAAAAATAATCAGGGAAATCCCGTTGCCGATGCCGCGTTCGCTGATTTGTTCACCCAGCCACATGATAAAGGCCGTGCCTGCCGTCAGCGTAATAACGGTCATAATGCGAAAGGACCAGCCAGGAACAAACACAATGGCAAGGCCTCCGGGAGCGCTCATGTTTTCTAAACCGACAGCAATGCCGAACCCCTGAATGATACTCAGCACGATGGTTCCATATCGTGTATACTGGGTTATCTTTTTGCGGCCCTGCTCACCTTCTTTTGAAAGTCTTTCCAAATGCGGGAAAACGACCGTCAAGAGCTGGAGTATGATGGAAGCGCTGATGTAAGGCATAATGCCCAGAGCAAACACGGAAAGCCGCTCAAGGGCGCCGCCGGAAAACATGTTAAAAATGCCAAAAAGCGTATCCTGGTACTGGGCAAAAAAAGTGGCCAGGGCGTCGCCATCAATGCCCGGTGTCGGAATATGAACCCCGACCCGATAGATGGCAAGAAACGCCAGGGTAAACAGGATGCGTTTTTTAAGTTCAGGGATTTTAAGTACATTCTGAACGCCGGAACCGGAAACTGCCATTATGAAAGCGCCTCAAATTTGCCGCCTGCAGCTTCCACCTTGGCGATGGCGCCTTTGCTTGCGGCATTCAGTTTAACGGTTAATGGAATATTAATATCACCTGCGCCCAGTAATTTGACCATATCGCATTGCCCTTTAAGCAATCCGGAACTGACAAGCAATGCTTCATCAACAACCGAACCGCTTTCAAAACGCTGCAGGTCTCTGATATTGATTGTAGATACCACTGATTTAAAGATATTGGTAAAACCACGCTTGGGCAACCGGCGGTGAATGGGCATCTGGCCGCCTTCAAACCCGGGCCGTACACCACCGCCAGAACGGGCCTTATGGCCTTTATGGCCTTTGCCGGAGGTCTTCCCCAAACCGGAGCCAGGACCTTTTCCCAGTCTTTTCCGTGAAGATTTGGCTCCTTTTTCCGGCGCTAATTCATTCAATTTCATGTTAAACCTCCACTTTAACAAGATGCGGGACTTTATTCACCATGCCTCGAATAGAAGGGGTGTCTTCCAGCTCCACTGTCTTGTTAAGTTTTGTAAGTCCCATGCCGCGCACGATTCTGCGCTGCTGTTCGGGCTTGCCGCATAAACTTTTGATCAGTGTAATTTTAATAACTCCGCTCATTTTAATAACTGCCCCTTTTATAATTGCTCGACTTGCAGTCCACGCTTGGCCGCTGCCTTTTCACGGCTCTGCAATGTTGACAATCCCTTGATCGTAGCTTTAACAACATTGTGCGGATTATTGGATCCCATGCACTTGGTTAGAATATTTTCAATACCCACGGCTTCAAGAACCGCTCTCACAGCGCCGCCGGCGATAACGCCGGTACCCTGGGATGCGGGCTTCAGAAGAACACGACCGGCGCCGAATTTTCCTGTAACTTCATACGGAATGGTCCCGTCCACAAGCGCAATGGCCACCATATTCTTTTTAGCGGATTCAACCCCTTTTCTGATGGCTTCGGGGACTTCCTTTGCCTTGCCAAGTCCGTATCCGACACTGCCCTGCCCGTCGCCTACGACGACAATAGCGCTGAAACTGAAACTTCTGCCGCCCTTGTGTACTTTTGAGACACGGTTAATATGAACGACTTTATCAATTAATAGATTATCGTCTGCTTCTTTCCTGAACAAGGGAATGCCTCCTCAATTAACTTTTTAAAAATCCAGTCCTGCTTTACGTGCGCCATCGGAAACCGCTTTTATTCGGCCATGATAAAGAAATCCGTTCCGGTCAAAAACGACGGATTTGATGCCTTTTTGAACGGCACGTTCGGCAATCAGTTGTCCGATATACACAGCCGCCGCTGTTTTATTTTCAAATTTCTGCTGTTCTCTGATTTCTTTTTCAGTTGTTGATGCGGTGACAAGGGTAATCCCCTGTGTATCATCAATAATCTGCGAATAAATATGTTTGGCGCTGCGAAAAACGGTCATTCTTGGCCTTTCCACAGTTCCGGTCATTCTCTTCCGAATTCTTTTTTTACGTTTCAGCCTAAGCTCTTTGCGTTTATTCAGGGAACCCATAATTGACACCTTTTACGTTTATTCTGCGAATTAATTATTTTGCTGTTTTCCCGGCTTTTCGCTGGATATGTTCTTCGGCGTATTTGATGCCTTTCCCTTTATAGGGCTCGGGCGGCCTCAGGGCTCTGATGGTAGACGCGGTATAACCGAGAAGTTCCTTGTCAACGCCAATGAGTTTAATGATATTTTTATCGATTTTTGCTGCAATGCCTTCCGGTAAAGGGAAATCAATGGGGTGTGAATATCCGAGGTTAAACTCAATATTCTTCCCCTTTAATTCCGCCCGGTAACCAATACCATTAATTTCAAGATCCCGCTCGAAGCCCTTGGAAACCCCGGTCACCATATTCGCAATGAGCGCGCGGGTCATCCCCCACAAAGACCTTGTCCTTTTATCCATCATATCAATGGAAACCGTAAGAAATTCTTTATCAATATTGAGATGAACGTCCGGGTGAATGGTTCTTGTCAAAATTCCTTTTTCACCTTGAACGCATAATACATTATCTGAATAAGTAATTTTGACTTTTTCAGATATCCCAATTGGTTTTTTGCCCACACGAGACATTTCTTTCTCCTTAACTACCAGATAGCGCAGAGAACTTCACCGCCGATGTTTTCGTTTTTAGCCTTTTTGTCAGTCAGCAAACCTTTGGATGTTGACAAAACGGAAATACCGAGTCCGTTCAGCACCGGCTTTATATCTTTGCTTCCGACATAAACCCGGCGGCTTGGTTTGCTGATGCGCTGAATACCATATATGACATGACGGTCATTCTGCTCATATTTCAGATAAACCCTCAGAATGCCCTGCTTGTTATCTTTGATAAATTTAAAATTACGGATGAATCCTTCTTCCTTCAACACGCCGGCAAGGGCTGTTTTCATCTGAGAACCCGGGATATCAACGCTTTTGTGTTTGGCTATTCCGGCGTTACGGATGCGCGTCAGCATGTCCGCCATTGGATCGCTCATTGACATTGTAAACTCCGTCACTTACTGTGTTTTATAAAATTAAAACCATGAATCTTCACGTTACACTACCAACTGGATTTTGTAACTCCAGGAAGAAGCCCATCTAAAGCCATACCGCGAAAACAAATTCTGCAAATCCCGAATTTACGGATGAAAGCCCTCGGCCGACCGCAAATAGGACAACGGTTATACTGCCTGACTGCAAATTTGGGTTTTCGTATTGCCTTGATCTTCAATGATTTTTTAGCCAAAACCGACTCCTTTAATTATTAAAATTAATTTCTAAAGGGCATGCCCATCAATTTTAATAATGTTTTGCCTTCTTCGTTGTTTTTTGCCGTTGTGACAACCGTTATGTTCATACCCTTGATCGTGTCAATTTTATCATAATCAATCTCAGGGAAAATAATCTGTTCTTTAATCCCCAGGGTATAATTCCCACGGCCATCAAATGCTTTTCCGGAAATCCCCCTGAAATCCCGAACACGGGGCAGCGCAATATTGATCAGTTTTTCCAAAAAATCATACATCTGTTTCCTGCGCAGCGTGACCATGCATCCAATAGGCATTCCCTCTCTTAGCTTAAAAGCAGCGATGGATTTTCTGGCGCGCGTAATGACAGGTGCCTGACCGGTAATGAGTTTTAATTCCTCTTTAGCGGCATCCAGCATCTTAATATTGTGTATGGCTTCCCCAAGACCAATATTTAAAACAACTTTTTCCAGCTTGGGGACTTCAAAAACATTTTTATATTTAAAAGTCTCGATCAGCTTGGGGACAATTTCTTTTTCATATAACTCTTTTAATGGCATGATTCCTCCGGCATGCAATATTATGCATCAATTATTTCGTTACATTTTCTGCACACCCGCACATTCTTACCGTCCTCAAGACGTTGAATCTTGATTCGCACAGGAGACAAGCATTTATTACACATCAGCATGGCGTTCGACCAGTGAATCGGCGCTTCGCCTTCAATAATTCCGCCTTGCTTATTGGCCGCACTGGGTCTGGTATGCCGCTTCACCAAATTTACATTTTCAATAAGCAGTCGGTTTTTCTTCTGTAGTACGTTAATGACCTTGCCGATTTTACCGGCATTCTTGCCGGTAATAACCTTCACCTTGTCATTTTTTTTGATATGGCATTTATTCTTTTCCATAAAGACACTCTCCTGGACGGACTTACGTCTAAATAACCTCGGGGGCCAGAGATATAATTTTCATAAACCGATGGGCACGAAGTTCCCTGGCCACCGGTCCGAAAATTCGTGTTCCAATTGGTTCCCGCTGAGCATTAATCAAAACAGCAGAATTATCATCAAACCGAATCAACGTGCCATCCGGTCTGCGGATTTCTTTTTTTGTACGCACTACAACCGCTTTATAGACGTCCCCTTTTTTTACTTTGGAATTGGGTATCGCCTCTTTTATAGAAACCACAATCACATCACCCACGCTGGCATAGCGGCGCTTGGAACCGCCTAAAACCTTAATGCAATATACCTGCTTTGCGCCGGAATTATCCGCTACAGACAACCTTGTTTCGGTCTGAATCATTTTCCATATCCTCTATATCAAACTGCTTTTTCAATAATCTGACTGACCCGCCACCGTTTCATTTTGCTGATGGGCTTTGACGCGACAATCAATACCCGGTCTCCGATTGCGCATGCATTCTGCTCATCATGAGCCGCATATTTCGAACGCCGCTTGATATATTTTTTGTATACTGTATGCATGACGGTGCGTTCAATGCCGACGGTAACGGTTTTATCCATTTTATTGCTCAAAACCGTACCAACCAGTTGTCTTTTCATTCCTCGTTTATTATTCATCATGACGGCAACCGCTTACCCTATATTTCTTTGACGTTGAATTGTTTGGATCCTGGCGATATCGCGTCTGACCATTTTCAATCGGTTCGTATTTTCAAGCTGGGCTGTTTTGTGCTGAAATCGAAGATTGAACAAAGTCTCCACCAAATTCTGCAATTTGGCCCCAAGCTCCTGTTCACTTAAATCTCTTATTTCATTTGCTTGCATTTAAATACTGCTCCTTTCAATAAATTTGGTTTTGATCGGAAGCTTATGTGACGCAAGTCGAAATGCTTCAAACGCCAGTTCTCTGGTAACGCCTTCCATTTCGTATAATACTTTGCCTGGCCGAATGACCGCCACCCATCCTTCAGGCGCGCCTTTACCTTTACCCATCCTGACTTCAGCAGGTTTTTTGGTAACGGGTTTATCCGGAAAAAGCCGAATCCACATCTTCCCGCCGCGTTTTACCCGACGGGTCATCGCAATACGGGCTGCTTCAATTTGTCTCGCTGTAATATAACCGCATTCAGTCGCCTGCAATCCAAAATCCCCGAAATTCAAGGTCGCGCCACGCATGGCTTTTCCCTTCATTCGACCGGTCTGCTGCTTTCTGAATTTGACTTTTTTAGGGCTCAGCATTTGAACTATCTCCTAATATCTCTACTTGCCTTCGCTTGACAATTGCTCGTTTTTAAGAATTTCACCCTTAAATATATAAACCTTGATCCCGATGGCGCCATAGGTCGTGCTGGCTGTGGTGACACCATAATCGATATCAGCCCGCAGTGTATGCAAAGGAACACGGCCTTCTTTATACCATTCGCTTCTGGCGATTTCTGCGCCGCCCAGTCTTCCCGAACAGATAATTTTAACACCCTGGGCCCCGAACCGCATGGCGGAGGTAACGCTCCGCTTCATGGCCCGCCTGAAAGCAACCCTCCGGATCAGTTGATTGGCGACATTCTCCGCAACGAGCTGGGCATCAAGTTCAGGCTTTCGCAATTCCTGAATGTCCACCTGGATTTCACCAGTAACCAATTTTTCAAGCTTCTTTTTCAAGACCTCAATTTCTGCGCCTTTTTTGCCGATGATGATGCCTGGTCGGGCAGCATAAATTCTCAGCTTGACTCTCTTTGATGAGCGCTCAATATCAATCCGGGATAGTCCGGCATGATACAGTTCTTTTTTAACAAATTTACGTAATTTATGATCCTCAAATACGTATTTTGCGTAATCACGTCCAGCATACCACCTGGAATCCCAGGTTTTAATGATACCTATCCGCATTCCTTTCGGATTGACTTTCTGACCCAAGCTATTTCTCCTTCTTGTTGACGGCTATCTTTCAGAGACTATCACAGTAATATGGCTTGTCCGTTTTAAAATTCGGGAGGCCCTGCCCCTTGCCCTCGCTCGAAAACGCTTTAATGTCGGACCTTCATCGACAATAATATTTTTTATCACCAATGAATCAACATCCATTTTTGCATTTTGATCTGCATTTGCAATTGCTGACCGCAATATTTTCTCGACTAGACCCGCCGATTTCTGCGGCATGAATTTAAGCGCGTTTATACCCGCTTCGGCAGGTTTTCCTTTGATCGCCCCCACAATCCTGCGAACTTTTTGCGCCGAAATTCGCATATATTTAGCTGTTGCCTTGACCTCCATCGCCGACATTCCTAACCTTTATTATATTGTGATTTCATTATTTGGTTTTCTTAGAACCCGCATGTCCGTAAAAAATCCGCGTGGGAGAAAATTCTCCCAGTTTATGACCTACCATATGCTCCGTAACAAAAACAGGGATGAACTTTTTACCGTTATGAACCGCCAGGGTCAAGCCAACCATTTCCGGAATAATCGTAGATCGCCTAGACCATGTTTTAATCACCTTATTGCTGCGTGTTTCCTGAGCGATTTCAACTTTTTTATTAATTTTAGGATCCACGTAAGGTCCTTTTTTTAACGATCGAGGCATAAAAACTCCTAAAGAAATATCTAATATTTTAAAAATTTAATTTGCTGGCGCTGACAGTGATACTTTGGTCAGTCTTTAAAAGATTAAGTTGTCCGCCGTTTGACAATCATCTGATCGCTGGGTTTCCGCTTACGGGTACGATAGCCTTTTGCTGGCTGGCCCCAAGGGGAACATGGATGGCGCCCGCCGGAAGATCGGCCTTCGCCTCCGCCCATGGGGTGGTCCACCGGGTTCATCACAACGCCGCGAACACTTGGTCGAATCCCCAGCATACGCTTTCGGCCGGCTTTACCCAATGAAATGTTTTCATGATCTGTATTGCCGATCTGGCCGATGGTTGCTTTGCAGGTTTGAAGCACAAGCCGGACTTCACCGGAAGGGAGTTTGACTGTGGCGTAACGGCCTTCTTTGGCCATCAACTGTGCGTATCCACCGGCACTTTTTACCAGTTGACCGCCTTTCCCGATTTGCAGTTCAATATTATGAATCTGTGTGCCAAGGGGGATAAGTGCCAAAGGAAGCGCGTTTCCGGGTCTTATTTCTGCGTCTTTTCCGGACATGACAGTGTCCCCGACAAAAAGTTTGGTCGGCAAAATAATATACCGCTTTTCGCCATCGGCATAATTCAATAATGCGATTCTGGCAGATCGGCTGGGATCATATTCAATGGCCGCCACGCGGGCCGGAATATTGTCTTTATCCCGTTTAAAATCAATAATCCGGCAGAATTGTTTATGACCGCCACCGCGATGCCGGCATGTAATGCGGCCGTGAGTATTGCGACCGCCTGATTTTTTAATAATTTTAATCAGACTTTTTTCAGGTTTGCTTTTGGTGATTTCTTCAAAAGTCGAAAATTCCTGAGCACGTCGTCCCTGCGATGTGGGTTTTACCTTTTTTATTGCCATTTACATAACCCCCAGCGTTAATTAAACGCCATCAAAAAAATTGATCCGGTGTCCAGGCATCAATGTAATAAGTGCTTTTTTCCAGTCTCTACGTTTGCCGACGATCCGTCCGCGTTGTTTGACTTTGCCCTTTACATTCATTGTATTGACTTTTTTCACCTTGACTTTGAATATTTCTTCCACCGCTTTTTTGATCTCAACACGGTTGGCGGATGGATCAACTTCAAATGACATCTGGTTTAACAATTCTTTCTGGAGATTGGTTTTCTCAGAATCAATCGGATATTTTAATATCTGATAACTGTTCATGCCGCCAGTCTCCCTTCTATGGACTTAATAGATGCCTCAAGCAGGACCAAATTTTTGTATTTTAAGACATCATATACATTTAAACCTTCAGTCCGCAGTATTTTGACTCCCGGAATATTTCGGGTGGAAAGTTCCAGCGCTTCATTTTTCGCGTCAATAACAATCAACGGATTTTCCAGTTTCAAAACAGCCAGTATCGAAAGCGCGGTTTTGGTTTTTATCTGATCCAGCGCAAAGCCGTCAAGAACGATGATTTTGTTATCCTGCAGCTTGCTGCTTAAAGCCATTTTTAACGCCAGCCGTTTCACCTTTTTGGGAACCCGTTTTTCATAAGATCGGGGGGTCGGCCCGAATATCACTCCGCCGCCGCGCATTAAGGGGCTTTTAACATCCCCCTGGCGCGCACGCCCGGTCCCTTTTTGCTTAAATGGCTTGGCGTTCGTTCCGTTGACATCCGAGCGACGTTTAACGGCTGCGGTTCCACTCCGCTTCGCAGCGAGCTGCATACAAACGACTTCATGTAAAACGCTTTTTTTAGGCGTTACATTAAATACGCTGTCAGGCATCTCAACCTCAGATACCTTTTCACCTTTGATATTTATTACGTCTATGACAGCCATGACATCCTCTTTTCTCATCAATCAGCGTTTGCCGTATACGGGGCATTTCGTATTATATATTTAGAAAATTTAACTTTTTTGATTTCTACTGTTCCGCTTGTTGATCCAGGAATCGCCCCCTTTACGAGAATGACATTATCCTCAGGGCGAATATCCACAATTTCAAGATTTCGCACAGTGGACCGGATATTTCCATGCTGGCCCGGCATTTTCCTTCCTTTAATGACCTTTGAAGGCCATGCGCTGTTCCCGATTGATCCTGGCGCCCGGTAATTCCGGCATCCATGCGTTTTGGGGCCCCGGTGAAAATTATGCCTTTTTATTGTCCCGGAAAACCCGTGACCTTTTGTGGTACCGGAAACTTCAATTTTTTCGCCTACGGCAAACATGCCCAGGGTTATTTCCTGCCCCACCTGAAATTCTTCGGGGTTTTCAGTGGGAAATTCCCGCAAAACAGCAAATTGCTTATCTCCGCTTTTCAGGAAATGTCCCTGGAGCGGCTTGGTCACCCGTGTTCCTTTCTTAAGGCCAAAACCGAGCTGTAAGGCGCTGTAGCCATCATTGGCAGTTGTTTTGATCTGGACAACCGTACAGGGACCTGCTTGAATTACAGTTACCGGCAGGAACTGACCATTGTTGGAAAAAAATCCGGTCATCCCCAGTTTTTTACCTAAAATCCCATTGCTCATTTACGTCACCACACTTTTAGATGCTACAATTTAATATCTACATCCACACCCGGAGACAGGTCCAGTTTCATTAACGCATCTACTGTCTGCTGTGTCGGATCCTGAATATCCAATACACGTTTGTGCGTTCGAATTTCAAATTGCTCTCTGGATTTAATATTTACGTGCGGAGAACGAAGCACACAATATTTATTTATCCGAGTCGGCAAAGGTATTGGCCCGACAATTTTTGCGCCGGTCTTTCTGGCGGTGTCGACAATATCGCTTGCAGACTGATCAAGCAACTTATAATCATAGGCCCTTAGCCTGATTCTTATTTTCGTATTTGTTTGCATGATGGCTATTTCATTACCTATTCTATAATTTCGCTTACCACACCGGCGCCGACCGTTCGGCCGCCTTCTCTGACCGCAAAACGCAATTCCTTTTCCATGGCGATGGGGGATACCAGTTCCGCTGAAATCGTCACGTTATCTCCCGGCATTACCATTTCAACGCCCTCAGGCAATGACAGAATTCCCGTTACATCCGTCGTCCGGAAGTAAAACTGCGGACGATATCCTGTAAAAAACGGCGTGTGCCGTCCGCCTTCATCTTTGCTCAAAATATATACTTCGGCTTTGAACTTCGTGTGGGGTGTAATAGATCCCGGCTTGGCCACTACCTGACCGCGTTGCACTTCCTCACGCTTGGTGCCACGAAGCAGCAGCCCAACATTATCGCCAGCCTGACCTTCATCAAGCAATTTGCGAAACATTTCAACGCCGGTGCATACCGTATTAATCGTGTCCCGAATGCCCACAATCTCTACTTTTTCACCGACCTTGACCATGCCGCGTTCAATTCTTCCC
>Ga0209575_10001069_pt1 | contig 12180 bp, 12 predicted proteins | sample Medcelwee11metaG_FD_187172 | JGI IMG/M metagenome (GOLD analysis project Ga0209575, IMG submission 187172) | Freshwater pond sediment microbial communities from the University of Edinburgh, under environmental carbon perturbations - Medium... | ecosystem: Environmental > Aquatic > Freshwater >...
TGCAAGTTATGCACTTTTGCTTATGATGGTTTCTCAGGTGACGGGTATTCCTGCTGGTGAGTTCGTTCATTTTTTTGGGGATGTTCATATTTATTCTAACCATTTTGATCAGGTAAAAGAACAACTATCCAGAGAGCCGAAAAATTTTCCAGTTATAAAAATTAATCCAGAAATAAAAGATATTGATGATTTTAAATTTGAGGATATTGCAGTAGAGGGGTATGATTCTCATCCAGCAATTAAGGCTGATATAGCTAATATTGGCGGTTTCTAATTTCTTTTTTTAGAAGAAAAAACTATGAAAATTATAATGGTAATGGCGATGACGCTGGATGGAAAAATTGCTAAGACTAGCGATCATTTTCCGGATTGGACTTCTCGTGAGGATAAAAAATATTTTGCGCGCATTTCTAAGGAAGCAGGAATGGTGATTATGGGCGACAAAACTTTTTTTACTTTTCCGTCGCCCCTCAGAGAAAGATTGAATGTTGTTTTCACTTTGGAAGAAAATCCAAAAGAAATTGAAGGCGTAAAATGGGTCAAAGGTGAGCCAGAAAATGTTTTGAAAGAACTGGAAGAAATGGGATACACCTCAGCTATTTTAGGTGGCGGGTCTTTTATTAACGGAATGTTTTTAGAACATAAATTAGTTGATGAAATTCATATCACGGTTGAGCCAAAAATTTTTGGCGATGGTCTCGGACTTTTCAAAGGAGATTTTGATGTTGATCTAAAATTAATTGATTGCGAAAAAATAAATGAGAATTCCGTGGTGTTAAAGTATAAAGTTGAAAAATAATTTTTGATAATTTATAAAAATAAAATACTATGAAATACGAAGTTGAAATAAAAAGTCTTCTGCAGACAGAAGAGAATGCTCAAAAATTAAGAAATAAATTAGCTGAACAGGGCATCAAGTTATCGAATAAATATAAGCAACTTAATCATTATTTTCTAAATGACGGAGATTTTTCCAAATTAGAGGAAAAGCTTTTGCCACTCTTTGATGATGAGAAAAAGGAAAAACTGAAAAAAATATTGGAAGAAGGGAAGGAACATTCGCTTAGGACTAGGGAAATGAACAAAGAGGCTTTTTTTGTGATCAAGGCTTCTGTTGATGATACAACTTCATCGAATGGAATTCTGCGAATGGAATTTGAAGAGAAAGTCGGAATTTCTCTTGATGAACTAAATAAAATTTTAGAAGAAACAGGTTTTAATTATCAAGCCAAATGGTCAAGGGAGAGGGAGGAGTATGGGAAAGATGATTTTTATATTACGATTGATAAAAATGCTGGCTATGGCTATCTTTCAGAATTTGAAATTCAAACAGAAGTACAGGAGAAATTAAACGAAACAAAACAAAAAATTCTAGATTTCATGGGAGAATTAGATCTTAAGGAACTTTCTCAAGATAGGCTTGAACGAATGTTTGAATTCTACAATAAAAATTGGCGAGATTATTACGGGACGGAAAATGTTTTTAATGTGGAATAAATATTTGGATGATATTGCGCAAAAAAACATTGAAAAATTGTATAGTCGTCTGGAAAGAGGAAAAATAAATGGCAGTGGAGATAATTGTTAATAGTGTCATCCTGAATTTATTTCAGGATCTTAAGAGATGCCGAAACAAGTTCGGCATGACAGTAAATTTTTATGAAAAAATACACCCCCGTTATCGGCATGGAAATCCATGTGGAGCTCAAAACTAAATCAAAGATGTTTTGTCAGTGTAAGAATGGTTTGGGACTTGAAAAAAAGCCGAATATTGACATTTGTCCTGTTTGCACGGCGCAACCGGGGACATTGCCGGTGCCGAATATTCAAGCGATTGAGGCGGTGCAATTGGCTGGTTTAGCGTTAGGTTGCAATTTAAGATTGGAATCTAAATTTGATCGCAAGAACTATTTTTATCCAGATATTCCAAAAGGCTATCAAATTTCCCAATATGATCAACCTTTTTGCGAGAAAGGAAAATTGAAAATAAATGGCAAAGAAATCGGGATCACTCGCATTCATCTTGAGGAGGACACAGGCAAGCTTATTCATCCAAAGGGCGTGGAATATACTTTGGTGGATTTCAATCGCGCGGGAGTGCCACTAATGGAGCTTGTGACGGAACCAGACATTGAAACTGGTGAAGAGGCGCGAATATTTTGCCAAAAACTGCAACAAATTTGTCGTTATTTGGAAATTTCCGATGCCGACATGGAAAAAGGCAATATGCGTTGCGAAGCCAATATCTCACTCTATAAAGAAGGTGAAGAAAAATTATCCGGCACAAAAGTGGAAGTGAAAAACATCAATTCTTTTAAGTTTGTGGAAAAAGCCATCAATTTTGAAATTGAAAGGCAAACGGAAATGCTCGATAGAGGAGAAAAGATTGTTCAGGAAACTCGCGGATGGGATGCGAACAAAGGCGAAACAGTCTCGCAAAGGAAAAAAGAATCCGCTCATGATTATCGATATTTTCCTGAACCAGATATCCCGCCGTTTAGTTTTGATGAAAATTATGTGGAAAATATCAGAAGAAAATTGCCGGAATTGCCGGATCAAAAATTTGAAAGATTCAAGAAAGAATATAATTTGCCAATTGCTGACGTGGAAATCATAACTTCTGAAAAAGAATTGGCACAGTATTTTGAAAATGTAGTGAGCGAAATCAGGGAAAAAATTAGTTGCAAAGAATATGAGTGCCAAGAAGAAAAAGCAATTAAATTGGCTGCTAACTATATAATTGGCGAACTTCGCAGACACATGGGAGAACACGAACATAATTTAGCGGATATAAAAATCACGCCGGAAAACTACGCCGAACTAATTTGCATCTTGTCCTGCGGAAAGATAAATTCCAGCGCGGCGCAAACAGTTCTTGCCGAGATGTATAAAACCGGCGGAGATCCATCGCAAATTATCGAAGAAAAAAATCTAGTGCAGATGGATAATTCAGACGAACTAGAAAAAATAATCGAAGAAGTTTTGGCCAAAAACGAAAAATCAGTGGCTGATTTCAAAGCTGGTAAAGAAAATGCTCTGAAGTTTTTAATTGGGCAAGTTATGTCGGCAACGAAGGGAAAGGCTAACCCGCAAATAGTGCAGGAAATTATGAAGAATAAATTAAAATAATTTTATTTTAAAAATTTGCTAACTTCCTTTTGTATATCTTTATATTTATCAAGCCAAATTATTCTTTTATCTTTCGAAAACCAAGTCATTTGGCGTTTGGCGTAGTTTTTTTCGGAGAGGTAAATTTGTTCAAATAAGTTTTCCTTGGAAGATATTTCACCACGAAGATATTTTGGAATAAGTGAATAGCCGAGACCAAAGCTTTCTAATCTTTTCCAACTAATTTTTTTTTCAAAATGCAAATTTTTGACTTCCGAAATCATGCCCGCAGAAAATCTTTTTTGCAGACGAAGTCTAATTCTTTCATTGAGTTTTTCTTTGGGATTTTTTATTCCAATTTGTAGAAACTCCCAAGGTTCGACCTTTAAAATTCCCAAGGTCGAACCTTGTATTGGTTTTGGCACTGATCCGAGCGTTTTACAAATTTCAATGGCGCGAATGAGACGGACGGGATTTTTAGCGTCAATATTTTTAGCACGCTGGGGATCTAGTTTTTGCAGTGTCTTAAATAATTCTTCAGTGGATTTTTTGTTTAGTTTTTCTCGTAACTTCCAATCGGGTGCTACTTCTGGATAAACTACATTATCAACCAGTGCCTTTATCCAAAAGCCAGTCCCACCACAAATAATTGGGAGTTTCCCACGCGCTAAAATATCTTTGATTATTTTGTCAGTATACTTTTTGAATTTAGCCGAGTTATATTCGGTCTTTGGGCTTATGATATCAATGCCATAATGTTTAGCCATTTTTTGTTCAGATTTAGTTATTTTTCCAGTACCAATATCCATGCCACGATAAATTTGGCGCGAGTCAGCGCTAATTATTTCCCCGTTGAATTTTTGGGCCAGCGAGATCGCTACATCTGATTTGCCAGAAGAAGTGGGTCCAAGAATGACGATGATTTTATTCATAAAATTAAGATTATACTACATACTAGCAAAAGCAAAAAAATTTGCCAATAGGGGCTTATTTTGTTATATTTCTAATACTAATTTATTAGAAATATAAATATGGAAAATATGTTTAAAGGGGAAGTAATCCATGGGCAAAAAGAAGGAAGGACACTTGGTTTTCCGACTGCCAATGTTGAATTTGAGGGAGAAATGGAGGAGGGTGTTTATTCTGGTTGGGCGATTGTTGATGGGAAAAAATACAAGGCAGGGATAATGTATAGAAATGGAACGAGTATTTTAGAGGCTTATATTCTAGATTTTTCAGAAGAAATTTATGGAAAAAAAATAGAACTAGAAGTTGGTGAAAAAATCAGAGAACGTGTTAATTTTGAAAGCAATGAAGAATTAATAAATCAAGTCAAGAAAGATATCGAAATAATAAGAAAAAAATAATTATGTTTACGGGGATCATCAAAAAATTATCGGCAGCAGAAAAAGTTTCTAAGAAAAACGAAAGTTTATTTGTGGAAATTGCCCGACCTAAAGGTTGGAAAATTTGGGAAGGAGAAAGTATTTCCATAAATGGAATTTGTTCAACAGTGAAAAGATTTGACGGGAAAATTTTTGAAGTGGAATATATGCCAGAAACTATCAAGAAAACGACAGTGGGGACTTGGAAAAAAGGAACAGCTCTGAATTTAGAAAAAAGTTTGGCGCTCAAGGATCTTTTGGATGGTCATATTGTGCAGGGGCACATTGATACGCGAGGAATTATAGTGGATATCAAAAAAGACAAGGAATCAAAAGTAATAAGAATACAAATTCCGCCAAAATTTATGCGCCTAGTGGCAGAGAAGGGGTCGGTTTCTGTGGATGGAATAAGTTTGACTGTAGTGGACGTGGGGCGAGATTGGTTTTCGGTTTCATTAGTGAGTTATACTTTGGACAATACCAATTTAGGAAAAATAAAAACAGGCGATAGTGTGAATATTGAAACAGATGTTTTGGCGAAGTATTTGGATAAATTATTAAGCACACAAGATTATGCAAAGAAAAAATAAAGAGACTAAAAAAATTTTTGACGGTAGCAAAATAAAAATAGCCATTGTGATGGCTAAGTTTAATGCGGACATCACTGAAAAAATGCTTCAAGGCGCGCTGGATACTTTGCAAATAAATAAGGTCAAGAAAAATAACATTGAAATTGTTCGAGTTCCGGGAGCATATGAGATTCCTTTGGCTTGCCAAAAATTGGCACAAAGCAAAAAATATGATTGTCTGGTAGCTATCGGGTGCGTGATAAAAGGCGATACCGATCACTATTATTATATATCGCAAGAAGTTTCTAGGGGAATAATGGACGTGATGTTGAAATTTTCTTTGCCAATTGGTTTTGGCGTTATTACTGTGAATAACTTGAAGCAAGCAAAAGATAGATCAAATGAAAGATGCAATAAAGGCAAGGAGGCAACTGAAGCGGTTTTAGAGATGATTGCAAAATTCTAGGAAGTATATGTTTTTGTCATCCTGAACTTGTTTCAGGATCTGATACATGATAAGTAGATTCCGAAACAAGTTCGGAATGACAAGTTATTTCTTTTTCTTCATCAAAAGTTCGGCGATTTGGACAGCGTTGAGGGCGGCGCCTTTCAAGATTTGATCACCGCTAACAAAAAATTCTAGTCCAAAATCTCCGAAAATAAGGCTTCGTCTGATTCTCCCGACATGAACAGAAAAATCAGAACTGGCAAAAAGTGGCATTGGGTAGACATTGTTTTTTGGATCATCAACTAATTTTATCCCGGAAGTTTTTTTGAAAATCGCTCTAATTTTTTCTGGAGTGATTTTCTTTTTTGTTTCAACTACAATTGATTCGCTGTGCGCTCGCATAATCGGCACGCGAACAGCCGTGCAAGAAATGTCAATTTTAGGCCGAGAAAATATTTTTCGGGTTTCCCAAACGACTTTCATTTCTTCTTTGGTATAGCCATTTTCTTGAAACTTATCAATATGAGGAATAAGATTGAAAAGAATTTGGTGTTGAAATTTGTCTACTGTTAACTTTTCATTTTGGCAATAACTGCGAGTTTGATTTTCCAATTCTTCCATCGCTTCTTTTCCTGCGCCGGAAACTGCCTGATAGGTTGAGATAATAACTTTTTTCAGACCGAATTTTTTTTCAATTTCCCATAGTGGAATAGCAGCAATGGCGGTGGTGCAGTTGGGATTGGCGATGATACCTTTGTGCTTCCAAACTTCCTTGGGATTTATTTCTGGGATAACCAATGGAACTTTTGGGTCATAGCGAAAGCATGAAGAATTATCAATAACAATTGAACCAAGATCGGCCGCTTTTTTGGCCCATTCTAAACTAATTTCTGAGCCGGCGGCAAAAAGGGCGATGTCGGAATTTTGGAAAAGTTCTTCGCTTATTTTTTCAACTTTTATTTTTCCGAAATGGGTTTTGATTATTTTTCCCGCCGAGCGTGGCGAAGCCGCCAATCTCAAAGAAGAAACTTTCAAATGTTTTTTTTCAAGGCAATTTATCATTTCTCTTCCAACGATGCCCGTAGCACCAATAATTGCAAAACGCATAATGTTATGTGGGATTTAAGCATTTACTTGTGTCAAGATATGCTCGTCGCGAAAGTAATTAAAAAATTCAACAACTCGCCAGTAATCAAGGATTATTTATGCAAGGTGTTTTTCTGGCGACTGCGTTAATATCTCTTCCACAATCAAATGCTTAAATCCTTAAATTCTAATATTAAAAAAATTCTTTATAAATAGCGCGGATAACTAATTTTTCATCTTTCTTGTCAACAACCAGAGTGATGTTTCGAGGAGAGGCACCCTGGGAAACCATTTTGATGGAATAGTTTTTCACCGCTCCAAAAAGTCGAGAAAGAATATTTTTTCTTTGACTGATGCCTTCGCCGACCAAAGAAATTATTGTTTTGTTAAATAGAATTTCAGTGAGAGCATATTTTTCCAGATCTTTTATAAGAAGATTTGATGGTTCGCATTCGGTTGTGACGGAAATGCTGGATTCAGAAGTACTCACAACGTCGATAACGATTTCATGTTTCAAGAAAATAGAAAATATTTCTGACATAAATCCGGAAGTTCCAAGCATCTCAGTGGAATAGAGATTAATTATGTAAGATCCATTTTTGCTAGAAACTGATTTGATATTTTTTTGTGATTCGCCGGTGATGAGAGTTCCGCGATGTTTGTGATTGAAAGTGTTGACTACTCGAGCGGGAATTTCTTTGACTACAACCGGTTCGATGGTTTTTGGGTGAAGAACTTTGGCGCCGAAATAGGCGAGTTCAGCTGCTTCGCGATAATTTATTTTTGGAATCACTTTAGCCTGAGGAATTATTTTTGGGTTGGCAGTGAGAATTCCATCTACGTCAGTCCAAATTTCTAATTCGGTAGCATTTAGCACATTGGCCAAAATAGCCGCTGTATAATCAGAGCCTCCCCGGGAAAAAGTAGTATATTCTCCGTGCGCTGTGGAACCGATAAAGCCGGTGATAACGATTTTGTCATACTCAGTTAACTTCGGAATTAAATTTTTCTTTACTGCTTTTAATGTTTCTTTCATATCTAGCTTGGCTGAGCTAAAGGAATTGTCAGTTTTTATCAGTTTTCGAGAATTAATGCGGATAGCTTTGGATTTTTTTTCTAAAAAACTTTCAATTATTTTTGAGCTTAGTCTTTCACCGAAAGACAAAATGTAATCCCGGCTTCTTGGCGTGAGTTCTCCAATGGATTCTATGCCATTGAGAAAAGCTTCTAATTCTTCAAAATATTCGGACAGATCCAATTTAATACCAAGCTCTTTGATTATCTTCAGATGTTTCTTTTTGATAATTTCCAGTGTAATTTCCCAGTCTCCCTTATGCTTAGCTTCAGCGCCAGCCTTAATTAGGAGGTCAGTAGTGCCAGAAACAGCAGAAACAACGATTATTTTTCGTTCTTCTTTTTCTAGGACAATTTCGCGAAGTTTTTGGATAGCTTCGGGGCTTCCCACAGAGGTACCGCCAAATTTTGAAACAATGATATTCATAAAAATAATATAGGGCAATTATGGTTTTATGTCCAGCTTCGCCATGCCTACCGGCAGGCAGGCCTCTAAATTCCAAATATTAGCTTTGGTTATTTTTACCTTCACAAATTTTCCAACCAAACTCCCTCTCCTTGATAAGGAGAGGGTGGGGGTGAGGTGTATCTTCACATTTTTCAATGAGTGAGTTCGGCCGAAGTAATTCGATCCATCTTTTTTGTCAATGAGAACTTCCAAAATTTTTCCAATATATTTTTGATTATTTTCAAAGGCAGTTTTTTTTAAAATTTCATTGAGAAAAAATTCCCGTTTCTTTTTTTCATCTTTGGAAACATTGTCTTTCATTTCATAGGCAACCGTTCCGGGGCGAGGGGAAAATTGGCCGAAATAAACCAAATCATAGTCAACTTTTTTCATAACGCACGCCGACTCCAGAAATTGTTTTTTGGTTTCTCCGGGAAAACCGACAATTATGTCAGTAGTGATGGAATATAGTTCATCGGGTTTATATTTAGCAAAAGCTGATTTTATTTTTTCCATTAACCTCAAGTATTTTTCGGCGGTATATTTTCGATTCATTGCCAAAAGAATTTTGTTGTCTCCCGCTTGAAGGGGGAGATGAATATGTTCGCAAATTTTTTTGGATTGGGCAATTGTTTCAATTAGCTCTTTGGAAAAATCTTTTGGGTGGCTAGACATAAAAGAAATCCAAAAATGGCCGGGGATTTTTTCAATGAGCTGTAGGAGCTCTGCGAAGTTTATTTTTTTTGTTTCATGTTTCATGTTACATGCTCCATGATATGAATTCACGTTTTGCCCAAGAAGAATAATTTCTTTGCAACCATTTTTGAGTAAATTTTTTATTTCCAGAATTATTTCTTTGGATGACCTCGAAACTTCGCGTCCTCTGGCGTATGGCACCACGCAATAGGAACAGAAATTATTGCAACCGGTCATGATGGGGACGTAGGCGGTGTGTGGGTTGGAATATTGCGGGGTAATACATAAATAAGAAAATTTGTCATGCCGAACTTGTTTCGGCATCTTTATTTTATCAGATCCTGAAACAAGTTCAGGATGACAATAAAAAAAATGTATAAATTCCTTTTGAAAATCCTTAATCTCGCAAAACAAATCAACTTTGTCTTTCAGTCTTTTTTGCACGTCTTTTCGATTAGCCAAACATCCCGTGAGAATTATCGTTTTCGACTTTCGACTTTCGACTTTTAGCTTATGAATATTATGTATTTGACCATAAGCTCGATCTTCAGCCATCTGACGTATCCCGCAAGTGTTGAAAATAACAAAGTTGGCCTTGGCTATATCTTTTGTGGGTTTGATTTTTTGCGATTCCAAAAAGCTAGCAATTCTTTCTGAATCACTTTCGTTCATTTGGCAGCCGAATGTTTTGATGAAGTATTTCACGATTATTTTTTCTCCTTAATCTCCGCAATAACCTTTTCAATAAACTTTGCTACTCCCATAACTTCTTGTTCTTTCATTCCTCGAGAGCGAACAGCAACAGAATTATCAGTTTCTTCTTTTTCTCCGACTACGAGCATATAAGGAATTTTTTGTTTTTCCGCTTCGCGGATTCTTTTACCAAGTGATTCAGATTGATTGTGTAGCTCGACTCTAATATTAGCTTCTTTGAATTTTAAAACTAAATCGTTCGCATATTTATCAAACTTTTCACTTACCGGCAAGATTGCCACTTGAACAGGGGATAACCAAATCGGAAAAGCACCGGCGAAATGTTCAATAAGAAGAACTAAAAATCTTTCGTAAGATCCTAAAATTGCACGGTGTACCATAACGGGTGAAACTTTTTCACCTTTTTCATTTATATATTCAAGTCCAAATCTTTTTGGAGTGGCAAAGTCAACTTGAACAGTTGGGATTTGAATTTCTTTTCCGATAGCATCTTTAAACATGAAATCCAATTTAGGTCCATAGAGAGCCGCTTCACCTTCACATTTTTTTGCCTCAAGATTCATTTCGTCAGAAATTTCTTGAAGCATTTTTTCACAAATGTCCCAATCTGAAGTTTCACCGATGTATTTTTCTGGGTGAGCATAATCTCTAACAGAAAGAGAGACCCAATGATTATCCCATAAGCCAATTGAGCTGTATAAGTCCTTGATAATATTTACCATATTCTTGATCTCATCCTTTACTTGATCAACTCGGCAAAAAGAATGACCATCTTCAACTGTAATAGCATAAACTCTAGATAGTCCACCGACCTCACCTGTTTTTTCAGCTCGATATTGCTTATCTGATTCCATATATCTTATTGGTAGATCTCTGTAGGATCTTATTTTTGAAGCATAAATTTGAGTTTGATGAGGGCATTGAACTGGCTTCAAAACAAATTCATGTTTTTTCCCTGATGTGACATGAAATAATTCGTCACCAAATTTTTTTGCATGTCCAGATATTTCAAAAAGTTCAGGTTTTGCTAAAGAAGGTGCTGATACTTTTTCAAATCCATATTTCCTACAGATACTTTCCACTTCTTTTTTTAGTGTATCAATCAGAGTTGTTCCCTTGGGTGTGAAAAGCGGTAGTCCTGGACCAACTAAATCAGAAAAGCAAAATAGATCCAATTCTTTTCCAAGCTTTCGATGATCTCTTTTTTCCGCCTCTTCGAGCATATACAAGTATCCTTTTAAATCATCTTTGCTCTCAAATGCTACGCCATAAATTCGCTGAAGCATTTTGTTTTTTTCATCTCCTCGCCAATAAGCACCAGAAATTTTGGTGAGTTTGAATGCGTCAACCGGAATTTCTCCGGTGGAATCGAGATGTGGGCCAGAGCAGAGGTCGACGAAGCTTCCGCTTTTGTAAACGGAAACCTTTTCCTCTCCTTTTTTAGAAAGCTCATCAATTAATTCTAGCTTATAATCTTGTCCTAGCTTTTTGAAATCTTTCAATGCCTCTTCAATTGAAATTTCTGCTTTTTCAAAAGGATGGTTAGCTTTAATAATCGCTTTCATTTTTTCTTCTAGAATTTCCAAGTCTTCCGGAATGAGAGTTCGAGGAAGATCAAAGTCATAATAGAAGCCGTTTTCGATGGAAGGGCCAATCGCAAACTTGGCTTCTGGAAACATTTGAAGAACCGCCGCCGCCATCACGTGAGAAGTGGAGTGGCGAAGGATGTCTAAATTGTTAGGAGTCTGTTTGTTTGACATATGTTTTATTTAATGATATTAATTATTACTCTTGTTAATGATAGTTATTTTTCAAACCCAATCATAATTTCAATTTAAGGAGGTGATTTTTATGGCAAATGATGAAATTAAGGTGCCTTGTCAGAATTGTTCTGACGGAAGCCTGATCTTTGATTTTTATGTGGAACGCATTAACAGTAAAGTTGCGTTTTACAGAATTTCAGGTGATGCTGAATGTGATAAATGTGGGAGGAGAGAAATTATAACCGGTGGCAATGCAATCATTGTCTACATCAAGAGGAAGGGAGAAGCCCCTGCAAAATAACAAAACCCCGTCTCAAAAATTCAAAGTACTACGCATAGTACATACAGAATTCTTGGGACGGGGCTCTTTTTTTACCCGCGGTTCCACCCAGATTGTCCGATATGACATCGGACCACTTTTTTGAAACTTTTTGAAGCTCCGCGGTTGGTGAGGTCGCATCAATGCTTCATTTATATTATATACAAAAATGGGAAAAGGTCAAATTTGATTTTTTTTTGAGCAAAATTAAAAACCATCGTGCCTATGATAAGCGCACGATGGTTTTTTTAAGGTTTTCTATATTGCTCAACTGTTTCTAGACAGATTGAGCAAAGGTTTCTGGATAGTGTCGTATTCGCGAGAATCGCTTGATGAAGGATTCTCTTGAAATAATTATGGCGCCAAAGGACAAGTTCTAAATTTTCCTCTATGTGCCCTAGTTTGAATTTATGGCAAAGGCCGGAAGGATAATAATATCCATCTGCTCCAAGATGTAAGGAGCACTCTGTATTAGTCCAACACATTCTGGACATCATATTATTATTTAACATATAATCCACCGGAGAGGTCAAATTTAATCCCCAATGATATCTTTTTGTATTATACCAC
>Ga0209575_10001070_pt1 | contig 12169 bp, 10 predicted proteins | sample Medcelwee11metaG_FD_187172 | JGI IMG/M metagenome (GOLD analysis project Ga0209575, IMG submission 187172) | Freshwater pond sediment microbial communities from the University of Edinburgh, under environmental carbon perturbations - Medium... | ecosystem: Environmental > Aquatic > Freshwater >...
AAGAGGCTCTTTTGCGGTATTTCGGTCGAAAAAAAGACATTCTCAAACTTTTTGGATTTTACAATGATTTAAAAGTTGCTTAAATTAAGATAGTTATACAGTCAAATTAGTTTTCTGGAATACTATAGGTTTCCTCATACTGCAACCCAATGTTAAAATTGGAAAGCACCAGATCAATATCATGGTCCCTGGTGCCTTTGGGAGTCGGGTCGATAATGGGTCTGAAAAATCCGACAATGCGGATATCTTTGAGCAAAAGCTGCATAAAGAAACGGACACGAATGATGACTTCTTGATATTCATGCATTATCTTTATTAATAATGAAATATTGCATGAAAGGCAAACAAGGAGCGCATACATGGAAAAAGCACCTGCAGTGTCAACCCTTAACGCGGGATTTAAAAACAGTTTTGCAACGCTTCCGAAAAAATTTTATGAACCCATTACGCCCGAAACCGTACACGACCCTGTGTTGCAAAAATACAACTGGAAACTGGGCCGTGAACTGGGGTTTAATTTTACTCAAGAGACGCCGGAACTGACAGATTGTCTGGCAGGAAATCTTATTTTTGCAGATTCCACACCTGTTGCCATGGCATATGCCGGGCATCAGTTTGGAAGATTTGTGCCCCAGCTTGGCGATGGCCGGGCCATTCTGCTCGGAGAAAAGATCACCCCGGACGGTAAACGCGTTGATGTTCAACTCAAAGGTTCCGGCAGAACACGGTTTTCCCGGGGCGGAGACGGCAAGTCGCCTCTGGGGCCTGTAATCCGTGAGTACATTGTCAGTGAGGCCATGCACGCGTTAGGGGTGCCCACCACCAGGGCCCTTGCAATCGTCTCGACAGGAGAACAAATCCTGCGCGAGGATGGGATACATCCGGGGGGCGTTATGACCAGGGTCGCATCGGGTTTTGTCCGGGTGGGCAGTTTCGAGTATTTTGCCGCCCGGGGAGATGAAGCGGCAATTGGCGAGCTTGCCGATTACGTGATTGCCCGCCATTACCCTGAAATTTTGGAAACAAAAGACCGATACAGGCAATTTTTTTCATCGGTTGCCACAAGGCAGGCCAGGCTTGTGGCCAAATGGATGCAGCTTGGATTTATTCACGGGGTCATGAATACGGACAACACCTCAATTTCAGGAGAGACCATTGATTATGGGCCTTGTGCCTTTATGGATTATTATGACCCGAACATGGTCTTCAGTTCCATTGATACCATGGGAAGATACCGTTATGCCAACCAGGGCGCCATTATGAAGTGGAATCTGCACGCTCTTGGCATTTCTTTACAAGCGCTTTTAGGTAAAACAGATGAAGAGGCAATGGATGTGATTGATGCCGCCTTAACTGCGTTTGAACAAGAATTTCTTCACGCCCAAAAGGTTGGTTTGCTCAAAAAAATCGGAATAGAAAAACCAGGGGACCAGGATTTTTCCCTTCTTGGGGAACTGCTTGCTCTCATGCAGAGTCAAAAAACCGATTTTACCCTGACGTTTCGCTATCTGGCAGATCAAATCACGGACGGCTCAACCATGACGCCGCAATTTCAAAAACTTTTCAAAGCGCCGGATGCTATTTCTGCCTGGCTTGAATCATGGCGGAAGCGCCTGGCTCAAGAAAATAGTCCTGACGTCATTCAGGCAAAAATGAACCGGATCAATCCCCTTTTCATTCCCAGAAATCACCGGATTCACAAGGCGATTGCGGATGCGGAAGCCAGAGATGATTTCAGTCAGGTACACCTGCTGACAGCGCTTTATGAAAATCCTTTTACTGAACAGCCGAAGTTTACCGATTATGCCCAGGCTCCGGCCGATGAAGAACGGGTAACCCGGACATTTTGCGGTACTTGAGGTATAACCTTGTTGACGAAAACCTTGATCAACCCCAGGACATAATCAATATCCGCATGGGTATGGCAGGCGTTGATCTGAAACCGTATGGTTTCATCTCCTTTGGGAACAACCGGAAAGGTCAAGCCCACCACGAGCACACCGTTTTTGTAAAGAAAATTTACCAGATCATGGGTTCTGGCGGTATCCCTGACCATGAGCGGTACCACGGGATGAGGACCGTCAATTGATTCAAGGGCCATATTCCTAAGACCGTCTCGAAAAACTGTGGTTATTGTGCCTAAATGATCCAGCAGGTCCAGACCCTGGTCACTGTCACAAATATCAATGGCGGCCAGGGCCGCGGCACAGTCTGCAACGCTTAAAGGGTTGGTATAGATATATGTATCTGCCTTTTGTCGAACCGCTTCAATAATGGTATCACTTGCTGCGATGAAGCCGCCGTTAACCCCGAAGGCTTTGCCGAAAGTGCCGACAATGACGTCTGGCCGGACGCCTGTATGCTCGCTGGTACCCCGGCCTGTTGCGCCATAGGCACCGATGCCGTGGGAGTCGTCCACAACGGTTATAACTCCGTCCTTAAATTTGTCGTCATAGGGTTTGCAGACGTTGAGGATTTCGTCAATGGGGGCAAAATCGCCACGCATGGAAAAAATACCGTCAAAAATGACCACGACGCGTTCGATGTCCGTGGGCACCTCATTAAGGCAGCGCTTCAGATCTTCCATGTCATTGTGTTTGAAAATACCCTTGTTCGCGGAAGGGATATTTGAAATACGCATGGCCCTGATAATGGAATTGTGATTGAGCTGGTCCCCTATCCAGTGTGTTTTTGAGCTGGAGATGGACAAAGCCAGGCCACAATTGGCGGTATAGGCTGAGTTAAAAATTTTTGCACAAGGCATGCCGACAAATTCGGCAATTCGTTTTTCCAATGCAGCGTGGTAACTAAATGTTCCGTCTATAAATCTCACCGCACCAGGGCCCACACCAAATTCACGCGTTGCTTTGTCGGCCGCCTGAACAAGCGCCGGATGGGTGGATAAAGACAGATAGGAGTTTGAATTGAGGCGGATATATTCTCTGCTGGATCCTGCAAGCCGGTATCTTGGACCTGAATCGTTTGTTGGGGGGATATATTCCGTAATAATTCTCTCTGGCGCTTTTGCCCTGCCTTCAGCAGCGAGGGCGGCCAACTCGGTTTGAAGACTTTTGTCCAATTTCTCTGTTGTCATATCAAGGCCCTTTGTAGTTTAGTCCCAATCCAGTATCACTTTCCCTGATTTTCCTGTCCGCATCACATCAAATCCCTTTTGAAATTCCGTGTAATGGAACCTGTGGGTAATCAACGGGGAAATATCAAGTCCGCTTTGAACCATGGCGGTCATTTTATACCAGGTTTCAAACATCTGGCGTCCATATATCCCTTTGATGGTGAGCATATTAAAAATAACCTTGTTCCAGTCCATGGGAATTTTTTCAGGCAGAATGCCTAAAAGAGCGATTTTTCCACCGTGGAACATGTTATCCAGTATGGCGTCGAGTGCTGCAGGGCTCCCGGACATTTCCATGGCCACATCAAATCCTTCTCTCATACCAAGTTCCTTTTGAACCTGGGCCAGGTTTTCTTTTTCCGGATTCACGACCCGGGTGGCCCCTGCCTTTTTGGCAAGACCTAAACGAAAAGGGTTCGGGTCCGTTACCACAATATTTCTGGCGCCCGCATGTTTTGCAATGGCCGCTGCCATGCATCCTATGGGCCCTGCACCCGTGATCAGTACATCTTCGCCGAGAACTTCAAAGGTTAAAGCGGTATGAACAGCATTACCCAGAGGATCAAAACAGGCAAGAATGTCCAAGGGGATTTTTTCATCACAAAACCACACATTGGTCACCGGGATAGCCAGGTATTGGGCAAAGGCACCTGGCCGGTTGACGCCCACGCCTTTTGTGTCCCGACACAGATGACGACGCCCGGCAAGACAGTTCCTGCAATGGCCGCAGATAATATGGCCTTCCCCGGAAACCAGATCCCCAGGCCTACAATCTTTTACATGGGAACCGACGGCAACAATTTTTCCCACAAATTCGTGCCCTATGTGCATGGGAACGGGCACATTTTTTTGGGACCATTTATCCCAGTTGTAAATATGCACATCCGTGCCGCAGATGGCTGTCTTTAAAATTTTAATAAGCACGTCGTTGTGGCTGATGCCGGGAACCGGTATATCTTGCAGCCACAGCCCTTCTTTGGGCTGGGCCTTTACCAGGGCTTTCATGGTATTGGGAATGGATGGCGTCATGACAAGAAAAATCCTTTATTCAAAAGGTTTTCCTACATACTGCCGTTCTTTGTATCAAATGTCAACGGCAGTATTTTTATATTAGAAAGGGTAAAAGTCCTTGATCAACTCAAATGGTTTGTCCCACGGCAAACGGGGTACACTGCAGTCCGACGCTGCCGTTTTTTACCCATAGCCGGACCATGGCAACCGAATCCCCTGCCGGACTTGTAATACAGCCCTGCTCCTCTATTGACAAAATATCTTTTAGTTTAAAATCATAGTAAAAGGTGTGCTCACCAAATGGATCCGCCACCAAAATCACGCGCTCTTTTCCATATGGGTGTTTCTTGGGTGATCCATAAAATGAGCAGTAGTTCTTTTTATCAAAATCCATATTTCTGACATACTTTTCCAGTTCAAAGTTCTCTTTAAGTTCAAGAAATTTTTCAATCACCATATAAACGCTCCTTGATTACATATCAGTTGGCTGAACTCACACCTACCAGAAAACATATAAACCTGTACCTGCCGGTGTCAAGGCAAAAGAACGCGCAGGCGGCCTAATTTTTTGACACCAACATTGTTTGATTACGCCCCGCAACAGATTGTTAATAAAAAAGCGCCATCTTCTTTAGTTAGCAAGATTGTGGTGCAGCCAACGGCCGCTTTAACCTTGATATCTTGAAGATGACGCTTCCTCTCTGTCCTTAAAGAAATCTGGTTTCCCACTTCCTTCCCAAAACCGCCTTCGCTGAAAACACCGGAATGGTTCGCAACTTTTGGGAGATGATACTTTTTCTCAAGATTCCAGCATATATTTTTATGGGCAGCAAGCCTGGAAACCCTCAGGTTTTGTCGTATCCGTTTAAATCATTAGATCATTAGAAGTTGATCTGCCATTTCATGCCGTAGTAAATAGTCTCAGTGTCGCCGTCTTCACTACCGTCCAAGAAACCAATTTCAGGAACAACGAACACCCCGGGGGCCAGATTGATGGTGGTGTTAATATAATATGTAGCGGATTCATCTTCATCTTCATCATTGTCATCAAGGTCGGTTTGATTATAACCGTAACCGGCTTCAACGGTAAAGGTGTCATTAATTTTATAACCGGCAACCAGCATCAAACCAATGCATTCGTTATCAATCAGTTTTCCACCGGAGACTTCTGCAAAACCGTCATTTATGGCGGTGTCGCCGTCAACAGAAATCCAGATTAAGTTACCGGCGTTTTGACCATAGTAGACATCGCCTTTCATGAAGAAACCCGCCGTGTTAAACTGAGCGCCTAAAGCCAGAACATAGGAATGAACATCCTCCTCGTCCGAACCAACAGTGGTCTCAAAGGTACTGTAACCGGCACCAAAGTCCAGAACAAGCATATCAAGGTCAAGGGTATAACCAACTTCAATGGCAGGAATAATGACTTGGTCATCTCCGGCATAGCCTACACCGTTGTTGTTTACAGTAGTGTCCGGGTTAAGAAAAGCAATTTTAAAACCATCGAAATCCAGACGAAGTTGAGCCGCGCGATGGGAATAGAGAGCACCCTGTGCCAGCAGATCATTATCACTGCCATATACCTGGTTGGACCAGAGCCAGGACATCGGCGCGTAGTCCTGACCCACTGTTAATTTACCGGCACCAAAGTCCCATTGCCCATAAAGCAAACGAATATTGGCGTTTCCACCGGAAGCCCCATATTCAAAACGTCCGGTCAGTTCGTCGGAGACTTTAACGTTTGCACCGATACGGGAGTTCACCTGAAGGTATTCAGAATATTGTGTATTCCCGTCATCGCCTGAAATGATGTCAGTATCATCCCAAAAGGTAGCTAGACGGGCACTTCCATAAAAATTCCACTCTGCTGCATAGGCAGAACCCATCATTAGAGCAAGTGCCGCCAAAACTACAATAGTTTTTTTCATCTTTCTCTCCTTTTTAAAAATATACTAAAAAATGCCGAACAAAACCTGATTGGACCAGACTCCTACGATGGTTATAAGATTTTTGTCAACCCTTTTTGTTTCTGTATATAGAACTATTACATAAAAATATAGAATTTATATATATATCAAACAAAAAAAGGCGATGTTCCAAGAGATCTTGAAACACCACCTTTTTTGAGGGAATAGTCTTCACCGTTTCAAAATTGCCTGTCAGCCTCAGGCAAGATCAAACGGGTCAAGCAAGATCAAACCGGTCAAGATTCATGACCTTATCCCAGGCCGCAATAAAATCAGTTACAAATTTTTCCTGGGCATCCGCGCCGGCATACACTTCACAAAGCGCCCGCAACTGGGAGTTTGAACCAAACACCAGATCCACACGGGTACCGGTCCATTTCAGTTCACCGGTTGTCCGGTCACGGCCTTCAAACACCGTATCGTCTTTTGTATCCGGTGCCCAGACCGTCCCCATGTCCAATAGATTGACGAAAAAATCATTGGTCAAAATGCCTGGACGCTGGGTTAAAATGCCGTGCCGAACCTGCTTGAAATTGGTATCCAAGACACGCAGGCCTCCAATGAGAACGGTCATCTCCGGAGCAGTCAATGTCAGCAGTTGGGCTTTGTCCACCAGCAACTCCTCTGCCGGAACCGCATATCTTTTTTTAAGATAGTTGCGAAACCCGTCGGCCACGGGTTCGAGTACGGAAAAGGAGTCAATATCGGTCTGCGCTGCTGAGGCATCCGTACGCCCCGGGGAGAAGGGCACCGTGACCTCAAATCCGGCATCAGCCGCTGCCTTTTCAACACCGGCGCATCCTCCCAGCACAATCAGATCCGCCATGGAGACTTTTTTCCCGCCGGTCTGGCTGGTGTTAAACGCCTGCTGAACCCCTTCAAGGGTATTAAGTACAGCAGTAAGCTGATCCGGCTCATTCACAGCCCATCCATTCTGGGGCGCTAAACGGATACGTGCGCCATTCGCCCCGCCGCGTTTGTCCGAGCCGCGAAAGGTTGACGCAGAAGCCCAGGCCGTGGAGACCAGCTGGGAAACAGTCAGTCCCGTGCCCAAAATTTTTCGTTTAAGTTCGGCGATATCCCTGGCGTCAACAAGCTCATGGTCTGCCTGGGGCACCGGATCCTGCCAGATCAAATCCTCTTGGGGAACATCAGGGCCAAGATACCGGGCCTTGGGCCCCATATCGCGATGGGTAAGCTTGAACCACGCCCGGGCAAAGGCATCGGCAAACGCCTCCGGGTTCGCAAGAAAATTCCTGGAAATGGGTTCGTAAATCGGATCAAACCGCAGGGAGAGGTCAGCGGTGGTCATCATGGGGCGATGCTTTTTGGATGGATCATGGGCATCTACCACCATATCTTCATCCTCAACATCCTTTGCAAGCCACTGGTTGGCACCGGCCGGACTTTTGACCAGTTCCCATTCGTATTTAAACAGCACCTTGAAATATCCCATGTCCCATTGGGTAGGATTGGGCTTCCAGGCGCCTTCGATACCGCTGCCGATGGTGTCGCCGCCTTTGCCGCTACCGTGGCTGCTTTTCCATCCCAGCCCCATCTCTTCGAGGGGGGCCGACTCGGGTTCCGGTCCCAACAGCGCCGCATCGCCGGCGCCATGGCATTTGCCGAATGTGTGGCCCCCGGCCACCAGGGCCACGGTCTCTTCGTCGTTCATGGCCATCCGGGCAAAGGTTTCCCGCACATCAATCCCGGAGGCAACCGGGTCCGGATTGCCGTCCGGCCCTTCCGGATTTACATAAATTAAGCCCATCTGTACGGCAGCCAAAGGATTCTCAAGATCACGTTCCCCGGAATACCGGCTTTTGGGTTTATCGCTGGTCGCCAGCCACTCCTCTTCCGCTCCCCAGTAGATATCCTCCTCGGGTTCCCATACGTCTTCACGGCCGCCGGCAAATCCAAAGGGTTTCAGCCCCATGGATTCAATGGCGCAGGTTCCGGCCAGCACCATGAGATCGGCCCAGGAAATTTTGTTGCCGTATTTCTTTTTCACGGGCCACAAAAGTCTTCGCGCCTTATCAAGGTTTACGTTATCCGGCCAGGAGTTCAACGGGGCAAGCCGCTGGTTGCCCGTGCCGGCGCCGCCCCGGCCATCCATGGTACGATAGGTACCGGCGCTGTGCCAGGCCATCCGGATGAACAACGGGCCATAATGGCCGTAATCTGCCGGCCACCACTCCTGGGAATCGCGCATTAAATCAATCAGGTCCTTTTTCACGGCTGAAAGATCAAGACTTTTAAATGCGGCCTTATAGTCAAACGAATCCCCCATGGGATTGCTTTTCCGGTCATGCTGGTGAAGTATTTTCAAATTTAATTGATTAGGCCACCAGTCGCGATTGGACTTTCCCTTGGCTGTGAAGTCTCCTGCGCTTTTACCGGTAACCGGGCATTTTCCTTTTTCATTCATAACAGATCTCCTTTAAATAATGTACGTTATTTGGGGACACCTTTAATGATAAAACATATCAAATGATAACGATTATCATTTGATACTGTAATCCAAAAATAAAAAAAAACCAATAAAAATTTTTAAACAGGCTTTTTATAAACGCTTCAAAATAAAAATATTGCTGTCAGATGCCAATTTTTGTACGGGTTACAGCAAAACAGTAAGGGAATTGAGCTTATTCTTCTTTGGCCTGGCAGTCGCTGCAAATGCCGAAAAAATCCAGTCGATGATTAAATATTTTAAAACGGGTCTCCCTGGCAACCTCGTTTTTCATCTCATCCAGGCTGTCCAAATCCGGGTCAACAATTTTACCACACTTGGTACAGATAATATGGGGATGCGGATAGGGTTTCTTCCCGTCATACCGGTTGGACCCGTCGGGAAAACCAAGTTCAAGAACTTCACCAAAGGATTTGATAACGCAGATATTTCTGTACACAGTTGCAAGACTCATGGTTGGAAAATTTGCTTTAAGTTGTTCGTGTATCATTTCAGCACTGGGGTGATCCACGCTTTTCGCCAGGATTTTTATAATGGCGAGCCGCTGGGGCGTTATCTTGTGACCCTTATCTTTTAGTTTACAAAGAATGGTGTCAACTCTGTTTTGGTTGTCTTTCAATAAGAAACCTTCCAATTCAATAAGATGAATGCTAATGAATTAACACTAAACACCCTGTAAATCAAATTGTATCATCCCCGAGCATTTTAGCCACCAGCTTCATATGTGATTTCTCCATCTGGGCAATGGAGAGAAAGGCGTCCTGTGCCTCACCCTGACCCCGACGGTCTGCCATGGTGCGGTAAAGATCATAGGCCTGTATTTCAATGCTCAACGCCATCTCTATGACATCTGTCCATGTGACTTTTTTATTGGCGTACAAATCGGTCATGACGTCTGAAAGGGGACGGCCATTTTCAAGGATGTCCCCTTTCAGAGATCCATAAAGCTCTTCAAAGGGTACCGGGTTTTCAACGCTTTTTTTCCAGTACGAATAAATAGTTCGGGCATGAGCAATTTCAGCCTTTGACAGTTGTTCAAGCGGGGCTATAAAATTTTCATCCGGGGCAAAGGAGAGAAGGCTTTCATAAAAGCGTTCTGCGGCTTTTTCCAGTTCCATTGCCTGGTAAAGCAGCCGGTCATCGCTTTCTTGGTAGTCAAACACCTGCAGCCGGGGAAATCCTTCCAGGGAATGGCCCTGGTAAGAGAGAAATCCGCCGGTGATATTGTAGGTTTTCTGTGCGTCTCTGCCGCTTTCTGCCGCCATGATGCCGGCCACTTCGGATCGGGCACCGCTATGGCAGTAAAAAAACAGGTCCTTGTCCAGAGCAAGTTCCGATAGATGGTTGCCCAGGGTATTTAAGGGGATCAGTTTGGCCCCCGGAACATGTCCGGCCGCATATTCTCGTTCCTGCCGGACGTCAACCACGATAAAATCGGCTTCCTTGTTTGCAGTACGGTATTGTTCAAATGCGTCAAATGAAATTTCTTTAAATTCGTCGTCTATAATCATAATCTACCCACTCCTAAAAAGCGCTGTTGTTTTTCATACTCCCTATAATTTTCATACTCCCTATAAAATAAGTCGATATGGTTTCTTTTTCAATATCAAACGGACGATAGCCTATGCTGATTCCGGATCTGCCGGGGAAGAGTGCGGCATGCCGGAAATCGAATTGGCTTTAGAAACATGGATCAGATAGTGCTCCGTGGTCAACTGCTCTTCCAAGGGAGGATCTCCCAGCCAGCGGCGGTGACGCATCCAGGCAGCCACTTCGAGAGCGCCGCGGGCAGAACGCAGGCTGCCGTCAGATCCGATCTCCCGGAACTTGAGACGGCGGCTCTTTACATCCACGCCTCTGCTTGAAAACAAGGTCTGGATACCGTCAATATGAAGTCCGTAGCGATCTGCATATCGGGCAAAATGGGTCCGCTCAAAAAGGGCAAAGGCACTGGCCGTGAAACTGTGGACATAAGGGTAAACCTCAGTGAGGAAATCCAAAGTCCGGGTCAGATCCTGATCCGTTGAGGTCGGCAGTCCGAAAATCATGAGTGCGGTGCTGGCAATGCCTACGGCTGCAGCATCCTCAAGGACCTTCCGGATATCCCGGACATTTGTACCTTTGTTGATAAGATCAAGCAGCCGCTGGGAACCGCTTTCCACCCCCCATCCGATCCATCGGCACCCCGCAGCAGCCCACAGCGCCATTCGTTCCCGGGTACAGCCGACCACAGGTTTGCTTAAAATATGCAGGTTGATGGAGATGCCTTTTTCAAGAATAACGGTGGCAATATCATCCATATCCTCTGCCGTAATGAATTCATCGGCTGAATAGAAATGGTGGACATGGAATTGCCGGCACGCTTGTTCCATCTCGGAAACAAAGGCCGCCACGGCTTTTTTTCGGTATCCGCCAAAGGAAACGTTATGGGTGCAAAAACGGCAGCGCCGCCAGGCGCACCCCCGGGAAAAAAGCACGGGCAGTACCGGCACAGGGTTAAAATAGGCATCCAGGGGCAACCGTGAAAAATCCGGGGCAGGCAGGCCATCCAAGCTAATGGATCTGGCTTTGGGATTGGCACGTATTTCACCGTGGTCCCGGAAAATTAGGCCGGGCACAGATTCCAGGCTTTTTCCGGCACAAAGAGCTGCACAGGCCGCTTCCCCCTCCCCTTCAACGACTCCGTCAATTTCCGGCACACCCCTTAGCAGTTCACGGACATTCAATGCTGACATCATAGCTCCGCCCAAGATAATCCTACAGGCGGAAACCTGCCTGACTGCCCTGGCCAGGGCAGCCGCAAAAGGCACCTGCTCAGGAAAAAGAACGGAAATACCTAACAACTCCGGATCAAAATCCAGCAACTGGCCTGTCAGAGCGCCCAGAAGATTCAAAAACAGCACATCTGCTTCCCTTCCTGCCAGAAAAGCTTCGGCCTGATGTTCCATATTCGTCATAGTTCTTCGAATCTGGTCCCAGATCTGTTTATGTGCCAGAGTCTGCTCTTCATTAAAAAACTGCCCCTTATTTCCCGAAAGGAATGCTACCAGGTTCATACCTGACGGATGGGCACCGGTCAGCCACATCCAGGTTGCCAGGTTCAAATCGGCAAGGCGGACAGCCGTGCCGGGAACGGCGGCTTCGATATAGGGCGCCAGGGTTGCAATGCCCAGGGGAACATAGGTAGCACTGGCCCTGGGTGGAAAGGCAAGAACAACCCGCATGATGCTTATCTCCTGAAATTGAGTATGTTTATACCCTGAATGCCATACCAGGGCGACATCATTTAGCACCATTTATAAAGAGTTTCAAGCCTAAAACCCAAGGACTTCGCATGTAAAAACAAGGCGGGAGTACAGAGAGTGAATCGTGTCCTTTCGGCAAGCATGCGTGAATTAAATTTTTAAAATAGATAAAATTGCCTCCAAATTTTAATCTTCTAAAGGAGGCAACATGGACCCAAAAAACATAACAGGGGTATCATCCGACTTAAATAAGGTAAAATCAGCATTTGAAGCCTGGCGGAAGACCAAAACCAAAGGAAGCCGTATTCCCCAGGATTTGTGGAAACAGGCAATTGCACTTTAC
>Ga0209575_10001071_pt1 | contig 12141 bp, 7 predicted proteins | sample Medcelwee11metaG_FD_187172 | JGI IMG/M metagenome (GOLD analysis project Ga0209575, IMG submission 187172) | Freshwater pond sediment microbial communities from the University of Edinburgh, under environmental carbon perturbations - Medium... | ecosystem: Environmental > Aquatic > Freshwater >...
GACATAGCTCAGTAAGTATTGAAGAGAATGCTGGTAAAGAACCGGTGAACTATGTCCTACCTCCGGGATTCGATAGGGTTACTGATCCTCAGAATCCTCAACTGAGGCAACTCAATGAACAATCGATGGTACTCAGGGTGCAGAATCTTGAAGATGGTGATGCAAGAGCAGCTTTCAGAAATGTAAATCTTGATATACGGCAATACAGGCGCCTGCGTATGGAAGTCCATGCCGAAGCAATGATTGGTCAGCCACTTCAGGATAATGAACTTACAGCATTTGTACGGATAGGATCGGACTATAAAAGCAATTTTTACGAATATGAAATCCCTCTGAAGCTTACTCCGCCTGCTCATTATGATGATAAATCTGATGCTGACAGGGCAAGGGTATGGCCTGAAGAGAACAGTTTTAATATAGATCTTTCGGTTCTCCAGGAGGCCAAGCAGGAAAGAAACAGGCAGATGCAGCTTCCAGGTTCATCATTGAGCATATCCGACGTATTTATTTATGTAAATGGGGAAAACAGGATCTCAATATCCGGGAATCCCAACCTCAGCAATGTTAAGGTGATAATGATAGGCGTTCGAAACCCTATAAAGACCAGAACTCAGGGAAGTGATGACGGAACTCCAAAATATGGCGAAGTGTGGGTCAATGAATTGCGTCTAAGCGATTTTATTGAAGACGGAGGATGGGCTGCAAATGCACACATGCAGGCTCGACTTGCTGATCTTGGTACTATTGATATGGTAGGCCAGACAAGCACTCCGGGGTGGGGCAGCATCGACAAAAAAGTGAATGAGAGAAGTAAGGAGCAGGTTGTAAAATATGACCTCTCATCAACTGTGGAACTTGGGAAATTCTTCCCCGAAAAGTTAGGTGTCAGACTTCCCGTTTACCTGGGTTATTCAGAAATAAGGATAAAACCGCAATATAATCCTCTTGATCCTGATATTCTGCTTTCCGATGCCATTGACAATGCCAAGGATCAGGCGGCGAAAGACTCTATTAAAGCTATTGCAGAAGATTTTTCGAGGCGAAAGACTATCACAATCAGCAATGCCGGGATTTCCAAAAGAGGAGAAAAGCCACATGCCTGGGATATAGCAAACCTTAGTGTTAATTATACATATAATGAGATCTACAAGAGCAATACGAAAACTGAAACTGATCTTGAAAAAAACTACAGGGGAGGGCTTAGTTATGATTTTGAGGCACAGCCGGTAAATGTTATTCCTTTTAAAAATATCAAGTTTCTGAATTCACCTCTGTTAAGGATAATCCGTGATTTTAATTTTTATCCCTTCCCGAAAAGCCTCTCCTTCAGGACAGACCTGAGCAGATATTATAACGAGGTAAAAACCAGGAATATAAACAATCCTTATCTCAGGATAACGCCTACATTCAGGAAGGATTTTGAATGGAGCAGGATTTATGATTTAAAGTATGATGTTACCCGTCAGCTTAAAGTTGATTTCACGGCAACTAATCTTGCAAGAATTGATGAACCTGAAGGGGGCGTAGATAAGTACAGGTACAGCAATGAATATGATCACTGGAGAGATTCTGTCATGATCAACCTTATGAATTTTGGGAGAACAACTACCTATAACCACTTTATAAATGTAACATATACTATTCCTGTAAATAAGCTGCCATTGCTTTCGTGGGTAAATGCCAATGCACGTTTTGGGTCCGATTATACCTGGCTGGCAGGGCCATTATTCCCCGACTCTCTTGACATAAATATCGGGAATTCGATAAAAAACCATAATGAGCTTTCATTCACTGCAATGGCTAACCTTGCAAATCTTTATTCAAAGTCAAAATTTCTTAAAAAAATAGAGACAAATACACGTCCGGATGCTGCCCAGAGGATGAAAGCCCAGAAAAAGACTGTGACTTATACTAAAGATAATATCAGCCTCAGGCCAAATGTTTCCAGAGGAATTATCCATAACCTCAGGACTCAGGATATCAAAGTGAAGGTTGTTAAAACTACAGGGGAGGAGATAAAAGGGAAGGTTGATATTGTAAATGAGAACAGGGTGAACTTCACTGCAGCGGAGCAGGCTGACGGGGCAAAGGTTATTGTGGAGGGACAGGTCGAGATTAAAAGGAATCCGCTTATTATTGCTGGAGAATATTTTGTCAGGGCATTGCTTGGAGTAAGGTCCGCCAGTCTTACGTTTACTTCTTCCCAGGGGCAGTTTCTTCCAGGGTACATGCCCGGGACAAAATACCTGGGAATGTCCGACTATAATAATATCATGGCACCAGGCTGGCCGTTTATCCTGGGATACAGCGATAATAATTTCTTTGACAGGGCTGTTTCAAATGGCTGGCTGTCAACTGATACACTGCTGAATACCCCGGCTACAAGCAATAATAAATTCGACATATCAGCCCGAACCATGATTGAGCCGTTCCCGGGGATGAGAATAGATGTAAATGCCGACAGACGATTCCTTGAGGGAGTAAGTTCGTATTATATAGCCGACAGTTTTGGCAACTTTCCGGATTCAAGCAGGAACAGGATGGTAACTGGAAACTTTTCAATGTCGGTTATTTCATGGGGGACTGCCTTTGAAAAAATTTCTAAAGAAAATGAATATGTCTCTGCTACCTTTGAAGCTTTCAAAAAAAATCTTGTAATCATTTCTGAACGTCGTGCAGAGGAGAGGTCAAAAATCGATCCCGGATATGACCCCGATTCAGACCCGGTTACGAACGATCCGATTGAAGGTCCGTTTAAGAGCGGATATGGCATGACTTCACGTGAAGTATTAATACCTGCATTTGTTGCAGCCTACACAAAATCAGACCCGCAAAAAGTATCCCTCGCTACATTCCCGTCGGCACTCAGGATGATGCCGAACTGGAGACTCACATTTGACGGGCTCTCAAAATTTGCATTTATCCAGCAAACTTTCAGATCAGTTAATATTTCACATCAATACAGGAGCACCTACCAGATTGGAAGCTACACAACAAATCTGAATTACTTTTCTGACGAAAATGGCATTAGCAATATCAGAGATCTTCAAAATAATTTTATCCAGCAATACGAAATAAATGTTGTTACAATCAACGAACAATTCAGCCCGCTTATAAATGTTGACATGAACTGGAAAAATAGTCTGACTACACGGTTTGAATGGAAAAAATCACGGACAGTTTCCCTGAATCTGGCAAGTAACCAGATCGCTGATGCCCGGATTAATGAACTTATAATCGGAGCTGGTTACAGGTTTGATAATGTTCAGATTATAATTAATACCGGAGGCGGACAGAAAGCTTTCAGGAGCGATCTGAACCTCAGGTTTGATCTCTCAGTACGCGATAACAAAACTCTTGCAAGAAAGCTTGTCGAAGATGTGAACCAGCCGGTTGTAGGCCAGAAGGTCTTTACTGCCGGACTCAGTGCCGATTATGTTCTGAGTGACAGATTTAACCTGCAGGTTTTCGCCGATCATACTATGAATAATCCGTTTGTGGCAAATACATTCCCTACCTCAAACACCAATTTCGGATTTAGTCTTAAATTTACACTTGTCCAGTAATTTTGGTCACAGATTTCAAAAACTGCAAACATTTTCGATACTTGACAAAAATTCTTTACTTTTGAATGCTAACTATTCTGAAAAGACTAAATATAAAAACTATTGAGATATGAATGTACCGGGAGATCTGCTCTACACAAAAGACCATGAATGGCTACGTATTGAAGGTGAAACTGGTTTTGTCGGAGTTACCGACTTTGCCCAGGGTGAACTTGGAGATATAGTTTTCATCGAGATTGAAACGATGGGAGAGACCCTGAAAAAAGAGGAAGTTTTCGGAACTATTGAAGCTGTAAAAACAGTGTCAGACATGTTTATGCCTGTTGGTGGAGAGATCCTCGAAATTAATTCTGCCCTTGAAGAATCGCCTGAAGTGGTTAATAAAGATCCCTATGGTAAAGGGTGGATGATAAAAATAAAAATAAATGATCCGGCTGAAGTAAAGGAACTTCTTTCACCGGATCAGTATAAAGCGTTATTATAAAGTCTTTTTGACTTCGACTTCGGTGTAGCCTTCTACAACATCACCGATCTTTATATCGTTGAAGTTCTGGATGTTAAGGCCGCATTCATATCCGCCAACCACTTCTCTTACATCATCTTTGAAGCGTTTTAGCGATCCGAGTTCGCCTGTATATATTACGATACCGTCGCGAATGATCCGTACTCTTGTATTTCGTGTAATCTTTCCCTCCTTGACATAACAACCGGCAACGGTTCCCACCTTTGTAACTTTAAATACTTCCCTGATTTCAAGGGTGGCAACAATCTCTTCTTTAACTTCAGGAGAGAGCATCCCTTCCATAGCTGATCTGATCTCCTCAATTGCATTGTATATGATTGAATAGAGACGAATATCGATCTCTTCCTTCTCTGCCAGTTTACGCGCACTTAGGGACGGCCGTACCTGGAATCCAACAATAATTGCATTTGATGCAGCTGCAAGCAATACATCAGATTCGGAGATCTGACCTACAGCTTTATGAATTATATTAAGCTGTATCTCAGGAGTCGAAAGTTTGATAAGCGAGTCTCCAAGAGCTTCAACAGACCCGTCGACATCACCCTTAACGATAATATTAAGTTCCTGGAAGTTGCCGATTGCAATTCTTCGTCCGATCTCGTCAAGCGTAATATGTTTCTGGGTACGTAATCCCTGTTCTCTCTGAAGTTGTGATCTTTTTGTTGCAATGTCTTTTGCTTCCCGGTCGCTTTCCATCACGTTGAATTTATCGCCTGCCTGGGGAGCGCCATTGAGCCCAAGGATAAGTGCCGGGGTTGCCGGACCTACCTCTGTGACCTTATTTCCCCTTTCATTGTACATTGCCTTTATATGACCGAAACAGCTTCCAGCCAGCATGACATCTCCAATCCTTAGAGTACCGGCTTTTACAAGTATTGTCGCGGTGAAGCCTCTTCCCTTGTCGAGTGATGATTCAACAACAGTACCAAGAGCTGGCTTATCAGGATTTGCTTTCAGGTCTAACATTTCTGCTTCGAGCAGAACTTTATCGAGCAAAACGCCGATATTCAGCCCTGTCTTTGCTGAGATCTCCTGCGACTGGTATTTGCCTCCCCAGTCTTCAACAAGATAATTCATAGTTGCAAGAGTCTCTTTTATCTTTTCAGGATTTGAAGTGGGTTTATCTATCTTATTGATAGCAAAAACAATAGGAACCCCTGCTGCAGAGGCATGGTTAATAGCTTCAGTGGTCTGAGGCATCACTCCATCGTCGGCAGCAACAACAATAATAGCAATGTCGGTAATCTGAGCTCCTCTGGCACGCATAGCAGTAAATGCCTCATGTCCGGGAGTATCGAGGAATGTAATCTTACGTCCGTCATCAAGCTGCACGGCATAAGCTCCGATATGCTGGGTAATTCCTCCTGCTTCACCTGCAATAACATTAGTTCTTCTGATATAATCAAGCAATTTTGTTTTACCATGGTCGACATGCCCCATCACCGTAACAATCGGTGGTCTGGGCTGAAGATCTTCAGCTTCGTCGGCCTCTTCTCTTACTGCTTCCAGTACCTCAGCACTTACAAACTCCACCTTGTATCCGAATTCGTCAGCCAGAAGTGCCATTGTCTCAGCATCAAGACGCTGATTTATTGAGACAAATAAACCGAGGTTCATGCATGTTGATATGATATCAGTTACCGGAGTGTTCATCATGATGGCCAGTTCGTTCACTGAAACGAATTCGGTGACCTTCAGAATATTCTTATCCTGTTCGATCTTATCTTCAACCTCACGGTGTTTCTGGCTTACAGCATCTCTTTTTTCCCTGCGGTAACGAGATCCCTTTGATTTCCCTTTGGAAGTTAGCCGGGCAAGAGTCTCTTTTATCTGCTTCTGAACCTCTTCTTCGTCAACCTCAGCTCTTACAGGTCTCTTCTTCAGAGGCTTTTTAAGTCCTGGCTTATCTTTTTTGTCGGCTTGCTGGTCGGGTTTGGCAACTGATACCTGTTCTTTTTCTTTAGTAATTCTCTTTCTTCTCTTCTTTCTCCTTAAGTCGTTGTCACTATTTACCTTCACAGGCTGGTATGGAGATGATTTCTTTTTCTCTTCAACAGGCAGATCAATCCTTCCTACAACAGTGGGTCCGGACAATTTTTTAAAATCAGGTCTGAAAAGCTTTGTTTTCTCCTCAACAGGTTCAATAATAATTTCATTCTCAATTAAATCATCAGTAAGAATATCTTCTTTTATCTGCTCAATTATTTCATCGGCAGGCTCAGGCTCTTTTACTTTTATATGAGTCTCTTTACTGACCTCTTCCGTTATTTTTTCTTTCTCTACCGGCTTTTCAATGATCTCCTCATCCTGTTGAGGTCTGGTCTCTTTTGGAAGAGTATTAAGGTCGATCTTGCCTACAATATGGAGATCAATAGATGTTTTGGTCTTCTTATCTTCAGCTTCCGGAACGGGTTCAGTTTCCGGAACCGGTTTTTTCTTTTCTGGTTCAGGGCTCTTTTTAGCCGGTTTATGTCCGGGCTCATCTATTACAGGAACCGGTTTTTCAACTTTTGGCTTTGATGCTTTGTCAAGGTCAATTTTACCTACCAGCTTAACTTCCGGTTTTTTAACCTCAGTCTTGATATCTACATTTGTTTTCGGAACAGAAGAATCTTTTACGAGTATTTCTTCTTCTGCTTCACCTTCTTCAGCTTCGGTTTTTTCTGAAAAATCGTCGATTGAAACAGATTCTTTTTTCCTGTGAAGATCTTTGAGAATCAATTTTTCAGATTCTTTTTTAGCACTTATATCCGTGCTGTATTCTTTCACAAGAAAAAGGTATGCTTCATGCGGAAGTTTTGTATTTGGGTTAGGATCAAGGTCAAACCCTTTCTTGTGAAGAAATTCCACAATAGTGGATATCCCCACATTGAATTCACGGGCTGCTTTACTTAATCTCGTTGCCTTTACGTCCTCTGTCATAAATATTCCCTGACTTAATAATAATCTTAAAAACAAAAATTTATTAATTATACTTTTAATCAAATTCAGCTCTCAGTATGTTTACAACCTCCTTAACTGTCTCTTCTTCAAGATCTGTCCTTTTAACAAGATCGCTTATAGAAAGGTTCAAAACGCTTCTTGCAGTATCGCAGCCAATAGCCTTGAATTCTTCGATGATCCAGTCTTCTATCTCATCGCTGAATTCCTCGAGGTTTACATCCTCCTCATCTTCCCCGCCCGGTTCCCTGTAAACATCTATTTCGTAACCAGTAAGCTGACTTGCAAGTTTTATGTTCAGACCTCCTTTACCGATTGCCAGGGATACTTCGTTGGGTTTAAGATATATCTCAGCTCTTTTTGTCTCTTCAACAAGTTTAATTGTAGTGATCTTTGCAGGGCTGAGAGCTCTCTGAATAAAGAGCTGATTATTTGATGTATAGTTAATTACGTCAATGTTCTCATTGCGGAGTTCTCTTACAATTCCATGTATCCTTGAGCCTTTCATACCGACACATGCACCTACAGGATCGATCCTTTCGTCATATGATTCAACTGCTACCTTGGCTCTTTCTCCGGGGACTCTCACGATTTTCTTGATTGTTATAAGACCGTCGAATATCTCCGGTACTTCAAGTTCGAAGAGTCTCTCAAGGAATACAGGAGATGTACGGCTCAGGATAATGAATGGAGTGTTATTTCTCATTTCAACCTTGATGACCACTGCTCTTATAGAATCGCCTTTACGGAAATGATCAGACGGGATCTGCTCACTTTTGGGTAGTATGAGCTCATTGCCATCATCATCCAGTACAAGGATCTCTCTCTTCCAGACCTGGTAAACCTCACCTGTAACTATCTCTCCTATACGGTCCTTGTATTTGATGTATATATTGTTTTTCTCAAGGTCAAGGATTCGTGCGGTAAGATTCTGGCGAAGCGACAGAATAGCTCTTCTCCCAAAGTCGAGGAATTTAACTTCATCCGAGACCTCTTCTCCTACCTCATAATCGTCATCAATTTTTTTGGCTTCGGAAATAGGTATCTGGGTAATAGCGTCAGTAAGTTCACTGTCGTCAACGACCACCCTGTTTCTCCAAATCTCAAAGTCACCCTTGTCAATATTGACAATAATGTCAAAATTATCTGCAGAACCGTATTTCCTGGCAAGCATGCTCCTGAATACATCTTCAAGAACGCTCATCATTGTCGGGCGGTCAATATTCTTCAGTTCTTTAAATTCCGAAAAGGTGTCTATCAAATTAACATTTTCCATCTGGTGTAAACCTCTTATAATTACTTAATTGTTAAAATTACTCTTGTTGATTTTACATTGTCAAAGTTGAATGAAATCTCTTTGATTTCTTTTGCTTTGCCTTTGACTTTTATTTCAGTTTCCAGCTCAAATCCGCCACCGGTCATGTTTTTTAATATTCCGGTAAATTTAGTTCCTTCATTATCTGTCACTTCGACCTTCTTTCCTTCGTTCTTCCGGTACTGCTCCGGAACGCTGAATGGCATGTCGAGGCCGGGTGATGAGACCTGCAGTTCGAAATCCTCAATATCGCGGTCGAGGCTCTTTTCTATATGCCGGTGAATGGATGCACACTCATCAATAGTGATTCCGTTAAGGGTATCAGCAAGTATTGTTATCCTGTTTGCGCTGCTCACCTTAATTGACACAAGGAAGATTCCAGTCCCTTTAATGAACTCATTAACAAGCTTTTCTATGTTATTCTTCTCAATCATTTCCAATTTTAAATAACAAAATAGGGGACTCTGTCCCCTAGCTCAATTCACCCTCAAATCGGTTGCAAAGGTAAATATAGTTTCGGAAATAGCAAATTTTAAGGGGAATAATTATCACTTTGCGCTCTTTGTAAAAACTTTGCGAACTTTGCGGTTAATAGAATAAGCTGAAGGGAATTAAGGAGAATTTTATTTATCAGGACGGTTTGAAGCAGGGGAACAGTAAATTTTAAGTTTATGACTCAGGATATATATACTGAAGAAGATCGTGAGCAATTATCTCACTGTACGTTATGTCCGCGCGAATGTGGTGTGAACAGGTTCAAGGGAGGTGATGGCTACTGCAGAACCGATACAGGGTTGAATATTGCTTCAATCTGTATTCACCGTGGAGAAGAGCCGGTGATAAGTGGTCCCGACGGAATTTGCAATATCTTTTTTTACGGATGCAATCTTCATTGTAAGTATTGTCAGAACCATGAAATAAGTCGGCCGGGTCACCGACATAGATCGAAATATATCACTCTTAATGAGGTGCTTGACGAGATTGAAAAAATATTAGTGACAGGCATTAAGGCTGTAGGTTTTGTGTCACCCTCTCATGTCGTTCCGCAGGTTAAGGCAATAATCAGAGGAATGCATGATCGGGGACTCTCCCCGGTTACTGTCTATAATACAAATGGTTACGATAAGGTTGAAGCGATTGAGAGTCTCGAAGGAATTATAGATGTTTATCTCCCTGATTATAAATATGTAACACCGGAGATTGCCTCTGATTATTCCGATGCTTCTGATTATCCAGAGGTGGCTCTTAAGGCATTGAAACAGATGTATTACCAGAAAGGCTCTGTATTGCAACTTGACCAGGAGGGGAGGGCAGAGAAGGGGATATTGATCAGGCATCTTGTACTCCCCGGAAATCCGGATGAGAGCAAAAAAGTTTTAAGCAGCATAGCTGAAGAGCTTTCAACAGGTGTTCATTTATCTCTGATGTCACAGTATCATCCCACCCCACTTGTAATAGAGCATTCCCTGTTGGGTCGTCCACTCTACAGTTCCGAATATGAAACAGTTGCTGAAACCATGGAGATCATGGGTTTCCGCAATGGATGGATACAGGATACTGACAGTAATGTGAATTACAGACCTGATTTCAAAAAGAAGCATCCGTTTGAATAAGTTGTAATGCTCAAATCTCCAAATCCATTGTAATTCTGAGCTATAGGAGGATCTCATTATTTTAGCCGCTCAGGCATAAAAAAATCCCTAAAACTTTTTTTCGAATAATTAAATCATTAATTTTAATGATCTAAAACCTTAAAAGTGCGGAGTCAGCACTATAAACTCTGTCGTAAAAAAGATGATAAAGCTATCTGGTCTCGTGATGGTATTGTGTCTTTCTTTTCTTACAATACCTGCTAAAATTAATGCGCAGGTTGATATTTCTGCAAAAGTATCCGAAGTTATTGGTGATATAACTATTTATAACAAGAATGATTCTACACACAGTATTGTGATCAACAACCAGACGTACTTAATAGACAAGGCGACAATCATAAAAACTGATCTTATAAAAAATGCCAGAGTAAGAGTTCAGTATAAGACCGGAGCGAAAGAGGGTGAAAAAGTGGCAACAAAGATCTTTGAGAATGAATTATTTGTCCCGTTTATAAAATTATTGATTCCTATTCCGGATTATATTCCTCCTACGGCATTTTCCGGCATCGGGATGGGAGATCTCAGTGACCTGGGGAAAATTAAAAGTTCTGGGTTTGGAGGACAGGTTGAGATAAGAGCTTTTAAGAATATCAATCTGATTTTAGATTTTACCACTTTTTCATATAATCAGGTATTGGCAGAAGAGGGTGAGACTGTACCATCACATCTTGATTATGGCTCTCCGTTAACCATGCCACTCGGAGCGAGGTATTATGCTTCCACCAGTGTTATACGAATCGGATTTAAATATATTTTATTAAAAGATCTGAATTTTAATCCCTGGTTCGGTGCAGGATACGGGATTAATAAATGGAATATAGAGTATCTGACTTATGATTCCGAAAGAAGTTATGGTAAGGATAATGGTAAAGTCTGGAGGCATTACATCCAGGCCGGGGTTGACCTGAAGATGGACAAGGTTGGGATATTATCTATGTTCTTTGAAGCTGTAAGTCCTGTTGCAAATTATTCAATTGATGATCTTTACGGAGAGCCCTATTCTTCTTTTGAAGGCATGACGTACCCGACACCACGTATTGGAATTATGCTGACAATTTTTTATTAATAGGAATCTTACGATCCGCAAAGAAAGAAAGGAGCAATAATGTGTTTTTCTGCCGGAGCAAGTTTTGCAGGAGGTGTTGTAATTTCAGCAGTAGGGGTTGCAACCCTGATGAAGGTTCATAAGCCTTCCCAGCTGGTATTTGGAAGTATTCCACTCTTTTTCGGGATTCAGCAGATTGCTGAGGGGTTTCTATGGATGACATTACCTGATCCGGAATATATTGCTCTTCAAAAGATTAGCACCTACTGGTTTTTAATTATGGCTGATGTGATCTGGCCTGTAATGATCCCATTGTCAGTCCTTATGATGGAGGAGAATAGTAAACGCAGGAAAACACTAAAAGTCTTTCTTGGAATCGGATTAATACTGGGATTCTATTATGGAGCCTGTCTTGCGATGTTTGATGTGCGACCCCAGATAGTCAGTTTTCATGTTCAATACAATACCGACTTCCCCGTTTCACTATCATACCCGGCGTTTTTTGTTTATCTGCTTGCCACAATTACTCCGCTATTCCTTTCCAGTATCAGGAGGACTCAGCTTCTGGGTATGTTAATGTTCATATCATGTCTGATCACCGGAATATTCTTCAGCCAGTTTCTTACTTCAGTCTGGTGCTTCTTTGCAGCTTTGATAAGCGGTGTGATCTACTGGATTCTAAGTGATTCAAAGAAGGAATTTAACCTGAATAAACTGATCCTTGCAAAAATAAGAATAAAATAAACTTTCTTATCCCGAAATCGGGTTACAACTTGCTTGTCGAATGAACCGGTTATTCAAGATGACCGCCATAATTATCAGACTTCGGTTGTTCTGAACTTCTTCCGGTCTTCTTTGCAGATCTTTTTCACAAGCCTGTTGCCCGACATAATTGATGTTGGCAGTCCGCCACCCGGCTCTACCCACTGACCGCACATGTAGAAATTCTTTAATCCGGGCAGTGTTTGTGCCATTGGTTTTATTATAACATTTGAATTGGCCGGTGTTATAAGCCATCCCTCGAAACTTCCCTGCCAGTTTCCGGTGTAACGCTCAAATGTAAGGGGAGTAGCAACATCTGTAGTTTCAATTTGCGATGA
>Ga0209575_10001072_pt1 | contig 12141 bp, 8 predicted proteins | sample Medcelwee11metaG_FD_187172 | JGI IMG/M metagenome (GOLD analysis project Ga0209575, IMG submission 187172) | Freshwater pond sediment microbial communities from the University of Edinburgh, under environmental carbon perturbations - Medium... | ecosystem: Environmental > Aquatic > Freshwater >...
TGCAAATCGTCTTGTAAGGGAAAATCTTCCTCAGAATGTAACAGATAATATACCTCTCAAAAAAGCTCATGAGATGGGGGCAATGGCACTTTTCGGCGAGAAGTATGGGGAGAGTGTCCGGGTAGTGAAGTTCGGAACCTCAGTTGAACTATGCGGAGGAACTCATATAAGCTCAACCGGAAGTATCGGGATAATTAAAATAGTCTCAGAAGGAGCCATTGCGGCAGGAGTAAGAAGACTTGAAGCAGTGACTGCAGCCAGAGCTGATGAGTACATTAATGAGAAACTTATTGCAATTGAGGAGATTGCAACTCTCCTGAAGAGCCCTGTAAACATAGCCGAAGGCGTTGAAAAGCTTCTTGCAGAAAACTCCATGCTTAAAAAAACACTGGAAAAATACCAGGCAAACTCTGCAAAGTCAGTCATAAAAGAGCTGGAAAAGAAAGCTGTAATTATAAGAGATATCAGTTTTGTTTCAGGTGTTGTTGAAACAGATTCTGCTGACACTTTAAAGGCTATCGCATTTGAAATAAGAAAAACCTCTGACAATATAGTAGCGGTTATTGGATCTTCCATAAACGGAAAAGCAAACATTGTTATAGCGGTAAGTGACATTCTTGTCAGGGATAAGGGAATTAGCGCTGTGAATATGATTAAAGAGATTGCTTCTGAGATAAATGGAGGCGGAGGCGGACAGCCATTCCTGGCCAGTGCAGGCGGGAAAAATCCTGATGGGATTGACGCAGCAATTAAAAAAGCTGAAGAGTTTATAAGAAAGGTGTAACATCATAAATTTTATAAGGCGTATCGGTTGAAAGGTTCAAAAACCTGAAGAATATTCCCCATTGAGGATTTAGTAAGGTTTATATTCCGGACTGACGGTTCACAATGTAATTTTCTTAATTTTGAGACGTCAATTACAATAATGAGAGATTCTTTTAAAAATTTACTGATAACTGTTTCTGCAGTGGCATCAATGATGGTGATTTCCTGCACCAGGGAGGCCTGTTTCGATGAGACAAACGCTCTTTTAAAAGCTTCATTATACCTCGACAGTTTGCAGACTATTACCGCGCCGGATAGTCTCACTTTGTACGGATTAGGCATGGATACCAGTAAAATTTATAATAAGTCTGCCTTTATAAAGCAGGCGCTTATTCCTCTGAATTCCTCGGAGGCAGGCTGCAGGTTCATTGTCAGGATAAATGGAGTTTCCGATACCTTATCTTTATGGTACACTTCCTTCCCCCACCTGGTATCACAGGTATGTGGGTATACGTTTTATCACACTCTTGATTCAGTTGCAGTAACAAATAATATAATCGACACTATAAAGGTCACAACAAATTCAGTTACAACGCTCAATGGAGAAAACATCCGTATATATTATTAGCACACTGATATTTCTATCAAGCTCCACAGCTTTGGCTCAGGATCAGATACCAGACAGCGTGGATATACCTCTTAAGTTTAAAGCTGCGATAGAAATTTCGGGACCAACTATCTACCTGGCAGACAAAAATATTTTAAACATTGAAGGTTATTTTGCAGCTGACCTGAACGAACAAACGGCTATATATATTGGTACAGGATATTCTGATTTTAAATACTCCCAATACAATTACGATTATAACAACAAAGGAGTATTTCTGAAAACCGGTCTTGATTTCAACCTGCTGAAACCTGAAACAGCAATGGGGAAATACTGGGCTGGTATTGGACTGCATTATGGACTGAGCATATTTAATTCCGAAACTCCTTTCCTTAAATATGAAAATTACTGGGGGATCACTTCTTCCTCAATTGCCAGAGCAACACACTGGGGGCACTACCTTGAGGTCTCACCAGGCTTCAGGGCAGAAATATCCGGAAATTTCACTATAGGATGGTCTGTAAGCATGAGGAAGCTTATTTATTCGGGAACCGGTAAAGATTTAAAACCTATATATATTCCGGGATATGGCACGGCTGATAAGTCATTCAGTGCAGGTATCAGCTACTTTCTGATGTGGAATATCCCTTATAAAAAGATCAGGGTTGCTGTCAAACAGGAATCTCCTGAAGAGCCTGAGGAAACTGAAATCCCAGGTAATAATACAGATAGTCAATCATTAGAAGATGCCCCGGGTGGATTCAGATAATGATCTGGTAAAACAGAAGCTATTTCACTTCTTTCCTGCTGAATGCCCATAAACCTGCAAAGGTCAGAAATCCGTTCAGTAACAGTAATTCGAATCCGAATTTATAACCATTGAATAACTGAACAGAGTATCTGCTTATAAAGAAGCAGATAACAGGGGATAGAATAGCGATGAAAGGTGTGAGTCTGTCATTCACACTTCGCCTTGTAAAGAGGCCAAAAGAATAAAGGCCAAGAAGCGGCCCGTAAGTATACCCGGCTATTGTAAAAAGCTTATCAATAACAGCTCTGTCATTTAATGTACTGAATACCAGTATGCTGATAAAAAATATTAAAGCAATAGACAGATGCACTCCATACCTCATACGTGTGGCCTCTTTTTCAGAAATCCCTTTTCGCTTATCTATTCCCAGGAAATCGATACTGACAGAAGTTGTAAGAGATGTCAGAGCCCCATCAGCGCTGGGAAATGCAGCTGATATTAAACCTATCAGGAAAACAATCCCTGCCACAGGGCCAAGGTAATTGAGCGCTATCGTCGGGAAAAGCTCATCAGAAGCGGCAACAGTAACTCCTTTATTCCGGGCATACAGCAGGAGTAATGCACCAAGAAAAAGGAATAACAGGTTGACAAACATCAGAATACCGCTGAATGTGAACATATTTTTCTGCGCTTCCCGGATGTTCTTGCAACTCAGATTCTTTTGCATCATTTCCTGATCCAGACCGGTCATTGTTATAGTTATAAAAATCCCCGATAAAAATTGCTTCAGAAAATGTCTCTCATTATGCCAGTCGGTAATGAATATCCTTGAAATGCTGCTGTCGCTGATCTGAGAAAAAAGCTTTGGCAGGGACACCCCGAGTCCTTTACTTATATAAACAATTGAAAGTACAACTGCCATAAGCATGAAAGTAGTCTGAAGCATATCTGTCCAGACAATTGTACGGATGCCACCTTTCAGAGTATACAGAATTATGAGAATAATGAAAATCAGGGCATTTACCCAGAACGGAATATTCCATGCATTAAAGACAAATACCTGTAAAACATTGATAACCAAAAACATCCTCAACGAGGCCCCAAGTGTACGTGATATTATAAAGAATCCTGCCCCGGTCTTATACGACCAGAACCCGAATCGCTGATCAAGATAAGAATAGATTGATGTGAGTTTCAACCTGTAGTATAACGGTAACAGAACAAGTGCAATTACAAAATAACCAACAAGATACCCCAATACAACAACCATATAGCTGAACTGGGTATCTTTCACCCATCCAGGTACCGACATGAAAGTAACTCCCGAAAGCGAGGCTCCTATCATGCCATAAGCCACCACGAACCAGGGGGAAACCCTGTTTCCTATGAAAAATGACTGGCTGTCAGCTTTCCTTGCTGTGAACCATGTTACAGTAAATAATAGGATAGTATATATCAGAAATATCCCAAGTATCAGGGCAGGTGACATAAAAACAAAATTTTAAGCTGCAAGGATAACAAAAAGAACGGAAGCCAAAAAATTCCCGGCCTTTTAAATAAAGAGCAATAATTGAATTAATTTTGTCAAAAATCATTTGTATGAGTTTTAACGAGTATCCTTCAAGGCTTCTTGAGAATGCAGTGAATGAATTTGCTTCGCTCCCCGGCATCGGCAGAAAAACAGCTTTCAGGCTGGTAATGAACCTTTTAAGGAGAGATGCAGATGAGGTAAAAAGGTTCGGGGAGAGCATAATCAGGCTTCACGACGAGATCCATTACTGCAAAGTGTGCAACAATATTTCCGATACTGAGATATGCAGTATATGCAATGATGAGAAACGCGACAGGTCAGTAATCTGTGTCGTGGAAAATATCCAGGATGTAATGGCAATCGAAAACACCCGCCAGTACAGGGGCCTATACCATGTATTAGGTGGGATCATTTCGCCAATTGACGGAATAGGACCTTCAGACTTAAAAATCGAGAGTCTGGAAGAGAAAATTAAATCAGGCGGGATAAGGGAAATAATTTTCGCCCTCAGCACTACAATGGAGGGAGATACAACAAATTACTATCTTTATAAGAAACTTAGCAAATACGATCCTTACATGACAACTCTTGCAAGGGGTGTTGCCATTGGGGATGAACTTGAATATACAGATGAAATTACCCTGGGCCGGGCAATTAATAACAGAAATCCCTATCAGCAATGCTAAGATCCGTTAAAAAATTCCTGTCAGTATCAGGCAAAAGCATGAAGCGTTCAGCTATCAGAGAGATACTTAAGCATCTCCAGAAACCTGGTATGATATCATTCGCCGGCGGACTGCCTGCACCTGAGACCTTTCCGGTTGAGGATCTGAAAGAAATTGTTTTGGAGGTACTTGATAAAAACGGACCCGACGGACTACAGTACGGAACTACTGAGGGAGATACTCACCTTCGTAAAGTGTTAGTGGAAAGACACAAAAAACAGGGATTAAATATAAACATTGAAAACCTCATCATCACAACAGGATCGCAACAGGCCCTTGATCTGATAGCACGTATACTCATTGATCCGGGCGACTATGTAATGTGCGGTCTACCATCATACCTCGGAGGGCTGAATGCCTTTTCAGTATATGGTGCAAAGCTGAAGGGTATTACGCTCGATGAAAATGGAATGAAACCTGATGAACTTGAAGAGACTATAATCCATCTTAAAGAACTTGGGAAAAAGATCAAATTCATATATGTTATTCCTGATTTTCAGAATCCTGCAGGTATAACCCTGCCTGAATCGAGACGAAAAAAGATAATAGAAATAGCCGATAAGTATGATATTCTGATTTTAGAGGATTCTCCCTACCGTGAAGTACGTTTCGAAGGTGAAGCTCAGAGGATGATGTGCGAACTGGATAATACGGGAAGGGTGATCACGCTTTGTACATTTTCAAAAATATTTGCCCCGGGATTCAGAGTGGGATGGGTTATAGGTCATCCGGAGATCCTTGATAAAATAGTTATGGCCAAGCAGACCGCAGATCTATGCACTTCACCTTTCGTACAGAAGATTATTGCAAAGTATATCGAAAAAGGCCTTCTTGATAAAAACCTGAAGAAAACTATTGCACTCTATAGTGAAAGAAGGAATCTGATGATTAGCTGTTTTAGAAAATATATGCCGGAGAGTGTGAAATGGACTGAACCACAGGGGGGGCTCTTCCTTTTTGTTACATTGCCCAGGCACATCGATGCTGACATAATATTCAAAAAATCCATTGAAAGAAATGTTGCTTTCGTTTCAGGCTCCACATTCTTCTGTAACGATTCAGGGAGGAATACAATGCGGCTCAATTTCTCATTCTCTAATCCTGTAGAAATAGAAGAGGGTGTTAAAAGATTATCAGAGGTAATACGGGAAGAACTAACCGGTAAATAAAATTTAATGGACCTTTCCGTAATAATTGTAAACTACAATGTAAGGCATTTCCTGGAACAGTGTCTTCTTTCGGTGTATAAAGCCGCTGAAGATATTGACTGTGAAATATTTGTGGTTGACAATAATTCTGCTGATGGTTCATGCTCTATGATAAAAAGGGAATTTCCCCTGGTAAAGCTGATTATGAATAACGACAACAGGGGATTCGCTGCAGCAAATAACCAGGCCATTAAGGAAGCAAGCGGCAGATTTATCCTTCTTCTTAATCCTGATACAATTGTAGAGGAGGATACATTCAGAAGATGCATAAATTTCATGGAAGAGCATCCTGATGCTGGTGCTACCGGAGTCAGAATGATTGACGGCAGAGGAAGACTGCTTCCCGAATCAAAAAGAGCTCTTCCGACTCCAAGAACTGCATTCTTCAAAATTGCAGGTCTCTCCTGGCTTTTTCCAAAATCAAGGTTTTTCAACAGGTATTATCTTGGTCATCTCGATTCCAGAATTACCACTGAGGCTGACATAATTTCAGGCGCTTTTATGTTTCTGCGGAAAGAGGCAGTGATGAGAACAGGCCTCCTTGATGAGGACTACTTTATGTATGGTGAAGATATCGACTACAGCTACAGGCTGTTAAAAGCAGGTTATAAGAACTATTATTATCCTGAGATTAGGATAATCCATTATAAAGGAGAGAGCACAAAAAAGGAGGATCTGAATGTAATGATCAACTTTTATAAAGCTATGATAATATTCGTAAGAAAACATTTTACAAATGGAAGTCTGAAGGCTTTTATTATCATGATACAGGCTGCTATTTTCCTCAGAGCCGGATTGTCAATGGTTAAAAGATCCTGTAAAAGAATTTTTACACCAATAACCGATGGCATTCTTATCTATTTTATTTACAGGATTGTTACATCAATCTGGCAGACATATAAATTCGGTGCAGGATACAGTTACCCTTCGGTTTTTAAAGATCTCATTTTGTTTCTCTATACATTGGTTATCATTATCTCGGTTGCACTTTTATCAGGGTACAAAATCCCCTTAAAGATATCATCCGCAATAAAGGGAATTCTTATCGGATTTGCTTTTATCCTGGTAATTTATGCCCTGCTTCCCCTTGACTTCAGGTTTTCCAGGGCAATAATACTATTCAGCGGATTAACTTCTGTTATGGTGATCCCTTTATTCAGAATCCTTCTCTCAGCAATATTCCCTGATATTATTTTAAATCCGCTTTTAAAAAGAAGAATAACAGCTGTTGTATCAGATTATGAAGGGTATTCAAGAGTTCATAATCTTATCTCTGCAAACCGGCATAAAAGCGTAATTGCAGGCAGGGTGAGCATAAGAAAAGATGATCTGGGAGAAAATGTCCTTGGCAATATCGACCAGATAAAGGAGATAATACGTATTAACAGGATAGGAGAAATAATTTTTACAACCCGCGAATTAACTGCCGCTCAGATAATTGAATCGATGCATACTATTTCCGGGATGAATGTAGTTATCAGAATCTCGCCGGCAGGTGAAAAGTTCATTATCGGAAGTAAATATGCTTTCCCTGAAAGCATATAATGAACTCTTAGACAGGATAATAAAACAATTATTATTTATCAACCCTGACATTTATTGCACTCAGGCCTTTAGGGCCTCTCTCGATTTCAAAAGTGACTTTATTGTTCTCTTTGATCGGATCAATAAGACTGTTGATATGAACAAATACTCTTTGCTGGGTGGCAAGATCAGTAATAAAGCCGTAACCTTTTGAATCGTTAAAAAAGGAAACAATTCCTTTCCTGACACTCTCTTCAGCATCAGTCTCTTTGCTTTTATGCCCGCTTATATCTATATCTTCGGCATTAACTTTAATTCTCAGAGACAAATCAGGTGGCGTTGCAGATATTTTTCCATATTCATCAACATACGCAATCATATCGTCAAGGTTATTCCCGTCCCTGCTGCTTTTTTTACGTTCCAGTTTCTTCTTCTCCTTATCTTTTCTGTTCTTTTCCTTTCTTGTGCGTACTTCCTTTTTATTCCAGCTTTCCTGCGATCTGCCCATATCTTTTACAATTGATTATTACATTGTTACTACTATGATCTGTATCATTGAATATCGGGAAAAAAATAATAATCTGAATTCCGGGTATCCGGTACAAAAGTAACTTTAAAACCTGGTTGTTCAGCATTTAATTCAGTAAAAAGAGTTAATAATCCATATTTATTTGAAACAGGATCACTTATCAGTTACTTTGAATAAGATATTTCAAACAATTTATCCGGATAATTGTTAATAGGGTTAGTCTGGGGAAAAATAAAATTTTACAGATTATAAGTTAAGGTTATATGGCAAGAAAGAATATATTACTTCCCGCAATGGGAGAAGGAGTTATTGAAGCAACAATTAATAAATGGCTGGTTACTGAAGGTGTTGCAGTAAGGGAAGATGATCCACTTGTTGAGGTAGCCACGGATAAGGTTGACTCTGAAGTGCCCGCTCCCGCTGATGGGATAATAGTATCAATTATTGCACGCGAAGGTTCGGTAGTTAAAGTAGGTGAAATCTTAGCCATACTGGAAGATAACAGTAATCCAGGTCCTGACGATAAGACAAAGATCATGAAAGAGGTAGGCAGGATCAGGGAAACAATTAATGAAACAAAAGAGCAGAAGAAAGAGATTGAGAATATATCACATAACCTGAAAAGCAGGACCCCCTCAGGTAAATTCATTTCTCCTCTTGTAAGAAGCATCTCAGCCCGCGAAGGGATAAGCTATGCCGAACTTGACGGAATTTCCGGTACGGGTATGGATGGAAGGATTACGAGGGATGACATTATGAGAATAATTGAGGTCAGAAATAACAATAAAGGATCAGATGAAACTGCAAAGTCTGCTGATACAATTAAGATTGAAAAGAAATCAGACACCAAAGATCTGAATTCCGGTGGAGATGAGATAATTGAAATGGACAGAGTAAGAAAGCTTATTGCAGACCACATGGTTTTATCAAAGAAAACATCCCCTCATGTAACTTCATTCATAGATGCTGATGTAACAAAACTTATCATCTGGAGAAACTCAGTAAAAGAAAAATTTCTGGCTGCTGAAGGAAAAAAACTTACATTGACTCCGATATTTATTGATGCAGCTGCGAGAGCTTTATATGAATTCCCTATGGTTAATATTTCAGTTGATGGAAACAATATCATCAAAAGAAAAAACATAAATATTGGCATGGCGACAGCTCTTCCGGACGGGAATCTGATTGTTCCTGTAATAAAAAATGCAAATGAGAAGAGTCTTACCGGGCTTGCCAGGAGCGTGAACGACCTCGCTGAAAGAGCAAGAAACAATAAACTGAAACCAGATGACATTACAGGAGGAACTTTCACTTTAACAAATTTTGGAAGTTATAACAACCTCTCCGGAACCCCGATTATTAATCAGCCGCAGGCAGCAATACTTGGAACAGGCGCAGTAAGAAAAATGCCTGCAGTCGTAGAGACACCCGAAGGCGATGCAATTGCTATAAGAAATATTATGATTTTGTCACTAAGTTATGACCATAGGGTTATAGACGGAGCTCTTGCAGGTAAATTCCTTAACAGGATCAAGGAGATACTGGAGAATTACTCATCGGATTTAGTGTAATCCGGGATAATTTCACATCATCTCTACTGAAATTCATCTAAATAAATTCAGGTTTAGTACATTATTAACGTCTGTTGATAAAAAAGGATTGAAAGATTTTGTCCTTTTTTCTAATATTTCCCCTATTTTAGTATTTTTATGGACTGAAACAGAAAGACATAAAACCGCATTGCCTGTATTAAACCCTTTAGCGGATCAGAAAAATACTTAATGCGGGTTTTTATTATTTTATTTATACCTGTTTAAAGATGATGAAAAGGATTATACTGCTTACGATTTTGCTTATGCTGCTTGTAAGCAGCAAATTATTTCCACAGGCAAGAATTGAGAATAAACTAACTTTTTATGATGCTGAAAGCTGGGTACTGTTTGAGGATTATAAAGAAGCTATACAGCTCTACCTGAGGCTAAATAAATTTTATCCGAATAATGCAAACTTCAAATACAGGATCGGGCAGTGTTATATTAACATCCCGGGAGAAAAGGAAAAAGCAGTCAGTTTCCTTGAAGATGCAGTCAAAAATATAAATCCAAAATATAAAGAAGGAAGATACAAAGAGACAGGTGCTCCCTATGATGCCCTCTATTACCTTGCAAACGCCTACAGGATTAATAATCAACTCGATAAAGCCCTTGAAACCTACGAACTCTTCAGGAAAAATATGGATCCTGATATCTATGATTCAACAATAGTAAATCAGCAGATTCAATCATGCCATAATGCACAAGATCTTATGGACATGCCCCTTTTTGTCAGGGAAAAAAATATCGGGAACAACATTAATGAAAACGGTTCTGACTATAACCCTGTGATTTCGGACGATGAAAATACGATAATATTTACCAGGAGCCAGGCATTTTATGATGCAATAATGATCTCCACAAAGACTAACGGAGCATGGAGCGGTCTGATGAATATGAATGAGATCTTAAAAATTGATGTCGAAAGAAAAATTTATCCTACCTCATTGTCTAATGACGGAAAGGTTCTTTATCTGTACGGCCCCGAAAACTATGACGGAGTAATTTTTTCGACAACTTTTGAAAATGGAACATGGGGACCGCTGATCAAGCTGAACGAGAACATTAATACAAAATACTGGGAATCACATGCTACAATCTCCCATGACAATAAAAAGCTCTATTTTACGAGTAACCGGAAAGGTACTATTGGAGGACTCGACATTTATGTCTCGGAAAGAGACAGTACAGGTGACTGGGGTACGCCGGTAAACCTTGGCCCGGAAATAAATACACCTTATAATGAGGAGACACCGTTCCTTAGCAAAGATGATAAAACCCTATACTTCAGTTCAAAAGGGCACTTTAACATGGGAGGTTACGATATTTTTTATTCTTCTTTCCTGGACAATGGAAAGTGGTCAGTTCCGCTGAATGTTGGATTCCCGCTGAACTCAACCGACGATGATATTTTCTATAAGCCCGTAAATCAGGGCTATATTGGATACTTTGCCAAATATTCGCCTGATGGTTACGGAGATCAGGATATTTACAGAATTGAGATCTTTTCTGACGACCATCCCAGAAAATTCCTGGTAAGAGGTATGGTAAAAGTGGCCGATCTGATGGGCTCATATGAAGACAGCGTGAAGATAAGCCTGATGAACCTGAAAAACCCAAACCAGATTCTAGTAGTCTACTCAAATCCGGGAACAGGTGAATATGAGATCGAGATCCCTCAGGGAAATTATGAGATCACTTATGAATCTCCTTTAAGCGAAAAGGTGAAAAGGAATCTTGAACTTTCCCTTAATAACCCTTCCGACACTTTCCTCATGCCCGGAACCGTACTACCTAAAACTGACTTTGTAGCTGATCTTTACGTCGAAAGCAATAAAAATATTTCAGTTTCCAAGGGAGATACAATTCTGTTCCCTCTAAAAGTAGAACCCAAATCTATTCTTACTGTTGAACATTGGATTGGTGATTCATTAATATATTCTGAACAGTTTACTGTAACAGATTCCACCTTTAATTATAAAATGGTTCCCCTACCCGGAGATAATAAGCTGACTTTTAAAATCACAGACAAATTCAGTAATTCAACAACTACTGACGTCTTCATTTCCAGAACTAAAGATCTCATTTCAGAACCTCTAGTTCGCCCGGAATATAGCAGGATTATTGCAAAAAAACAGATTGCTGCTTTAATGGAAATGCTGAAAAACAGGGCTGATGACAAACTCAGGAAAGTCATTGAAAAAACCGCGACTGATAAACAGCAGTTTGGGAAGGTTGATGATCTTATATCGTATGTGAAGGAGGAGGCTGCCAAACACAGCATCAGCCCCGAAGAGGTTGACATGCTTGCACTTAAGGTTGCAGTATTAGATAACGTTCTTACCCAGGCTGCAGTAGACCTGATGGCAAAATATACAGAGGGCGACCTGAAAAATATTCTGGAAGGGATTGATATCTATCAGCTAAATCTTAAAACCTGGACTGATCTTCAGGAATATATAGCATCCCATTCCGGAGGGAAAATCACTCCGAAAGATTTAAATGATACAGCTGCAAATATCCTCGCAAATATTGACCCATCAATTGCAGTCCTGAAAGAAAAAATACTTGTATACGGAGACAACTCAGGTTCAGGAACGTTAGTAACCAGGGCAGTTGCTGCAAACGATGATAAGAAGATCAAAAAATCCGGCGAATGGCTGCAATCATTTTATGAGATAGCAGCCCGTGAAGGATTCACAGATTCCCGGATGGCTGAGATGATTGCTGTTATCAGCACTCTTCCTGATACTGAAGTCAATAATTACCTGAAAGATCTGTCTAACCATACTATTGAACCTTTCCTCTCATGGATTAATTCCATTGAACTTAAGAAAGAAAAAATTAAGACCCCTGAAAACCTTATACTTTATATTCTCAGAAACAGGGAAAAAGGTAATATCCCGGAA
>Ga0209575_10001075_pt1 | contig 12121 bp, 7 predicted proteins | sample Medcelwee11metaG_FD_187172 | JGI IMG/M metagenome (GOLD analysis project Ga0209575, IMG submission 187172) | Freshwater pond sediment microbial communities from the University of Edinburgh, under environmental carbon perturbations - Medium... | ecosystem: Environmental > Aquatic > Freshwater >...
TTCTCCAAGTAATTTCTTTCCATATTTTCGTAGGGTGTTGTTTAAAAACTTGGGTCCGATTTTTTTCATTTCATCGATGAGCTCTTTTGTCGTCCACTGAAATGGTATTGTGAATCTGAGGATATCGATCATATTTCCGGTGTCCATTGTTGCATCCATTTTCATGATAGTTATTCAGGTTTCTTTATCATTGTTCAATAGCGTTGATTGAATAGGTGAAGCGCCACGATATTTTGGCAAAATAGATCCATGAATGTTGATCGGTGCAATCTTTGGAATGTCGAGAATTGCTTGTGGAATAATTTTTCCATAAGCTATGACAACTAATATATCTGGATTTTTTTCTTTGAGTCGCTCTGCGAATTGGCGTCCTTCTTCGGACTTTTCGGGATTCAATTTCGTAGGAGTGATTACATAATTTTCAATTTTCAATTTTCAATTTTCAATTATTTTCTTCGCTTCTTCTTTTATGATGTTTTCACACATTTCCATTCATCTTCCTGATGGTTTATCACATTGCGTCACTACTCAAACAACTTCAAATCTTTTATCGTTTGCTAGATGTTCGAGAAATGGTACGCCAATAGGCGCTGAGGAAAAAAAGACTACGCGATAATGTTCAGGATCGTAATGTTTATGCATACTTGCGGTGCAGTGTAAAACTCTGTCTGTAGCGTAAAAAATTCCAGGCCAAAATCCATATCTTTTGAGTACGTTGACGCTGTATTTGCTGCAATGCGGGTCATGTGCACACACTCTGCCTTTGAGCCAAAATGATGGTAATCACTTATCGGGAGAAAGTGTATACTGATAGAGTTTTATCAATAAAATAACTGGTTTTGCTAGTATTTTGTTGAGTTTTTTAAACATTATGTCTAGGAATTAGGATAAAGGAATAAGGGAGTAGGACATAAAAAAATATACATGTTCCATGTCCCAAATCATATAGTACTGTTGGCTGAGTGTAATTACTTGATGTAAAATTACAAAGAATTTTTTTACATCTTTTTTATATTTGAATTCAAATGACTAAACCATAAAATACCTTTGTGTAAAAACATTATTTTTTGACATCAATTATCTTCTTGCCATATGATAGAGAACGTATACCTATTTACAGGACAGGAAAAATATCTCCTAGATAAAGAACTCTTTAGACGAAAAGAGTGATTTTTGCAAAAATTCTGACCGGATAGTATATTTTCTTTTGGTTTGGATAACTTAGATATAGCACAAATCAAACAAGCGATTTATAGCAGTTGATTGTTTACGACAAAAAAACTTATTATAATCAACTGATTGCCATTGGATACTACTACCAAACTTTGAGAAGAAAAATCTGACCAATTGACTGCGTTTGTGGATGCTTTGATTAAGGCTGATGGAAAAATCCCGGACGATTCATTGTTGGTGTTTATTAGTACAGCTCCTGACAAAAGACTAAAATTATATAAATTTTTGGAAAAAAATGCTAATGTAAAAGAATTTAATCAGCTTAAAAATAGCGATTTAGAATTGTTCGTGAAAAATGAGTTGAGCGATTGTATGATAGATCATTCTACGATCCAATATTTTCTCACCAAAGTTGGATCAGATTTATATCGTGTGTGGTTTGAATGTGATAAACTCAAAACTCGAACGAAACTCAAACAAGAAAAAAAAATAGATGAAACAATGATTGATATGATTGTGTTTGGACAGGTAGAGACTGATTCTTTTGCTTTGCTTAAAATGTTATTTACGGACAAAAAAAAAGCTATCCAAATTGTAGAAAGAATCCAACAATGATGAGCTGATCGAAATCAATTTTTGGGAATGGTGTATTGGGCATTGAAATTCTACCTTTTTATGATAGATTTGGATGAAGGTGGATTGCAAAATAGTAAAGATATCGCTTCATTGCTTAAGATGAATCCTCGGCAAGTCAAAAATGAATATGCAAAGATTTGAATATTGAAAGCAAACAAGAAAAATATAGAAAATTTTTATAGCTGATTGATAGAACTTGATGCTGCTATTAAAACGTGAAAAGTTCCGGATACCTATTTTCGACTTGGAATAAAAAAACTCATTAATGAATTGAAAAATTAATAGATTGATTGTTTTTATCGTATAGATGTGTATGAAAAAAGTGTTTTTGTTAGTTATTTTTATCGTGTTGAGTGTCTGAGCCGTGCGTGCGGATCTGTCAGATTGATTGTTTTGTTTGATAAGAAAAGATACGGTAAATATTTCACTAAAACAGACATCTTGATATTATAAATGTAGAGATACGATAGCTTCACTTGAACAATTGATGATTAATACAGCAAAAGATTTGAATACGGTGCAAACATATATCAATAGATGACGTGATGTGGAATATCGAAAAACTGTGAAAACGCAAAAACAAAGTTTATTGGATACTTTACAGCTTTCTAGGCTGACAATCATTGCCAATATGAAAACATTTGAAACTCATCTTATCCAAAAATCAGTGCAATATTTTATCATCAAAATTACTCCATATAAAATTCGTCTCCAAAAATCTTTGGTGAAAATAGATGCAATTGTCGCTAGTGGATTCTCCACATCTTCACTTAATGCTTACACTACTTTACTTAAGACGCAAGTGGCTACTATAGATTCATTGACTAAAGCTACTACGATGCCAGAACTTACTACTTTGCTTGCAAAATATGTTTATCTCAAAAAAGAAATAGAATGAAAATATGAATAATAACTTCAGGATCTGAAACTTTGACGTTGTTTAAATTTCTGTCAAAATATGATCACGATTATGTCGTGTATTATGATTTTTTTCATTGGCCGTATGGCGATAAAACATTTGAACAATCACTTGCATGTGTGGAAAAGGGAATTGAATATCTTATACAACAAGGTGTAGATAGCATTATTGTGCCTCCCGTGTATGAACTTTTTTTAATGCAGAATTCAAAATTCAAAATTCAGAAAGAAAAAATTCTTCCCTTGTTTAGTACGTATGTTCGTGATTATTGTTTCAAATATTCGCTTGTAGGTAAAATAGGGCTTTTTTGAGATTTTGCTGATGTGGAATGAGCACAAATGTTGATGAAAAATCTAGAAAAAACCTATGTACGTACTTCTGATCAAAAATCTATTAAAAAATTTCATACTCCATTTGTATATTGGACAAAGGAAACGTCACTTTGGAAGTATTATCTTACTCATCTTTCCTATTCTCATATTCTTGTAAATAAAATTATAAAATTTGATCTGAGATATTTCAAAGATGCGATGACGGATACGGTTATCCCTCTCAATTACTGATATTTCCACTATCAAACGACAATAACAAAATTTTTTAATTTTAAAAAGATCAGATTTCATTCCCTTGAAAAAATTGAAGATATCTTTGCTTCATTCAAATTTTCACCATCGAAAACATATTCTGTACACATAGTTTACACATGAAATAATCAGTTTTTGACTAGAGAAAAAAGATTGATGCGATTGTTGCAGAGAGGAAAAACAACGGAAATTACATGGAAAGAAATTTAGATAGTAATAATTATTATGCAGTCATTAGAACAATTAAGAGACGAAATCAATGTCATTGATAGCAAAATCATTGATCTTTTTGCTGAAAGATGTTCTCTAGTCAAACAGGTGTGAATATATAAACGTAAGCATAATCTTCCCGCTTTGGATAGCGTAAGACGGAAACAATTGATACAATCACATATCAATCAAGCAAAACAAACGTGACTTTCTGAAAATTTTATTCTCGATATATGGGAAAGAATACACCAGGAGTCATTGGATATAGAACAACAAAAAAACTCTGCCGTTTAAGCAGAGTTTTTCTTATTCGTGTAGAAAAAATTATTTTTTGATTTTTACTGCAGCTCGTCCTACTAATTTTTTAGGAGCTTTTTTAACAGCTTTCTTAATAGCTTTTTTAGCTGGTTTCTTTTTAGCTACCTTTTTAGGAGCTTTTTTCTTAGCAACTTTTTTAACTGCTTTCTTAGCAACTTTTTTAGCTGGTTTTTTCTTAGCTACCTTTTTAACAGCTTTCTTAACAGCTTTTTTAGCTGGTGCTTTTTTCTTAGCAACTTTTTTAACTGCTTTCTTAGCAGCTGGTTTTTTTACTGCTTTTTTAGCAGCTGGTTTTTTAGCAACTTTCTTAACTGTTTTTTTTACAGCTTTTTTAGCAACTTTCTTTGCCATTTGTGAGTAATAATAAAAGATAAAAAGAACTATAACATAATAGTTTTATGCTATTTAGGTATAAATGCAAGAGAAAAATATATATTAGTTACGAATTTTACATGATGAAGTATAAATTTTAATCTAGGTCTTAAGCTACATTTCTCATTCTATATTTTTTCTGAATTTTTTTTTATTTTTTTATGTGTACATATGTATTTTTTTTATGTGTTTTTTTTCAAAAAAATATTTTTTTTACAAACAAACACAACAAAACATCAGGATGTTTTTTTTGTTATTTTTCCATTGTTTTAGTAGCTAAATTTTATATATTTGATTCTACTATTCGTTCTGACGGATAACTTTATTGATTTTTGAAAAAGATGTTTGGAAAATTTATTAGCTTGATAGCTGGAGATTACAATCAAAAACAACTCAATAAGCTTCGACCATTAGTCAAAAAAATAAACGAATTCTCTACAGAATTTGATGTACTTTCTGATGATCAGATCAAGGCAAAGACTCAAGAATTCAAAGAAAGACTTGCTAAGGGGGAAACCTTGGATGATCTTCTTCCTGAAGCATTTGCTACTGTCAAACAAGCATGCAAAAGGATGGTATGATCACAAGTAGAAGTTAAAGGCGAAATGTTGACATGGAATATGGTCCCTTATGATGTACAATTACTGTGATGAATCATTCTGCATAAAGGAATTATTGCGGAGATGAAAACCGGAGAAGGAAAAACTTTGGTTGGAGTCATGCCGGTATATCTAAATGCATTGGAAGGTAAGTGAGTACACGTAGTTACCGTAAATGATTATCTTGCTTCTCGTGATGCACAGTGGATGTGACATGTATATGCGCGATTATGATTGACGTCTGGATGTGTGACAAAAACTGTTCCTTTGCACAAAAGAAGAGAAGAATATGCTAAGGATATCACGTATATCGAAAATTCAGAACTTGGATTTGATTATCTGAGAGATAATTTGGTTAAATCCATGAAAGATAGATCACTTGTTCGAAGACCGCTCAATTATGCGATTGTAGATGAAATTGATAGTATTTTGATTGATGAAGCGAGGACTCCGCTTATTATTTCAGAACCGAATGCTGAAGCGACAGACAAATATATGTATTATGCAAAAATTGCTACAAGTTTGACTCCTTGTTCTCTGAAAAAAAAGGTATCCAAATGATTGCTCCAAGAATTGCTCACCGATAATAAATCATGAAAAGATCAGCAAGAAGATGGTGATTATTATATCGATGAGAAAACTAAATCAGCATCATTGAGTTGAAGAGGTATCGCTAAATTGGAAGAGATTCTCAAGGTGGAAAATCTATATAAGGACCTTTGATACGAAGAAATCCATCATATCGAAAACGCGCTTCGTGCACAAGCAGTATACGAAAAAGACAAAGAATATATAGTAAAAGATAATGAAGTGCTTATCGTCGATGAGCATACAGGTCGTACTATGCAGTGAAGAAGATTTTCTGAAGGATTACACCAAGCTATCGAAGCCAAAGAAGGAGTTAAAATCCAAAAAGAATCTAAAACGCTTGCAACAATTACCTATCAAAATTTTTTCAAACAATATGCAAAACTTGCTGGTATGACGGGTACTGCTTTGACCGAATGAGAAGAATTTGAAAAGATTTATGATCTTTCGGTATTAGAAATTCCAACAAACAGACCGACTATCAGAGTAGATAGAAATGATAAAGTATATTACAATGAATCTATTAAGTGGAAATTTGTAAAACAACATATCAAATTTGCTCATGAAATTGGACAACCGATACTTATCGGTACTGCAAATATCGCTACGTCTGAATATGTTTCTAGGATTTTAGAAAAAGATGCAATCACCCATTATGTCTTGAATGCAAAATTCCATGAACAAGAAGCACATATCGTTTCTCAATCGGGTAAATATAAAAGTGTCGTAGTTGCAACAAATATGGCAGGTAGAGGAACAGATATTAAGCTTGAACAATGACTTAATGATAAGCTTGCTGATAATTATGCTAAATGGATAAAAAAACAAGTATTTACTGAAAAAAAATGACTTTCTATTGATCTGTATTCATGAACAGAATTTGAACTTACTATAGAAGGTATCAAACGTGAATTTGGTATCAGTGATGAATTGGTTAGACAAGCAGAGCAAGGTCGAATCACTCATGAATGATTGATGATAAAGATTATATTTAATCGTAGTAAAAAAGTAAATACCGAAGCCTTTGCTGAACTATTGTGTAAGTCTGCTGATGTTTCAGCTACAGAAACAATCCAACAAGATTTCCATTACGGACTTTTCATTCTTGGTACAGAAAAACATGAATCAAGAAGAATCGACAATCAGCTGAGAGGACGTGCGGGTAGACAATGAGATCCTGGTGTATCTGTATTCTTTGTTGCATTGGATGATCTTATTATGCGTAAAATGTGAGGAGAAAGAATTCAATGAGTTGCTGCTATGTTGCTTGGAAAAACAGACTTAGAAAATTTAGAACTTAGCCAAAAACAGTTTACTAATTCTATTATAAGATCACAAAAACAAATGGAAGGGCGACATTTTGGTATTAGAAAACATCTTTTTGATTATGATAGCGTGATTAATAAACAAAGACAAGCAATTTACAAAAAAAGAGATGATATTCTTAATAGTGAAACTGATGACACCTTGAGAAAATATTTGGTAGAGCAGATCAAACTTGAAATCGAGGAGAATATGAGTGATATTGTTCGTCAACAGATAGCTAATGCAAAAACATTGTGACAATCTACTGCACAATTTCTTCGTGTCATGGATAAAGAATTTTCTTTGAATCTTGATCATAAACAATTTCAAACTTTTGAAGAAATGACGTTTGATCAGCTTCAAAGTCAGATTTCTCTTTTTATGCTTGATCAACTCAAAGCAAAGTTTTCTGCGCTGGATGTAGATAGATTATATCAGATATTTAAAGATGTATATTTATATCATTTAGATACTTTACGAGTCAAACATCTTGATGATATGGAGTATCTTAGAGATAAAGTAGGTCTTATGTGATATGCACAACTTGATCCTTTGGTTGTATATAAATCTGAGGCGTATGATAAATTTCAAATATTATTGTATAGATTAAAATTTGATGTGACGGTATATATTGCTGGTATAGACTTTACTACTTTGCAACAACAAAACCAACCACAACACGTAGTAATGGCAAATTCACAAAGTGAAGCAGAATATCTCAAAATGCTTGAAAAGGTGAGTACTGAAGTAAAAAATATTCAACAAGTTACTACTCCTGTATCTACAGCTAAAACCACAGAAAAAATGGTCTATGAAAATAGTGATGGATTTGAAATTTTTGAGGTAGATGATCATAAACAACCAGTATGAACTCCAGACGTTTTTGATGAACAAGTGATTCCACAACCAGGAGATAAAGTAAGACCCAATGATCAGTGTCCTTGTGGTTCTTGAAAGAAATACAAAAAATGCTGCTGAGCTAAATAAATACTATTTCAGTTATGAAAAAAAACGGAATTGTTCCGTTTTTTTTTAACTATTGAAATTATTTACATTATTTTATATTAGATTCAAGTTCGATTTTTTCAAACATTCTCAGTGCTTTTTCTACTTTTTTTCACCCTTCTGGATATCTATATATAATACCTATTTTTTGCATAAATTTGATTACTAAACAAGCATTAAAAATGCTTTTATCTATTTTCTTCCCTGTTGTTTTTTCATATCCTTCCCAAAGGTTTTTTTCCCGAATGTGTTTTTTGTCTCATGGTATTGTGCTTTTCATCAATAAGTAATATTCTGTTGTGGCAAGATCCATTAATGGATGGTCTAGTCTTATGTTTGGATCGAAAATGGTTATAGGATCGGTGAGAATGATATTATCAAATCGGACATCTTCGTGATTAAGTGCTGGTTTAGTTCCTAAATTAAAGTCAGTTTTTATTATTTGTATTGCTTGATGAAATTTTATTTTTTCTTTTTCTCCTATAAGATTTTTTTCTGTAAGGTTTTTGATTATCTTTTTCTCTAGTTCATCGTAGTATTTTTCCATCGTATCGTATTCTCCTACAGGAGTGTTGCTTTCCATTTTTTTTATCCATCCAAATCATTTTCCTTCTGATTTTGATATTTTGGCAATGTTTTGGCCTATTTCATATGCTATTTCTTGTTCGTTTCCTTCTGTAAGCTTTCTTGTTGGTTTGATATATTCCATGATGATATATGGTATTTCTTTTCCGTTGAAATTTTTGCTTGATTCTTGATACACTATAGGTGTCTTTACTCAACATTCTCTCCGTATATCGAATGATTTTGCTTCTATATGTGTCTTTTTATCTCATCATTGTACGTTATTATTACAAGATTTTAAAATATATATATTTCCATTTTCTATAATTATTTTTGCTACCACGGATGATACCCCTTCCGTGAAAATATGGTAATCTACTATTTTTCCTAGATTGAATTCATCTTTGCCCACTACCTGTTCTAGAAATGCTTCTATATTTTTCCTAAATGTAGTCTCATCTTCACTAAGATGTTTATGTACTACTATTTTTTTATTGTTTTCTCATGATAATATTTCCATTTCATCTTTTTTTGTAATAGAAGTAAATTTCTCCAAATTATTGGTTCATATTCATGATGATCATTGTCCGGATTTAAGAATCATGAAACTAAAGGAATAAATAAAATTATTTAGTTGATGTTGTAGCTGGAATAGCCGTAGGCGTTGTTGGTTGTAGCGGTGGCGTTGCTGCTACTTCTGGAAGTTTGTTTTCATCTGTATTTATACCTAATCTTGCTTCCATTTCTGCATCGATGAATTCTCTCTTTCTTCCATATTTCTTCCCTGAATATTCTTTGAGGATTGGTACTATTTTTTTGTTTTGATAATCTTGCGTGTAAATCATATTCATACTAAATGCACGGGTAGTCGCGTTGTCTATATTCAATTTTACATATGCTTTATAGTTTGCTATACCTACGATATCTTCTTGTGAAAGTACAGGAGCATATTCTTTTTCGAGAAATTCTGCATCGGGTGCACCGACTTTAAATGATTGCATCGTTCATACGTTACCAAATACCGCTGCTTTTACATCATTTTTTCCACCACCGACATCACCGAGTCCTTTTGGAGGATCGAGCTGAGCAATATATTGATGAGCCATAATGAGTGAAAGTCTGTATTTTCTTGCTTCTGATAAAATATCTGCGAAGGTTCCTGATACAAAGTTTTGGAATTCATCGACATAGAGAAAGAAATCTTTTCTGTCTTCTTCTTTTTGTCTTGCTCTTGCCATCGCTGCGGTATAGATCTTGGATACCATAATCATACCCAAGAGATTTGCATTCATTTCTCAGATTCTACCTTTACTTAGATTGATGATAAGAATTTTTTTATTATCCATCACATCTTCAAACTTAAATGCTGATTTTGTTTGTCAGATGATATTTCTGATGAGTCTATTGGTATTGAATGATACGAATTTAGCTGAGAAATATGGGATAATTTCTTGTTTTTCTCTATCTCCCATTGCATTAAATGTTTTTTCCCATCGATTTTTTACCGTAGGATTTGTTACTTTCTTTACCTTATATTCTCTATATCCTTCGTCGGTGAAAAGTCTTACAATATCCAGTATGGTTGGTCTATCTTCGAAGTCTTCAAGTAGTGTCAGTGATCCGTATTTGAAATATTCTTGTAGTCTTGGACCGAAAATTTCTGGACCAAACATCTTGATAAATATTTCCGTCGCATCATTGACAACTCTATCTGCTTCATCCAAGATATTAATTTCATACATATTCAATCCCATTGGTCTTTCTTCGTTTCCTGCATCAAAATAAATAACATCTTTGGCTCTTTCTTTTGGAATATATGCGAGGATGTCTTCTGCAAGATCGCCATGTGGATCAATCAAACATATTCCGTCGCCATTCCAGATATCTTGTCTCGCCATGGTTTGCAAAAAAACTGATTTTCATGTACCTGATTTTCCAATACAATAATAATGTCTCATCCTATCATCTCTTTTCATATAGACAGGGGAGAGTGTGTTTCTATAAATATTTGTTCAAAGTAAGATAGCATCTTTATATAATTTGTATCATAATCATTTTTTCTGAACAATAGATCTTACAAATTTCTTTACATTTCCGCTTTGTGGGACTCCGTTTCACTCCGCTTTTTCTACTATCTCTTTGCCCACTAATTGTGCTGTGGTAAATTTTTCTATTGGTTCAAGTATTTCTTCGTTGTGAGTCGTTTCGCCTACAGCTCGATGTTTTCTATATTCAGTTAAGATAGTATCAAGTTTTCCTCCTTTATAGCTTTCTGCCAACGTTCATCCCATAGTATATCCATTAAACTCTTTTGGTATAGGAAGATTTTCTGGTGCTGGAAGTACTTTATATTGCATCCATGAAATAATCGGCGAACGATTATAGGTAGCATCTGGGAAATGAAATAATGATGTAAGCTCATTGATTCCCAATATATTTTTTTTGAATCCAAATCTTGTGATAAAATTATTAACTGCAATTTTTCGAAATGGCTTAAGTAACCATCAAAAGACATCGGTTTTGCCTTGTGGCTCTACAAGTTCGTTTCCATATTCATCACCATAAATTGTTAATGAACTCACAATCTGATCCATATTTTTATCTAAATTGTTTTTGTCATCAGAACTTGTCACAACCAAAATACCTGAATTGAAAAATGGTAATGCGGATTCTTCTCCCATCGCATTCAAATAATCTTCTTTTGCTTTTACCATACGTACCATAGTGACGTTATCTTCATCTTTTTTTGATGTTAATAGTTTGTCGCTTGGTCCATTGATAAGGAATCCTATTAGTTTCCATGGCATGATGAAATACATTCGCCATGCATTTCTTGTCCCACGGAGTGAAAGATTTTTATATAATCTATCTACTGCTTTTTGAGATTTTTTGTTGAATCGGTCTCCAAGCGGTTTGATTGGCATAACAATACTCAGGGTATCATATCTAGAAATTTTCCCGATAGAATCTATGATATTGTTCATAGGATCATCAGGTTGCTGTTTAAATGTTTTTATATTATACAATGGATCTTTTTTTGGTTCTATAGGTATGATATTGCTGTATTTTTTTTTGAAAAATTTTGGTTTTTTGGTCATTTCAATAGAACAATTTGGAAATTGTGCTGAAATTGCACCTTCAAGCACAGGTTGATATTCTGGATATGTCCCTATAATAAAATTGAGTAAACCATCTTCATAATGGTAAATCATTGTTGTTTTTGGTTTATCAAAAATTGTTCTCATCAGACTTTCTTTCATGCTCAATGATCCGATTTTATGGAAGTTGTGAAATACTAATCCCATACGTCATATTTTTTCTTTCATATCTTTAGCAAGTTCTTTTTCTTGCTCACGGTCAAGTTTACTTTGTCCTCTAGGAAGTAAAATCTTTAAATATACAATTCTTCCAGAATTAAATACATCATAAAAAAATCTTAACATATTTCTGATGATTATCAGTAAGAGTATTCCTGCAAAAAAGATTAGTATTCCATTGATTGCATATTGTCCATATTCTGTTATAAATCATTTGATGCCTGTTTCTGTGCTGATTGTTGCTGTTGTTTGTGTTGCTTGTTGATCTTTTTCACTAGGTGTTGTTGTAAATCATACTCATTCTGTGCTTGCAGGTGTATATGTTTTACCCAATAAAAAATTTTTTATCTGCGTTGTTCCTCACATTTTTGCTATGCATGAAACTTTGTCTGTGCCTCGAGCCACATTCGTTAATTGTGAAATATTTTCCAGTGTTGCTGGATTTTTTTCATAGCTAGTTTTGATAAGTTGTTCACATAGTCATAATTCCATACTTTATTTAGTTCAAAGATTAAATAGATGCATGATTCA
>Ga0209575_10001077_pt1 | contig 12084 bp, 10 predicted proteins | sample Medcelwee11metaG_FD_187172 | JGI IMG/M metagenome (GOLD analysis project Ga0209575, IMG submission 187172) | Freshwater pond sediment microbial communities from the University of Edinburgh, under environmental carbon perturbations - Medium... | ecosystem: Environmental > Aquatic > Freshwater >...
TGTTGACAATTGAAAATCAATATGATACTAAATAGTAATATAGTAATAAAATGATTTTCAATGTCAAGGTTAACCCTGACAAATAATTGGTTTCCATTTATTTCGTCAGCCCTCCGGGTGATTAATTCATGTTTATGAATTAATCAGGTTAAGTAATCTAATATTTATTATAAGTTACAACTTCCTCTTTCTTCTTTCTGCGTTTTTCTCTCTTTTCGCTAAGAGAATAACCAATAGTAATTATCAGCTCAACCCTTTTTGTACGTGGGATAGAAAGGATCTTCCTGATTTCTGGTTCGTCAAACCAGCCTATCATGCAGGAACCCAGACCTTCTGCCTCTGCCTGCAGACATATATTTTCTGATGTTATACCTATGTCCATAAGAGAGTAATCTTTATTTTTTATTGTTCCTCCGATTTTGGAACTGAAGTTTGGTTTTTCTCTTACTATTACAATTATCAATGGAGCCTGCCCCACAAATGAATTCATCCCTAGTAGTTTGGCCGATGCTGCTACCGATACTTTATGCAGAAGATCCGGTTCTGTAACAATAATTAATTTCCATGGCTGTGCATTACATGCTGAGGGAGCCATTCTGCCTGCCTCGATAATTCTTTCAAGTTTATCTTTTTCAATAGGTTTGTCACTGTATTTTCTATCACTTTGCCTGCTGTTAATAAGTTCCAGCATCTCTTTCCCGTCTGTCATATATTACTTATTTTAATTTAAAAATGATTATCGGTTGTCACTAATAATTTCAGAACATTTAATTATGAGATTCCTCGCTAACGCTCGGAATGACAGTATTTTCGTGTGGCATTGGGAAAGCAGAGGCGATTCGCCCTGCGAATCGCCTCTGCTTTCCCCCTATACAAGAATCTCGATTTGTCATTCCGAGCGCCAGCGAGGAATCTCCAACAACTATTTTGATATTTTGATTTTTTTCCAATTCAATTATTATTCATTCCGGATACTCAAATAATTAAAAAATGATTTTCAAAGTGGCCAAATATAGCATATTTTAATATCTTTATTTTTTATTGAAGGAGATGAATTTAACCATATTAACCAAATTGAAATAAAATGATAATAGTTTTAATTTTCCTGGGGATCATATTTCTTTTGATCCTGATAACCATTTCGCTATATAACAGGCTTGTACGCCTGAGAAATAACCGGGAACAGGCATTTGCCGATGTTGACGTTCAGTTGAAGCAGAGGCATGATATGATACCTCAGCTGGTTGATTCTGTAAAGGGTTATATGCAACATGAGCGTGGTGTTCTGACTGACGTTACAGAAGCTCGTGCTAACGCTATGAAAGCAACATCAATAAATGAAAAGATTGCTGCTGAGACTAAGCTATCCACAGCTCTTGACGGTCTTAAAGTCGCTGTTGAGGCATATCCCGACCTGAAAGCAAACCAGAATTTCCTCAATCTGCAGAATGAGATAGCTGATGTTGAAAACAAAATCGCTGCAGCACGCAGATTCTTTAACTCGGCAACCAAGGAACTCAATGTGGCAACCGAACTTTTCCCGTCGAACATTATTGCCACCCTGTTCAATTTTAAACGAGAATTAATGTTCGAACTGGGAGATCAGAGAGCAGCTGCTGAACAGCCTCCAAAAATCCAGTTCTAGCAGATGAAGTATTTTGGCCTTCAGAGTCAGATAAGGAGAAACAATACAAACTCTGTACTGCTCCTCCTGTTATTTCCTGTTGTCTTTATCGGACTAACATGGCTCTTTTTTTTCTTTATGGCAATTGCACAATCACATAGTTCCACATCAGTGCAGGAACCATATAATTTGATCCGTTCAGTGAATTTTGGCTTTCTTCGTACAATTCCCTGGGTCGGTATTGGTGTGATTATCTGGTTTACAATTGCATGGTTTTCGCATTCTGCAATGATCGATAAGGCAACTTCATCCAAACCTCTTGAACGAAAGGAGAACATGAGAGTTTATAACCTGGTGGAGAATCTCTGTATCTCAACAGGTATGTCAATGCCAAAAGTCAATATCATTGAGGATGATTCGCTGAATGCATTTGCGAGTGGAATAGATTCAAAGACATTTACAGTATCTCTGTCAAGAGGAATAATTAACAAGCTTAATGACCATGAGCTGGAGGCAGTGATTGCTCATGAGCTTACACATATCAGGAACAGAGATGTGAGACTTCTGATAATCTCAATAGTTTTTGTAGGAATCTTTGCATTTATCTCTGAAGCATTGTTCAGGTCTATGAGGTTCGGATCACTTGGCCGAGGGAAGAAGGGTAACGCGGGAGCCGCAGTAATTATTGCACTTCTGCTGGCACTTGTTGGTTATCTTGTTGCTTCATTGTTCCGGTTTGCATTGTCAAGAAAACGCGAATACCTTGCAGATGCAGGATCAGTTGAGCTTACACATAACCCGATAGCACTTGCTTCAGCGCTGAGAAAGATTTCCGCTGACCCCACTATTGAAGCTGTTCAAAGAAAGGATGTTGCCCAGATGTTTATAGAAAATCCACAGGCAGGTCTTAAGAAAACTACAGCATCAATCGGCTCTCTTTTTGCTACACATCCGCCTATTAATAAAAGGATTGAGATACTGGAGCAGTTCTAAGGGAAGGATTGGGAGAGTGGGAGAGTGGGAGAGTGGGAGTAAATCCACTATTCAACTGACTGTTTTTCTTTCTTCTTAAAAAGTTTTTTCTCCTCACCTTTTAATAACCGCTTAATATTATTCCTGTGGGTAATAAGAAGGGCAATTGCAATTACAACAGAAAATATTTTAAAGATCAGCGACGGAGTGTCAAAAACTGTAAGGAGAAATATAGGAAAAGCAATACCTGCACTCATTGAAGATACTGATACAATTCCTGTCAGAGCAAGTACAATAAGAAAGACTCCAAAACAGACGAGGGTTACGCCGGGATGAATTGCAAGTAGAACTCCGAAGACTGTTGCGACTCCTTTTCCGCCTCTGAATCCTGCATATATTGGAAAGATATGACCTACAATTGCAGTTAAACCTGTCAATATCTGGAGGTTGGTAAGAAGTGCACTGTCGGGGGGGGCTAATTTCAGGAAATGAGGAAGAAGGGCTGCAATCGATCCTTTGGCCAGATCAACAATAAGAACGGGAATCCCGGTTTTCCATCCAAGAACCCTGATTGTATTAGTTGCTCCTGCATTTCCGCTTCCATGTTCCCTTACATCTACTCCGTGAAAATATTTTCCGACCCATACTGCTGTTGGTATTGATCCGAGCAGGTAGGCTACCAGAAATGAGATTAAAGTTGTAATAATATTCATGCGGCTTTAATTTGAGCGCAAAGATAATATTATTCGGATTTCTCCTTCTCAGATTATAACTGGTCCATGTTCAGCAAGGTTTGCAGTTTCCGGATTTGAACTGAATTTGTTGAAATTATTTATGAATTTCATTGCAAGATCGCTAGCTGTTGTATGCCACTTTGTTCGCGATTCCCAGCCATTGGCAGGGTCAAGGATATTTGAGTCAACACCAGCTATATTTGTCGGGATGCTTAAATTGAATATCGGAAGATTTGTAAATTGACTGTTATTAATGGAATCATCAAGAATGGCACTTATGATTCGACGTGTTGATGGCAGGTCAATTCTTCTTCCTGTTCCGTAGGGCCCGCTTATCCAGCCTGTATTTATCAGCCATGCTTCGGCTCCGTGCTCTTTCATTTTCCTGGTGAGTTCTTTGGCATATATGATTGGATCGACAAGCAGGAATGCTGCACCAAAGCAAGCAGAAAATGAAGGGACAGGTTCCACAATACCTCTTTCCGTACCAGCTACCTTTGCAGTGTAGCCGCTCAGGAAGTAATATCTTGTCTGTTCTTCTGTGAGCCGGCTTACAGGAGGAAGTACGCCAAAAGTATCGGCCGACAGAAAGATCACTTTTTTTGCATGTCCTGTCTTTGAGACAGGTTTTACAATATTATTAATATGATAAATTGGGTAAGAGACTCTTGTATTTTCAGTCTTTGAGTCGTCGTTGAAATCTATCTTCCCATCGGAGAGAACAACCAGGTTCTCAAGCAAAGCATCTCTTCTGATAGCATTGTATATATCTGGTTCATTCTCTTTACTGAGCTTTATACATTTTGCATAACAGCCTCCTTCAAAGTTAAAGATTCCATCTTCGTCCCACCCATGTTCATCATCGCCCACAAGAGCTCTTTCAGGATCGGTTGAAAGAGTTGTTTTTCCGGTTCCTGAAAGTCCGAAGAATATAGCAACATCGCCTTTTTTACCGACATTCGCAGAGCAGTGCATTGATGCTATACCTCTGAGAGGCAGGTAGTAATTCATAACCGAGAAGATCCCTTTCTTCATTTCTCCTCCATACCATGTGCCTCCAATAACGGCCATATTTTCTGTAAGATTGAAGAAGACAAAATTCTCAGAATTCAACCCCTGATTCTGCCATTCACTATTTATAGTTTTTGAAGCCATCAGAACAACGAAATCCGGTGAAAAGTCTTCAAGCTCTTCCGTCGTTGGCCTTATGAACATATTCTTTACAAAATGTGCCTGCCAGGCAACTTCCATTATGAACCTGACTTTCAGCCTTGTATTCTCGTTGGCTCCGCTGAAGCAATCAACTACAAACAGCCTTTTTCCTGAAAGCTGTTTTGAAGATAAATTTTTGCAGTGTTGCCAAACCTCCTGAGAAATTGGCTTGTTATCTGATACTTTTGCCTTGTCTGATTTCCACCATACTGTGTCCCTGGTCTTATCATCAAGTACTACGTATTTATCTCTGGGAGAGCGACCCGTAAATACACCTGTATCAACAGATATTGCACCAGATTTTGTTATAATGCCTCGTTCAAGCTTGTCGAGCCCTGGTTTTGTCTCTTCAGCAAATAAAAAGTTATAATCTGGATTATAAACAATCTCACTGACATTATTTATCCCATACACTGATAAGTCTGTGGCTTTGATCATATTTAATAATTTTTGAAGTATTATGCTGCGTAAAGTTATCAAAATATTAATGTGTACACATTGCGGTTAATAATTTGTAGAAAAGTACTATTTATTATAGGGTTTGTCAGGAATTAAAGGTCTTATCAATAATTCATAGGTTGGGTTGGAATTGTTAAATTAAGGTTAATGCAGCCATGCAAAGAAAAGAGGCTGTTCCGTGATCGGGACAGCCTCTTGATTAATTAACAGCTTATATCAGATTTTTACTTTCCGAATTTTATTGAAGCTTGTGCTGCAGCCAGCCTGGCTATTGGTACCCTGAACGGGGAGCAGCTTACATAAGTGAGACCTGATTTGAAACAGAATTCCACTGATGCAGGATCGCCACCTTGTTCACCACATATACCTACTTTAAGGTCAGGTCTTGTTGCACGGCCTTTTTCAACCGACATTTTGATAAGCTGACCTACTCCATCCTGATCAATTGTCTGGAAAGGATCTGCAGATAGTATCTTCTTGTCGAGATAATCGTGAAGGAATCCGCCTGTATCGTCACGGCTGAAGCCGAATGACATCTGGGTAAGGTCGTTGGTACCGAATGAAAAGAACTCAGCAGTTTTTGCCATCCTGTCAGCAAGAAGGCAGGCACGGGGAATTTCAATCATAGTACCATATTTGTAAACGATCTCTTTAACGCCGAACTTTTTGCAAACCTCTGCATATACCTTATCAACGATTTTCTTAGTATAATCAATTTCTGAAACATCGCATGTTACAGGAACCATAATTTCAGGATGAGGTTTTTTACCTTCATTTATAAGTTCAAGAGAAGACTCGAAGATTGCACGGATCTGCATCTCTGAAATTTCAGGGAATGTAATGCCAAGGCGAACGCCACGGTGTCCCATCATCGGGTTAGATTCATGAAGTGCTTCTCCGCGTTTTGCAACATCTTCTTTCCTTATGCCAAGGGCTTTTGCAAGCTCTTCCTGTTTTTCTGCGCCCTGTGGAACAAATTCATGGAGCGGAGGATCAAGAAGCCTGAATGTCACCGGAAGCCCGTTCATTGCATCCATAGTAGCTTTCATATCTTTTTTGACAAAAACAAAAAGTTCGTCAAGTGCTTTGCGGCGCTCAGCCTCATTAGCACTGAGAATCATTTTGCGAAGCACGAACAGCGGAGCCTCTGAGCCTTTACCATAGAACATGTGTTCTGTACGGAACAAGCCAATGCCTTCAGCACCGTAATTACGGGCTATTATTGCATCTTCAGGAGTTTCAGCATTTGTGCGGACGCCCATTTTCCGGAATTTATCAACGATCGACATAAATTCTTTGAATCTCGGGTTTTCCGATGCATCCATCAATGTAATTGCTCCTGTATATACATTACCTTTTGTTCCATTAAGTGTAAGAGTATCACCTTCTTTAATTACTATGCTTGAGCCGCTTACTTTCGCAGTTTTGGAAGCAGCATCGACATGAAGACCTCCTGCACCAACGATACAGCATTTGCCCCAACCACGAGCAACAAGAGCAGCGTGAGATGTCATACCGCCTCTGGCTGTAAGGATTCCCTCTGCAGCACGCATACCTTCAACATCTTCCGGATTGGTCTCTTCACGGAGAAGAATTACTTTTTCACCTTTACGGAACCATGCAACGGCATCTTCGGCTGTGAAAACAACTTTTCCTACAGCTGCTCCAGGACCTGCAGGCAAACCTTTTACAACAGGTTTTACTTTTTTCTCAGCATCAGGATCGCAGATAGGGTGAAGAAGTTCATCAAGCTGTGCAGGATCAACCCTTAATACTGCGGTTTTTTCATCAATAAGTTTTTCAGCCAGCATGTCCATTGCCATGTTCAAAGCAGCAGTACCTGTTCTTTTACCGGCACGGCACTGAAGCATGTAGAGAACACCCTCCTGGATTGTAAATTCGATATCAAGCATATCGTGAAAAGACTTTTCCAGAATATTGCGGATGCTGACCAGCTCCTTATAAGTATCCGGCGTAGCTTCCTGCATGCTGTGAAGGTGCATATTCTGTTCGTTCTTTGTATCGTCATTCAGCGGACTCGGAGTACGGATACCTGCTACGACATCTTCTCCCTGTGCGTTAACAAGCCACTCTCCGTAAAAAATGTTTTCACCGGTCGCAGGATTACGTGTGAAAGCAACACCAGTTGCTGAAGTATCTCCCATATTCCCGAATACCATAGCCTGTACGTTTACAGCTGTTCCCCAGTCATCAGGAATACCCTCGATACGGCGGTATGAAACAGCTTTTTTCCCGTTCCAGCTTTTGAAAACAGCTTTAATACTTCCTTCCAGCTGCTCTTTTGCATCATCAGGAAAAGGCTTGCCAAGTACCTCTTTAACCTTCTTTTTAAATTCTTCTGAGAGTACCTTTAGTTCGTCGGCACTGATCTCTGTATCTGATTTATAACCTTTCTGTTTTTTGAAAGCATCAAGCATTTCATCAAGCTGTTTCCTGATACCTTTTCCTTCGCCAAGCTCGATACCTTCTGCTTTTTCCATTACAACATCGGCATACATCATGATGAGACGGCGATATGAATCCCATACAAACCGGGGATTGCCGGTTTTTTTGAGAAATCCTGGTATAGTTGCTGAGCAGAGACCGATATTGAGAACTGTATCCATCATTCCCGGCATTGACTTCCTGGCACCTGAACGGCAGGAAACAAGGAGAGCATTCTCTGTATCTCCATATTTCATTTTCATGGTCTCTTCAGTCTTCTTCATAGCTGCCCAGACTTCTGGCATAAGATCGGGATGCAGTGTGCAGTCGTTCTGATAATATTCGTTACAAGCATCAGTTGTAATTGTAAAGCCTGCAGGAACCGGTAGTTCAAGAAGACACATTTCTGCAAGGTTGGCACCTTTACCTCCAAGGAGGTTTTTCATATCAGCCTTACCCTCTGCAGTTTTCTTTCCAAAGGAGTAAACTCTCTTTACTTTTGACATAATGTTATAGATTTGAAATAGTTAAATGTATTTTTTCGAAATAAGTTGCAAAGGTAACATTAAAAATTGAATTTTAGAAATGGGAAAAGGCAGATATTCTTAAGCCCGGGGATGAAACATAATAAGCGTATCGCGGAGAAAACTTCTGTCGATGTGAGTGTATATTTCTGTTGTAAGTATCGATTCATGTCCCAACATTTCCTGAACAGCCCTGAGGTCTGCACCTCCCTCAATCAGGTGTGTTGCAAAAGAGTGCCTGAAAGTGTGAGGACTTACCTTTTTTCTGATCCCGGCTTTTGCTGCAAGTTCCCTGATTATTGTAAATATCATAGCCCTGGTAAGTCTCTTTCCCCTGCGATTGAGGAAAATAATGTTCTGATCATAGATCATTTTCAGCTTGTTCCTGTCTGTCTTGTAGATTTCGATCTCCTTCAGGGCTTTATCGCTCACGGGAACCAGCCTCTGCTTGTTGCCCTTGCCGGTAACAGTTACAAATCCCTCACCATAATGAATGTCAGTAAGTCTTAGGTTTACAAGTTCCGAAACTCTTAATCCGCATCCGTAAAGCGTCTCTATTATTGCTTTGTTTCTGTGTCCTTCAGGTTTGCTGAGATCAATTTCGCTTATCATTCTGTCGATTTCGCTGATTGAAAGCACTTCCGGTAGTTTCAGCCCAATTCTTGGAGATTCAATGAGTGATGCAGGGTTCTCTTCAACTTCGCCCTCCATGAGGAGGAATCTGAAAAATGCCTTTATCCCGGATATTGTCCTTGACTGGCTCCTGGCATTATTATTTTCAGCAGTGAACCAGACCAGGAAATCTTTAAGATCGTGGTATGTTACATTTAAAGGAGATTTTTCGATGACGTTAACGACGAAGAATTTTTCGAGCTTTTTAACGTCATCACAATAGGCCACTATGCTGTTTTCCGACAGCGATTTTTCGAGCCTGAGATATACTTCAAAATCTTTTATTGACTGTTTCCAGCTGAGGCTCATAACATTTCTGTTGTAATCATTTTCTTGTTCTTTATGGCACTGTTGTCATGATTGCAGGGAAAATAGCTGCAAAGAGACTAAGACACAAAGTTATCACAAAGGTTAGTTAACTGAATAGATCGTTTCAATAAATATTTTTTAGCTATTTTTACTTTTTTTTAACAGAATAGAAAAAGTGATGAAAATAGATATTATTAATGGCCCTAACCTGAATCTGTTGGGCAAAAGAGAACCTGAGAAATATGGGAGCCTTTCGTTTGATGATTACCTTAATTCATTGAGGTCACAATTTCCGGAAATAGTTTTTGATTATTTTCAGTCGAATATCGAAGGTGAGATAATAAATGAAATACACCGGAAGGGATTTTCCTCTGACGGAATTATCCTCAATGCCGGCGGATATACCCACACATCGGTTGCCATTACAGATGCTATTGCTGGTGTGAAAGCACCTGTGATTGAAGTTCATATTACAAATATTTCTGCTCGCGAAGAATTCAGACAGACAAGCCTCATTGCCCGCAACTGTGCAGGCTCTATTTCCGGTTTTGGTCTCGATAGTTACAGGCTTGCGGTTGAGGCATTTATTTACAAAAATAAAAATAAGACATCTAAATGATTAACAGTAAAAAGACAAAGATTGTAGCTACCATATCAGATAAAAATTGTGAAATTGATTTTCTGAGGCAGTTATATGAGGCCGGTATGGATGTTGTAAGGATAAATTCGGCACATCTTAACATTGAGGGAGCACAGCGTATCATAAACAATGTGAGAGAGGTATCGGATAAGATTGCCATACTGCTTGATACAAAGGGGCCTGAAATACGGACTACAATTTGTGATACACCAATAACAATCAAAAAGGGAGCAAGTATAAGCATAACAGGTGATCCTGAAAAAAAATCTTCGGCAAATCATCTGTATGTCAGCCTGAAATCATTTTCGGAAGATGTCCCCCTGGGATCGATGGTAATGATAGACGATGGAGAAATAGAGCTGAAGGTTCAGAAAAAAGAAGGTAATGTTCTTATCTGCAAAGCTCTGAATGACGGAGTTATTGGTTCCAGGAAGAGTGTGAACCTTCCGGGTATTAAGATTTGCCTGCCATCGCTTACTGACAAAGACAGATCCTTTATTGAGATGGCTGCCAGAAATGAAGTGGAATTCATTGCTCATTCATTTGTACGATCAAAACAGGATGTCTTGGATGTACAGGCTGAAATTGACAGATATAAGAGTGATATCAAGATCATTGCCAAAATTGAAAACCAGGAAGGAGTCGAGAATTTAACCGATATCCTCGAAGTTGTTTATGGAATTATGGTGGCCAGAGGAGACCTTGCAATCGAGATCCCTTATGAAAAAATACCCTCTTTACAGAGGATGATAATTTCTAGGTGCATTTATTGTAGAAAACCGGTTATAGTGGCAACCCAGATGCTTCATTCAATGATCACCAATCCGAGACCAACTAGGGCCGAGGTGAGTGATATTGCCAGCGCAATATATTCCCAGACTGATGCTATAATGCTTAGTGGTGAAACAGCCAACGGGAAATACCCTGTTGAAGCTGTAAAAACAATGACTAAGGTAGCTTTGGAGGTTGAAAACAATAAAGAAAAATTCCTGGAAACACCCTACCTTAATGTAACTGGTGAAATATCGGCTTACCTTGCCAAAGTTGCTGTAAAAACATCATTGAGGATCTCGGCAAAGGGCATTATTGCTGATACTACAGGTGGAAGGACTATACGGGACATGGCTTCCTTCAGAGGCTTCAATCTTATCCTTGCTCAGTCTTATTCTGCCAGAACTATGAGAGAACTGGCTCTTTCGTATGGAGTCTATGCCAGCTACCAGGAAAAACGAAAATCAATAGATGAGTTTATTCATATCGCTCTGAAGAACCTTACGAAAACGCATGATCTTAAAGACAATGATATTATTGTGGTGCTTGCCGGTAATTTCTCCGGAGGGACAGGATTTTCATTTATTGAAGTAGGTACGGTGCAATATCTGAAAGACCGGGTGAGCATAAAAGAAGATCATTAATTGGTCTGATTTTTGCTGCTTATGCTATGCCTGAAATGGAAAAAGAATGATAAAAATTCTATCACTATGCATTTGGATGTTTTTCCATCCGGTTCATGTCACATTTACAAGTATTGATAATGTCCCGGGTACTGATTCAATTAAGGTTTTCGTAAAAATGTATTATGACGATTTTTTAATTGACTATAAAATGTTTAAAGGTAACGGTGATGTTGGTAAAGTGGCGGATAATCAGAAGTTTCCTGAAGACCTGATGAAGAAGTACCTTGATGAAAAAGTAAATATATTTATAAACAATAAACAGGTAAAAGGAAAGTTATTAAATCTGACATTGACAGATAACGAGATCAGCATTGACCTTTTGTACAGGTCAGCAGGGAAACCTGAAACAATAACTGTCAGGAACCTGATAATGACTTCATTGTACTCCGATCAGGCCAATATGACAATAATACGGATCAATGATTTTGAAGAGGGAGTGAAGCTGACTCCGGAAAAAACTGAAGAGACATTCAGACTGAATTAATTTCAGAAAATAAGGAAAGGGATGAAGAGATTATTTGCACTGTTATTTTTCTTATTTTATTTTATAATTCTTTCTGCAACCCATAACAGGGCTGGGGAAATAACCTATGTTCAGTTATCGGATCTGACTTATGAAATTACTATCACTACATTTACATATACCCTGAGTTATGCAGACAGGCCGCAGCTGGATGTGGACTGGGGCGATAATTCGATTTCAACGGCACAAAGAATTGAGAAAGTCAAGCTCCCAAACTATTATCAGAGAAATACTTATAAGATAGTTCATACTTTTCCGGGTCCTGGGATTTATAAAATTGTAGTGCAGGATCCTAACAGAAACTTCGGAGTGAAAAATATTCCAAATTCAGTTAATGTTGTCTTCTCAATATCTACAATACTTATTGTGAATCCAGCTATGGGACGTAACAGCACTCCGGTTCTTCTCAATCCTCCTTATGATAAGGCAGCTCTTGGATATGTTTTCATCCACAATCCTGCTGCTTACGACCCTGATGGCGACTCTCTCTCTTATGAACTTGCAGTTTGTACA
>Ga0209575_10001078_pt1 | contig 12081 bp, 9 predicted proteins | sample Medcelwee11metaG_FD_187172 | JGI IMG/M metagenome (GOLD analysis project Ga0209575, IMG submission 187172) | Freshwater pond sediment microbial communities from the University of Edinburgh, under environmental carbon perturbations - Medium... | ecosystem: Environmental > Aquatic > Freshwater >...
GGCGGCGTGCGGCGGTATAGTGATTTACCATTGAATCCATGTTGCCGGCCGTCACCCCGAAGAAGAGACGCGGAGCACCAAGCTTCCGGAAATCACGCAGGTCATCCTGCCAGTTAGGCTGGGGAACAACAGCAACCCGTAGACCCTCTGACTCAAGCACCCTGGCTATTACAGCAGCCCCGAATGAAGGATGATCTATGTATGCATCACCGGTGAAGAGTATGACGTCAAGCTCCTCCCATCCCAGTGCCTCTACCTCCTTTTTGGATGTAGGTAGCCACTTCTCCCTGAAATTACTTTGAATTTTCACTGCCCAAATTTACCAATTTAACTATCTTGCTGTATCATGTGCCAGATAATCTGAATGTAGTCTCAAAATGCGGTAATGAACCCGGCACAAAAATATTCCAGTACCTGTATCGGAAAAACGGTTCTATTCAGCCTGTTGGTACTTCTTATGCTTCTGACGCCTCCCTTTTCAGTCAATGCGCAGGATTCCATAACAAGACCTGAACTCGGACTGGCACTTAGCGGCGGTGGCTCACACGGTCTGGCTCATATAGGAGTTCTTAAAGTGATGGAGGAAGCGGGACTGCGCCCTGACTTTATTACCGGAGTCAGTATGGGTGCCATAATCGGAAGTCTCTATTCTGTAGGTTACTCGGCAGACACCCTGCAGACTCTTTTCAATAAGACAGATCTGGGGCTGGCAATGTCTGACAGGATACCTGAGAATAAGATCATTTACCAGGAGAAGAAACACTTTCACAACAGCATCCTGGCGCTGCCAATCACTACCAAAAAACTTATCCTGCCGCGGGGACTGATACAAGGGCAGCAGGTCGAAAACTTCCTCAGCTATTTCCTCTGGCCGGCAGCGGATATTAATGATTTTACCGGTCTCCCTATCCCCTTTTGCTGCCTCAGTACCGATATCCTGACAGGGGAAAGGGTAATTTTTAACAGCGGCTACCTTCCTGATGCTGTAAGGGCGAGCATCGGAATTCCTTCTGTATTTGCCCCTTTCAAAATTGATTCTATGCTTCTGGTTGACGGAGGTGTAGCCAGAAATTTTGCCGTTTCCGAGCTGAGGGATATGGGCGCCGATATTGTAATCGGGTCATATACCGGATTCAAACGTTTTGATGAGGCAGGTCTTGAATCACTGAACGGAATAATAAAACAGGTCGGCTTTTATTCAAGTCTCCGCGATTATGATGAGCAGAAAAAGCTGGTTGACTTTCTCATTGAACCTGAAGTAAAGGACTTTTCATCTATTGCATTTTATAATGTCGACACACTTATCGCGAGAGGGTACAGGGCTGCTCTGCCTTACAGGGAACGGTTCCGGAAACTGGCTGATTCACTTAACACTTTCGGCAGACAGGCACCCCTGAAAAAAATAATTGACAAGCGGTATTATACTGTCGATGGCATTGAAGTCACAGGCAATACTGTTCATTCTGATGCTCAGATCATGGGAATACTGGACATTTCTCCGGGCAAGGAAATTGACAGGGATTTGCTGGTTGAGAAAATGGAACTACTGTACGGAAATGTCTGGTTCGAACAGGTCAGGTATCGTTTTGAGCCACACAATGATTCGCTTTTTATGATAATTGACTGCGTCGAAAATCCAAAGGCTGTTCTCTACGGATCAGTGCATTATGATGATGCGCTTAATTCAGGACTCCTGATCGGTATGTCTGTGAAGAATCTTGTGACACCCAGGTCAGTACTGAATATCGATACATATATCTCAGAATTCTACAGGATCAGGGTAAACAGTATCCAGTTCATTGACAGGAATGAGAAATTCGGGTTGGCTGCAAATATCTCAGCTGACAAGACCTCGCTCCCACTCATCACGCTGAGGAATGAAACAGGAAGAATGCTTAGCCGCAGCTTCTCGGCAGGCCTCTCCCTGAATAAAAGAATAGGGCTCAATCATATGATGAGTTTTTCAGCTGACTATGAAAATCTGGGACTCTCACCCGATTTTATCACCCATTGCGGCATGAAAAAACTGTCGTACAATTATATCACCGAGAGCTTTGAATACCTGGCCAATTCCCTTGACAGGAAGCATTTTCCGCGAAGGGGTGTGGTCTATAATTTTTATGCCGGCACCTCCAAGCTTTTGTCCGGCAGGCTCCGGTCTGACAGCCTTAATACAACGTGTACCGGTGATAACGGCACTGACTTTTCATTCAACAGGTTCTTTACTATTCAGGGCAGACTCAGATCATATTTTCCGGTCAGAAGTAAAACAACTCTTAGTTTAAAGGGCGATATTCTTTATTTATCCAATACCGATTCAATATCAGCTCACAATAATTTCTACCTGCTCGGAGGAATCCAATCAACGGGCAGAAGATCAGTCCCGATGGCAGGTTTTCATCCAAACCAGATACCTGTCCAGAAACTTGCAGGATTCGGTATTGATGCAGATATTGAAATTCTGAGGGACCTATATCTGAACCTGGCCACCAGTGTCTTCGCAATACAGGAGATGGACCGTGGCAACGGCTTCTCACTTCTTGCAGGCTACGGCATCGGACTGGGTTATATGTCTGTCATCGGACCCGTTAAAGCAGGGCTGATGCACGGGCTCTATAACCGTGAGATTTTCTATAGTCCTGTCAAGGGCTATATATCTGTAGGATTCAGTTTCTGATGATCTTTTCAGTGGCCTGATTGTTGCATCCTTATCCTGAATGCATTCTAATCATCATAAAATGAATATACCTGCCATCATACTTCAGCATAAAAGGATCAGCAACCTTGTAGTCCGCGGCAGGGTGAAGCAGAGCCTTGACATCATGTCTGATATGCTTGATAATGTTTCATTTGGCGGCTTCAGGGATGAATTTGAAGATCTCAGGCTGACATACGGGAATATGCTTAAATATACCGTTGAAGGAGTCAAGGACCCGGGCAGACAAAAGGTTTACACAAAACTGTTACAGAGCATCCTGAAATTAAATGACAGGATCAAACAGGACATTTTGGCATATCATTCAGGGTGGTACACTTATGCTGTCAGAAACCGGGAGGCGAAGGAAGAAAAGCTCAGGGGAGGAAATATAATCCAGAGTGTAGATGACCTGGTATTTAAGGCTCAGCTGGATGACCTCCTGTCGTCTGCAGAGATTCAGCATGCTGAGAGCTCTGAGGAAACATCAGCACGCAGGGAACGCCTTTCGGAAATCATCTTTAACCATCTCTGGCTGACCGACTATTATGGTGAAGCTGAAGAAAGCCTGCTTGACATTGTACGTGACTCGGGGAAGTTTCAGTGGTATGAGATTGCATCATTTGTAAGTGCGGTAACGCTCAGCAGCCTCCGGGCCTGGGATCCGGCCAAACTGCAACAGTTGGCGCGGCTTTATTACAACAGTACGCAGCATGTAAGTGAGAGAGCCCTCACAGGCCTTGTGCTCAGCCTCTATTATTATGACGAAAGGGTTCCGTTGTACCCCGAGGTCATCGACCTTATCAGGGAACTTGGATCACAAAAGGAGTTCAGTGAGAAATGCCGCGTGGTGGTACTTCAGATTATACGATCACGTGAGACGGAGAAGCTGAGCAGGAGAATGCAGGAAGAGATACTCCCTAAAGTAGTAAAGCTTCAACCTAAAATTGAAGAGAAACTCGATCTTGATTCACTACTTGGTGAGTCAGGGGAAGAGGGCAGAAATCCGGACTGGCACGAGATGTTCAAGGACTCTGAAGAAATATACAAAACCATGGAAGAACTGGCAAATCTTCAGATGGACGGTTCGGATGTATATATGTCAGCCTTTGCCGGACTCAAAAACTTCGATTTCTTTAAGAACCTGCGTAACTGGTTCATCCCATTCTATCCTGACCACGATGCTGTCGATGCAATATTCCATGATGAAATATTAGGCCCCGGAATCAATGAGCTGGCGGAAGCGCTGTTCAAAACCCCTTTCATCTGCAACTCTGACAAGTTTTCGCTCGTACTTAACCTTAAACACCTGCCTGCAGCCCAGAAAACAATGATGCTTAAGGCATTCAGAATGGAGCTTGAGGGCCTTGAGCAGATGAAGTATGACAATGCACTCACTGACCCGGGAGCAGAGTTTAAAACCACGGTTACGCAGTACATCCACGACCTTTACCGTTTCTACAAAATATCGACATTCAGGGACGAATTTGAAGATCTTTTCAGCAGCAGGCTTGACATTTACAGGTCTCTTTTCTTCCGCGAAACATGTGGAGCCCCGGAATCCGTTCTTTCAATGGCCGACTACTTTTTCAGCAAAGATTATTATGAGGATGCCCTGGCACTTTATCTCACAATTATTCCTGTCAGGAATGAAGACGCTGAGATCTTCGAAAAAACCGGTTTCTGTTATCAGCAGTCCGGCAATTATGAGGAAGCCCTCCAGAAATACTCAATGGCCTCCCTTATAAATCCAAAACCCTGGACTCTCAGGAAACTGGGACTTTGTCTTCGCCACCTGGGACGGTATAATGAGGCACTTGAATACTATCTGCGTGCATCTGAGACGGAACCTGACGATCTGTACACAGTGCTCAAGATTGCACACTGCTACCTCGATATGGGCGAATATGACAACGCTCTGAAATATTACTTTAAGGTGGAATATGACACTCCCGGGAACGTAAAAATCCTCAGACCTATAGCCTGGTGTTACCTTGTGACAGGCAGACTCGGTGAAGCAGCAAAGTATTTCAAAAGGCTATCAGAAACGGGTTTGACCCCTCATGACAGAATTAATATGGGTCATCTTGCCTTCTGTCAGGGTGATACAGGGGAGGCTGCCGGCAGTTATCTTGCAGCCCTTGAAGACAGTAAAATTTCAGTGGAAGCATTTATAAATATCTACAGGGAGGACAGCAAGATGCTCACCGCCAATGGGGTCAATCCTGATGACCTTCCAATAGTCCTTGACTACGTGCTGATGAATAGCCGCGGCTAATCAATACGCCTCTCCCCGCGGTCACCCGGTTTTGGTCCCTGTCTGCCTCCGCCTGGCCTGCCTCCGCCTGATCTGTGATATTCGCGCGGTTCTTTACGCATTTCCTGCATCATCTCCCTGTTTCTCACCTCAAGTTCACGCACTTTTTCAAGCTGCTCCGGGGTGAGAAGGGTGTCAATTTCCTTTTTGAACATAGCTGTAACTGAATCGAAATCGGTCCTGAAATCCGACTGCATATCCCGTGTCGTCTTATAAAACCTACCCATGACCTCCTCGAGTTTTGCCTTCTGAACTTCATCAGGCTGGATCACGTTTAACATCATCTCGGCATAATCCTTACCGCTGAAAAAGGTTCGCATCTCTTTCATCCTCGAATGCCTTATCTGCGCCGAGGTAAGCATCCCGAGGATAAAGCCGATGACAAGGGTAAGAACCAGAACAACTATCGCTTTTGTTTTCATAATCATATTAGTTACCTGAAAGAAGGCATATCATGCTTTCAACGGATGAATTACCGATACCCAGCAATGAATCGAACGAGAGTGTACCCCCTGAAATAAAAACGGATACGGCCAGCACAATTATTGCTGCGGCACCTGACAGGGCAACCCTAAGGAAGAGCGAGACCATCCTCGCTTCCAGATCGTTCAGCCTGACTGCAGGGGCCTGATTTCCGATTGCCTGCAGCACCCTGCCGGTAAATCCTGGAGAGAAGCGGTATGAATCCCGCAGTAATGCCAGCAACTCAGCCTTATCATCGCGGTCATCCCGGTCATAACCGGTTTGGGTTAAAAGTTTTTTCAGTTCCTCGGGTCTCATTTCATTCTGCTTAATATTACTTTAAGTTGTTCCTGTGCCCTGGAGAGTCTCGAAAGCACAGTACCCTGCGGAAGATCGAGCACTTCAGCTGTCTCCCTGGTCGAATATCCTTCCAGTAGCCTCATGACTACCACTTTGCGGAATTTAGGGTCAAGCATCTGCAGGGCTTTATTAACGACTTCGTGAACATCTCTTCTGTCATGGTCATTTTCATCAGCATAATCACGTGAAAAATGCTCCCCCGTCTCTGTAAACCCTATTACGCCTCCTGAACGTTTTCTTCTTTTAATCTCATTCAGGGTAAGGTTGACTGCTATCCTGTTAAGGTAAGTTGAAAGTTTGGCCTCTCCCCTGAAATCCTGCAATGAATTGTAAAGCCTGACAAATGCATCCTGACCAATATCTTCGGCAAAGACGGCGTCGCCCAGCATTCCTTTTACAGTACGTGCCACCATCGACTGATATCTCTCAACAATCTCACCGAAGGCCTGACGGTCCCCTTCAAGTGTCAGGTCAACTAGCTGTTCATCCATCAGATCAGAGTAAGATGCAACTGTCATTCCGTTATTAGACAATCAATGTGAATGAATTATTCCGGACCGGGTTGAGAAAGTCGGAATCAAATGATTCAGACTTCAGCGGTTGAAAATTTCAGTACTTCGGTTAAATGGCGATGGGGAGTTTGTAACAGTACTGTCTTCCAGTATTTTAATACTTACAGACATATCCTTTTTATACTGGAGTAGAAACATATTCCAGTTATCAAAGCCGTCACCGGTGGTATCACGCCGGAAACCGAAGTCATGGGTCAGCAGCTCCGGATTGAAACTTCCGGGACTCTGCAAAAATGCCCTTCCTTCAAGTGCCAGGCCGCCGATAAAGTAATATGCCATGTCAAATCCTCTCCAGGCAAAACTCTCTGCCGGAGGTTCAGTCCTGAATTTTTCCCGGAATTTTCCAAGAAAAGCCCGCGTTGATTCCCTGGTGTAATCAATGTAGCTCTCGGAGGGGATCATCATCTGAAGGTCATAATAATACCGCAGGTCAATTGTCTCCAGGGTTCCAAGCTCGGGGTATCCCAGCACTATAATATCATACCTTCGTGAAAGGGTATGAAGAGTTGAAAGAGCTGCACTGACCTTGGGAGTCAGCACTGTGGCGAGAATTATAATATTTTCCCTGTCGCTCTTCATCATTGTCTCAAGGGTCGCAACGCCCCGGTACGTATCATACCTCGGAACAATGCCTGTGTAGTAGTGCTCAGTAAGAAGCGTGGTACCGGTGTCAATATCCCTCGCAAGAGCGGTCCGGAGCTTCTCCCAGAAAGTTGCAGTCTGCGGATCAATCATGAGCGAATCGGAATAGAGAAAGATAACATTGCTGCCCTTATGTGCAGCCACTTCCCTTACAATCACATCCTGTGCCACACGGCTGGAGGGACAGACCCTGAAAAGATTTGGTCTTCCGTAAAGTATGTTCTGATTTCGAAGCTGAACCGGCGAAACCACCGGAATACCGTATGGTCCTGCATATGAGGCAATGCGCTCAAGGTTATAGGAATAAACCGGGCCTATTATAAGATCGGCATTTCTCAGCCTTCCTGATGAAATAAGCCTGTCCACCGTGGAGGAGTCAGCCCCCGTGTCAGTCACATTTAATTCCACTTCGAGACCCAGAGACCGGAGACTGTCGACTGCAATCAGCATCCCTTCATACATCTCGATGAAGGGAAGACTTGCATCATAAATCCAGTCATCCTGTTTTAATACTTCCCTGTAGATCTTTTTCCCTTTTGAGTCAACCCTGCCCGAATCTATAGATATCCGGTCGCTGTTTTCATAAAGGTAAAAGGGAAGCATTACCTCCACTCTCAAGGAACCCCTTAGCTCTTCAATTACAGATGTTTCAACAACATCTGCCAGGATGCCGGTATCCGATACTGTCGAATCCCTGTCAACCTGGAGTACAGGTTTAACAGTATCGGTAACGCGTTCCGCCCTGTTCTGAATTCTGCTTTCAGTTATTTTATGACGGGGAATCATGAGATACTCTCCCTCACGCGGATAGAGCAGCCCTTTATTTGCTCTTTTAAGGTCACGCAGCGGGATACCGTACTGGCGTGATATTGATGACAGGGTCTCGCCTCTCATAACCCTGTGGCGGATAAACCTGTCATCCTGTTGTTGGGCTGGGTTCTCTTTCTGCCCGGCAGGTGTCGCATTTTGCTGAGCAGGAGCCTCCTTCTGCGGGGCCGAGATCTCCTTTTGCTGAACAGGTGTTGCAATCTGCTGGGCCTGTTGCATTGCGGCACCAGGAATTTTGATTATTTGTCCGTCCTGGATCCCGTTTGCTGTAATGTTGTTCGCTGATGAAATGTCATTGACAGTAACACCGTATGCCCTGGAAATAGAATATAAGGTCTGACCCTTTACCACCTTGTGCATGAACCAGACCTTGCCCTCAGCCACTACCTTCTGTGAGGATATTTCAACTGGCACCGGCACCGGCACCGTGTTCTGTGCAAAGACAAACGGAGGGGCAACCAGAATAAAGAACAGCGCTAAGGATAAAAATCTTTTCTTCACAGACATGATGACCAAATCAGTTTAAGCAAAGGTAATAATTTAAGAACATTCTTTTTCTTACCGGGCTTCAGCAAGAAACCTGCCAACATTCTCTTCTATGCGATGCAGCGGATCGCCCGCATCAGCCTTTATGAATTTCATGCCTGTAATGTTCTCATAAAGCTCGATATAGCGCTCAGATATCTGCATTACCAATTCAGGTGACATATGAGGCACCTTCTCCCCTTCCCTTCCCTGGAAACCGTTATCCATAAGCCACTCACGGACAAATTCTTTCGAAAGCTGTTTTTGCTGCTCGCCGCGGGCAAAACGCTCCTCGTAGCCTTCGGCATAAAAATAACGGGAACTGTCAGGGGTGTGAATCTCATCAATCAGGTATATTTCTCCATTGCGTCTTCCGAATTCATATTTGGTATCAACCAGAATAAGCCCGTGTGCAGATGCAACCTCTGAACCCTTCAGAAAGAGTTTCATTGCAATGTCCTCAAGCTTTCTGTACTCGGCCTCAGGTACCAGTCCCGAACTGATGATTTCCTCTGCCGAGATGTCCTGGTCATGCTTTCCCTGCTCCGCCTTCGTGGTCGGGGTGATGATTGGCTTATCAAACCGCTGATGTTCCTTCATGCCTTCCGGAAGAGGGATGCCGCATATTTCCCTGACTCCTGATTTGTACAGTCTCCAGGAACTGCCTGTCAGGTACCCGCGAACAATCATCTCCACAGGATACGGTTCACACCGGAACCCAACGGTCACATTCGGATCGGGAACTGCAATTTTCCATGTAGGGACCGTCTCCTTTGCAATATCCAAAAACCATGAGGCTATCTGATTGAGTACCTGCCCTTTGTAAGGAATGCCCTCAGGAAGTACCACATCAAAGGCCGATATCCGGTCAGAGACCACCATAACCAGGTATTTGTCACTTATATTGTACACGTCCCTGACCTTTCCCTTATAAACACTCATCTGTCCGGGAAAATTGAAATCTGTTTTTACTATTGCACCTGACATCACAAACAATTTTTAATTATTAATTCTTTCAAAATTATTCCTAAAATATAATTGCTCCCACACAATCTGTCTCCTCGCTAAAATTGCCCATCTGGCAATTTCTTAACGCTCAGTCCCTCCTTCGGAGTTTAACTCTACTAATTCTTAGTTCTTTGTTCCCTCCGGGCCTGTCTTTTCCTCAGTATCATAGGCTCTGACAATATGTTTCACGAGCTTATTCCTGACTATGTCACGCTCATCGAACCGGATTACGGATATTCCTTCAATTCCAGAAAGTATCCGGATTGCCTGCAGAAGTCCCGATTCGCCACGGCGGGGCAGGTCAATCTGCGTGGTGTCACCTGTAAGAATAAATTTAGAGTTCATGCCCATCCGGGTCAAAAACATCTTCAGCTGGTTTATTGTGGCATTCTGCGCTTCATCAAGTATGACAAAACTGTTCTCCAGAGTCCTGCCCCTCATGAAAGCAAGGGGCGCTATCTGCACAGTACCGTCATCAACCCACTGTTCGAGTTTACGGAAGGGGATCATATCAAGAAGTGCATCATACAATGGCTGCAGATAAGGATCCAGCTTCTCCTTCATATCGCCTGGCAGGAATCCCAGCCTCTCTCCTGCTTCCACGGCAGGTCTTGTAAGGACAATCTTTTTTACTTCGTGGTTCCTTAAGGCCCTGACTGCAAGTGCGATAGCGGTATATGTCTTGCCGGTACCAGCAGGACCCTCGGCAATTATAAGATCATTTGTATTGTACTCATTGACAAGTTGCAGCTGGTTCACGGTGCGTGCCCTGACAGGTTTTCCCGTGTTGCCGATTACAAGAGCATCCTCGAATTCGCCCCCTGAGGCAGTGCGCATATGGTCTGCATCAAGCAGCAGCCGTTCCAGGTCACCCTCCTCAAGCCTGTTGTACTTATTGTAATAATCAAGCAACTCAGTAAGTTTTTCTGCAAAAACCGTTACCTCTCCGGCCTCCCCCATGCATTTCAATTCGCTTCCCCGGGCTACCAGCTTGATCTTCGGAAAATAACTCTGTATCTGATCAAGAAGCCTGTTATTGGGGCCGAACAGTACAACCGGGTCTATATCATCAAGGAAAATTACTTTCTCAATCATCAGGCAGCTCTCTGCGTTTCTCTCTTATTGCTGTATATCAATGTTTTAGATGTCAGGTACTTTTTTCAGATCCTGCCATTACAAAGTAAGTTTATTTTTTTCAGAAGAGTATCTTTGCTGTAACAATTTTGAAGATGGCATTTATCACACTGACAACAGAGTGGCGCGAAAGCGATTTCTTTCATGGCATTCTCAGGGGCCGGCTCGCTTCTGTCTGCCCCGAGGCTGTTGCAGTGACAAATGCTTCAGGTATCCCTCCCTTCAACATCATGCACGGCTCCTTCGTTATCAGAAACACATTCAGCCATTATCCTGAGGGTACCGTTCACCTGATCTTCATTCACAGCGAGGGCTCCGACGGTCAGCCGCATATTATTGTCAAAGCGAAGGGACACTGGTTCATCGGAGCCGACAACGGGATTTTCAACCTCATACTCAACTCACCTCCTGATCTTGTTTTCAACCTTGAAAATCCCGAAGATCTCGATGAAATATCACTTTTCGTGAAGACAGCTGCTGCAATAATAAGGGGGACACCGCCGGAGAGTCTTGGCAACAAACTGCAGGGAATTGCAGAAAAAGTACCTTTACGCGCAACAATAGACAAGAACGTAATTATCGGCAGCGTGATATTCATTGACTCTTACGGCAACGCAATAACAAACATTACAAGGGAAATATTTGCAAGGGTATTTGACCGCAGAGATTTCCGGATACTCATAAAGAGCAATAAATACTATACCGAAAAGATAAGCAGGCACTATTCAGATGAACCGGTTGGTGAACTGGTGACGCGCTTTAACAGCGTCGAACTGCTTGAAGTATCCATAAACGGGGCTGATATGTGCCAGCTATTTGGGGTTGAGACAGGCGATGTAGTGAGGGTTGAAGCCCGATCGCCCGAACAGGGCCGTGGAGGCCTTTTTAACAGTCATAACGGATGAAAGAAGAGAAAAGCGTAAGTGAGTTTGTCAGGCTCCTTGAGATCATGGATGAATTGAGAGAAAAGTGTCCCTGGGATCAGAAACAGACTAACGAAACACTCCGGAAACTTACAATTGAAGAGACATATGAACTCGCTGACGCCATTATCGAGGATGATAACGACGCTCTGAAAAAAGAACTGGGTGACCTGATGCTGCATATAGTCTTCTATGCAAAAATCGGGTCTGAAAAGGGCCTGTTTGACATCGGTGACGTACTCGAGAGCATCAATAAAAAACTGGTATACCGGCATCCGCACGTGTTTGGTGATGTGTCCGTCACAAGGGGAGCACGCGAGGTTGAGGAGAACTGGGAAAAGCTCAAACTTAACGAGCACAGCGAATACAAACCGGTTTTGTCAGGGGTTCCTTCATCTCTTCCGGCCACAGTGAAGGCAAACAGGATTCAGGAAAAGGTCAGGGGTGTCGGGTTTGACTGGGAAGACCGGGAACAGATATGGGACAAAGTGGCGGAGGAAATCAGCGAACTTAAGGAAGAAATACTGTCAGGCACCAAAAAGGACATAGAGTCGGAGATGGGTGATGTTTTCTTCTCGCTCATAAACGCCGCCAGGCTCTACGAAATAGACCCGG
>Ga0209575_10001079_pt1 | contig 12074 bp, 12 predicted proteins | sample Medcelwee11metaG_FD_187172 | JGI IMG/M metagenome (GOLD analysis project Ga0209575, IMG submission 187172) | Freshwater pond sediment microbial communities from the University of Edinburgh, under environmental carbon perturbations - Medium... | ecosystem: Environmental > Aquatic > Freshwater >...
CAACTAATCCCGTTGCGCCTGTAACCAATATCATGATCTGATTTTTTATTTTTGTTTCAAAAATACGGAAAGAAAATGTACTTTTGCATTCATAAAAAGAATTCTTCAAAAAAAATTGCTCATGCAAAATATTTGTGTCTATTGCGCCTCCAGTTCACAGGTAAAACCGGTCTATTTTGATGCTGCCGAACGTTTGGGTGAGATACTTGCAGCAAATAACTTACAACTGATTTACGGAGGTGGTCATCGTGGTTTGATGGGAAAGATAGCAGATACGGTATTAGCAGGAGGAGGAAAAGTTACCGGTATTATTCCCGGTTTTATGTGTGAAGTAGAGTGGAACCATACCGGACTTACGGATTTGATTTTGGTTGAGAGCATGCATGAACGTAAGGAAAAATTAGCAACAATGGCTGATGCTGTGGTTGCACTGCCCGGTGGATGCGGAACCATGGAAGAATTGCTCGAAGTTATAACATGGAAAAGATTGGGCATTTTCACAAAACCCATCATCATATGTAATATAAGCGGATACTTCGACCCTTTGATCGAGATGTTGAATCGTTCAGTAGATGAGAATTTCATGGGAGAAGAACACCGTAAAATGTGGGATGTTGTCGAGTCTGCCGATCAGGTATTAAATGCAATTAATCAATCTCAACTATGGGATAAAAATGCAAGAAATTTCGCTGCTTTATAAACGTATATGCCCGATACAATAACCAACCAACAATTCTCCGATACGATTGTAGTGCCAAACGACACAATGTTAACTACGGCAACGATCAGGTATGACGGAAATCCGATTCAATCAACAGCAATTACTGAGAACTGGGTTTTTGGCGTTGTATTTATTTTGTTTCTTTTTATGATTATTGCAGTAAACAGATCTTATAACTGGATTGTTGAAGCATTCAGAAATTTATCAAAAGTACGCAACCGTTCAAGTATCTTTAGCAAAACTACAGCAGAAGAATATCAATCCAGATTTCTGCTTACAGTTTTTGCAACGGGTGTTATAAGCCTATATCTTTACCTTCATTTAAATGTCGGAAATACCCTGTCGCTGACAGTATTTATATATTTTTTCATGGCAGGATTAATATTCCTATTTATTAAAACCCACCTGATGAATCTTGTTGCCTACGTGTTTTTAGAACCGGAACTTTTAAAAACCGCCAAAGAGAATTATTTCAATATCATATCATTTCTAGGCTTTCTCATGTATCCGCTATTAATTTTGAGACTATACATCAATACTGATATTGATGTTAAAATATTTGATTTTATCGCTGTAATTCTATCATTATCAGCTTTAATTTTCATGACTATTAAACTTTTTAGAATTTTTTTACACAAAATATTAGATTTTTTTCACTTAATGTTGTATCTTTGCACGCTTGAAATTCTACCTTTAATTGGAATGTTTCAGGCATATAAATTGATAATAAAGGAGTTTTAATTTCTAAAATTTTAGGTCTTGAAAATTAAGAAGATACTGGTTTCTCAACCCCAACCAACAGGTGATAAATCTCCCTATTTTGACATTAGTGAGAAGTATAATGTAAAGATTGAATTTCGTCCTTTCATTAGAGTTGAACCACTCTCAGCGAAAGAATTCAGAACGCAACGCATCTCAATTTTAGATTATACTGCAATTATCTTCAATGCAAAACAGGGGATTGACCATTTTTTCAATCTGTGTGAAGAAATGAGAATTACCATCCCTGAGGACATGAAGTACTTTTGTATCACAGAGGCAGTTGCAGTGTATCTGCAACATTATATACATTACCGTAAACGAAAAGTTTTCTACGGTGCATCCGGGAAGATGCAGGAATTGGTAACGGTATTGAACAAACATGCTAATGAGAAATTTTTGTTTGTAACTCCGGAGGTTCTAAATGAAGAAATTATTGCAGCGCTTGACAGTTCAAAGATAAGCTATACAAAAGCAATTATGTACAGAACGGTAAGTAACGATTTTGGTTCCTACGAAGATTTTAATTATGACATGTTATTGTTCTTTAGTCCGATAGGAGTACAGTCACTTTTTAAAAACTTTCCTGAATTTAAGCAAGGCGAAATTCACATCGGATGCTTCGGTTCAACTACGGCCACTGCAGTTAAAGAATCAGGACTAAGACTTGACCTCGAGGCTCCTACACCACAATATCCTTCAATGGCTATGGCGCTGGAGGCCTACGTAAAGGAAAACGCAAAGAAACATAAAAAATAAAATAGTTCATCTTATCAGATGACGAATAATTTTCTCCAAAAAATCCCGAAAGTAACGAAAAAAAACGTACTTTTGGGATTGTTTTTTATAATATACTACAAGATAAATAGATGCCTTTATTGATATTTCCAAAAAAAGAAAAGTTATGTGGAGAAATTCGAATCGGAAAATTGTTTTCCGGGGGCAGCGCATTTATTGCATATCCTTTACGAATAGTCTATCAAGTATCTGAAGAAGAATCCGACGTTCCGGTTAAAATACTGATCAGTGTTCCAAAGAAGAAAATCAAAAAAGCCGTCAACAGAAACCGGATTAAAAGATTGATAAGAGAAGCATACAGGCTCAATAAAACGGATTTTCTTTCAGCAATAGAAAAAAAAGGAATAAATTTGTCACTTGCACTAACTTATGTTTCTGACAAAGAAGCCGATTTCAGCAAGATTCAGGAGAAAGTTATATCAGCACTTTCAAGAGTTCTTTTTATCCTTAATGATGACAAAAAGATATAATGATAAAAAAGATACTTCGACATATATTTCTGATACCAGTGTATTTTTACAAATATGCCATTTCACCGTTATTACAGCCTAGTTGCAGATACGTGCCCACCTGTTCCCAATATGCTGTTGAAGCAGTTCTTAAACATGGAATTTTAAAAGGAGGGTGGTTAGCCATGAAAAGAATATTAAGTTGTCATCCTTGGGGAGGAAGTGGTTATGACCCTGTTCCTTAACTATAGAAACTATATTATTTAGTTTGTTTAAGGAAATAAATTGTGTTTGTATCATAATTTATTAACTTTGCAAAAGATAATCATCTGATTATAAGGGCTAGAATGAAAAAGAAGGTAAGATACATACTATTTCTCCCGTTTTCAATACTTTATAGTATCGGAACTTCCGTGCGAAACTGGCTTTACGATAAAGGATTTATTCCTATTCAGGAAAAGCCTGTTGCACTGATTTCTGTAGGCAATCTGACGGTGGGTGGAACCGGCAAAACACCACATGCTGAATTTATTATCTCTGAATTACAAATGCTTTTCAAAGTTGCGATGTTGAGTCGTGGCTACAAAAGAAAAACCAGAGGGTTTGTGCTGGCCGATAGTCGCTCCGACTCACACCAGATTGGTGATGAACCTTTTCAGGTTTACCAGAAATTCAGGAATGTTCCTGTTGCTGTATGTGAGAACAGAAGCGAAGGTATCGACAAACTGCTGCAACTTTACCCTAAACTTGACGCCATTATCCTTGACGATGCCTTTCAGCACAGAAAGATAAGGGCAGGTTTATCTGTTTTACTCACCGACTATAACAGGCTTCATACCCGCGACCACATTTTACCGGGAGGTAATCTCAGGGAATCGGCAAGAGGCTGCAAGAGGGCTGACATCATTGTTGTAACGAAATGTCCTTTGGATATTAAACCGATTGATATGCGCGTAATTGAGCATGAAGTAAGGCCCGGTATTTTCCACGAAGTCTTTTTCTCTGCCTACGAATATGACGAGCCCTTGCCATTATTTATTAAATATGCCGATGAACACTGGCTTTTCAAAAAAATAAAAAAAAGAGAAGCCGGGGTTCTCCTGATTACGGGAATTGTTTCTCCACGTATGATTCACGAGCATCTTTCTCAATTCACAACCGACATAAGAAGTCTCAATTTCAATGATCATCATGAATTCACAAAAAAAGATATCAGTTTTATAGAGAAAAAGTTTCATGAAATGAAAAACCCGGAGAAACTGATACTGGTTACCGAAAAAGATGCTGCCCGACTGATAAAGAATAAAGATATCCCGAATTCATTAAAATATCATATCTTTGTCTTACCCATCAGGGTAAAAATATTAAACAACAAAGAAACATCACTGATAAAAAAAATTACGGATTATGTTGCAGAAAATTCAGGAAACCGCTGACTATATAAAAAGTATAATCAAAACCAAACCTAAAACGGGGATTATTTTAGGTACCGGTCTTGGCAATCTTGTCACACAACTGACCAGCAAAACAGAAATTGCCTACGAGAATATACCTAATTTTCCGGTTTCAACGGTAGAAGGCCACTCAGGCAAATTAATATTTGGAAAACTCGGCAAGGTTGATGTTTTAGCGATGCAGGGTCGTTTCCATTATTATGAAGGTTATGACATGAAGCAGGTCACATTTCCTGTAAGAGTAATGAAAGCTATTGGCATTGAGAATCTACTTGTATCCAATGCTTCGGGAGGTATGAATCCGGATTTTGAGATCGGGGACCTGATGATTATTACCGATCACATCAACCTTTTTCCGGAACATCCGCTTCGAGGCAAAAACTTCAACGAACTGGGCACAAGGTTTCCCGATATGAGTGAGGCTTATGCAAAGGATTTCATTGCAAAAGCAAAAGTTATCGCTCAAAGGAACAATATCAGGGTTGTTGAGGGAGTATACGTAGGAACATCCGGACCAACTTTTGAAACTCCCGCTGAATACAAATATTTCAGCATTATCGGAGGAGACGCCGTTGGAATGAGCACCGTTCCAGAAGTCATTGTAGCTAATCATGCAGCAATGAAAGTCTTTGGCATGTCGATTATTACCGACTTGGGCGTACCTGGTAAAATAGTGGAAGTGACGCATGAGGAAGTGCAGGAAATAGGCAACAAAGCACAACCTTTGATGACACAAATCATGAAAGAATTGGTAGAAGAAATTTAAAGACTTAATGACAACATAAAAAAATCACCTCTTGAAAAAAATTAACAGGAGGTGATTTTTTTATTGTTTTAGCTTATCTGGTTTATCTGAAAATCAAATCATAAGGCATTCTTGCCTGTACACCATTGAGCTTTTCATATTGCTTTACCTGGCGAAGGATATTATAATGCTCACCCAGCTGAGATTTTAGAATTTTTGTTTCAATATCTTCATTCAGACTTTTCAGAATTTTAGTAGCAAAATCTTCTTTTTCAGGCATCTCTCTGACTTGGTAGGCAGTTAGGTCAGCTTTTTTCGCTGCCATCAGGATGGCTTCATCCAAACCACCAATCGCATCAATTAATCCGATTTTCAAAGCATCTTCCCCTGTCCATACACGTCCTTCGGCAATAGTTTTGATTTCTTCAATAGTTTTCTTTCTGCCATCAGCACAACGTTTCACAAAAAGTTCATAACCATGGTTTATGTAATTCTGCATTAAAACTTTTTCTTCCGGAGTGAAAGCTCTGTTTATCGAAATAGCATCACTCATTTTATTTGTTTTCACACCATCATAGCTCAGACCTAATTTTTTATTCAGGCCATCAATATTTGGTATCAGACCAAAAATACCGATTGATCCCGTCAGAGTATTGGGTTGTGCAATAATACTATCAGCCATACAGGAAATATAATATCCACCTGATGCCGCGTAATCACCCATTGACACTATAAGCGGCTTTTCTTTTTTCAGATTAGTAAGCGCACGCCAGATTTGCTCAGAACCATAAGCACTGCCACCTGGAGAGCTCACACGAAGCACAACGGCTTTAACAGCTTTGTCTTTTGCTGCTTTGTCAATTGTTTCAACAAGATCTTCTGAAACAATGCCTTCACCATCTCCTCCATCGATACCTCCCACTGCATAGATTACAGCTACTTTATCTTTTTGGAATTTAATATTATCGGACACTTTTGTAAACGCTTTGTGCTTTACAATTTTATATTCTTTACTATACGACTTGATAATGCTATCTACTTCGTCAACATACACCAGAGAGTCGATTAAATTATAGGCGGTTAATTTTTCTGTTGGCTGGAACAACATCATTTCATCGGCATAGGTATTCAGATTTTCAACGGTTATCTTTCTTGCTTCAGAAATTCCTGTCAACATTGAATTCCAGATTGAAGTCACATAAGTAGTAACCTGGAACCTGTTGGCATCACTCATTTTTGTGTTGATATAGGGTTCAACTGCCGATTTATAGGTGCCAACTTTTACAACCTGCATATCAATGCCTAATTTATCGAAAGTGTTTTTGAAAAACATCAATTCAGCAGAAATACCTTTCAATTCAACCATTCCGTAAGGATTTAAAAGAATCTTGTCAGCAACTGAAGCAAGATAGTAATTGGACTGAGCATAGGTATCAGCATAGGCGACGATGAATTTTCCCGACGATTTAAAATCAATCAGCGCATCGCGAATCTCTTTCAATGATGCAAAACCTCCGGAAAGAATTCCTCCTTTCAGATATATACCGACCACATTCTCGTCATTTTTTGCTTTACTAATATTCGAAAGCACATCATCCAATCCAATTACATTAGTTTCCGGTCGCCCGAAAGCTTCAGTAAGTGCTGCACTAAAGGGGTCATCTTCCGATCTGTCAATCAGCTGACCTTTCAACTCCAGTTCATAAACTGAGTTGGCTTGTAATTCTGTCGTTTTATCACCTGATGCTGCAATAGCTCCAATAATTCCAAACATTATAAGTGTGCTTATAACTGAAACCAAAATGATTCCGACAACTGTTGCGAGAGTAAATTTTAAAAACTGTTTCATATAAATAATTATTTAGATTTTAATGCAAAAGAAATCAAAATTCTTGAATTAATATGAAAAATATATGTTTTTTGTCTGAAATTTATATTAACGAGATATTTTTCATTATATATTTGCAATTTGGTCACTGAAAAAATCTAATGGAAGAGAAAATTTACTCCGCACACCTCAGAATCGGAAAGATCAACTTTGGTTCGGGCATTGATTTAAAAATAATGCTCAACAATCAGGCCTTCGGAAAATGGAAATAAGGCGTGCTTTTACAAGTCTGTAATAACACTCATTTGTGTTTAACGTTTTTTCTGAAGAAATCAATGATGAGAGGAGCTGCTTCCGGTGGAAAGCCATGCCCCCCGGGATGAATGTAAGTCATCATGTTGTTTTTTGTCTTTGATTCGAACAGTGTCAGATAGTCAGAGACAGCAACTCCTGCCTTTTTACATTTATTCAGGTTGAGAATATCCGGGATTATCTCTTTCTGCCATTCTATTTTCACCAGATTATCCTTTTCACCGGCGACAATAAAAACAGGTTTCGGTTGAACTTTGTTAAGAAGAAATGCATTTGGGGAATGTTTCGCAATAGCTGCAGCAGTAGGAGCAATTGCTGCAAAAACATCAGCCCTTTCAGCCCATAGCAGGTAAACAAATCCACCTCCGTTAGAGTGACCGGTCAGATAAATACGCTTTGAATCGATTTTGTAATTTTCTCTGAAGTATCTAAGCATTACATCAAAGTACTTTATATCTCTTTCGTTCAACTCTCCGGGGAGTGTTTGCCACCTTGTTGTGACCGCATGTTTTATACCGGCCATGGTATATCCTTCACTCTCCAGTGCCTGAGGATAAACAACAATTGCTTCAGGCCAGCGTTCGTGAAAAGCGTACCTTTCTTTTGACAATTCCATAGTACCTCCTCTTCCATGGAAAGCAAAAATCAAAGGTGTGGAAGAAGTCAACGCCGTTTCAGGAATATACACCAGTGCCTTTCTGCTTATTGTATCCACCAACCATTCTTTTTGAAAAACTGAGGTAGATTTAAATGTCTCAACCTGCTGCGCACCGGCCCCGAAACCATTACTTAAGAGTAAAATACTCAGGACAAGTAAATACATGTTTTTTTTCATAACTCTTTATTGATTGACATAAATATCTTTGTCACAAACTTACATAAACAAAAGTAATCAGCAATCATATTTTTTCATCAAAACGGGAGTATTATTTATTCATATGAACAGTTTAAAAAAAATAACTAAATATATTTGTAAATCAGATTTAATATTTCTACTTTCGTACTAGAATATCCGATATTTTTTGAATAAATAAACAATTAATACAATATGATGAATAAACGACTCTGTACCCTTATCCTAATGTTGATTACATTTTTTTTTGTTTCAGTAAAAGCAGTACCGGCATATTCTCGTCCCATTGTTGTTACTCAGCCGGATGGTAGCACCATAACCGTTCAACTTCGTGGAGATGAACACAGAAAAATAAAGACTACAACTGATGGGTACTTAATTAAGATGAATCAGGTTGGTTATTACACTTACGCTGAACCAGATGGAATAAACCAGTACATTGCAGGCAAAAATATTGTTCGTGATCCGGATAAAAGAACTGTAGCAGATCAGGTTTATCTAAGTAAAATTAAAAAATATAATGAGCTCGAATCTGTGACATATTCAGCTCCTTCAAGGATTAAACGGGCTCCTTCGGCAACTACCATTTCAACCGGATTTCCAAGAACCGGAACTCCAAAGTCTTTGGTCATCATGGTAAACTTTTCTGATGTCAGTTTTAAGATTGCGAATCCTCACGATGCGTTTTTCAGGCTGCTGAATCAGGAAAACTACAGCGACAACAGTGCAACCGGCTCTGTAAAAGACTATTTCAAAGCAGCAAGTAACGGACAATTCAGTCCTCAATTTGATGTGGTCGGACCTTATACTTTACCGAATACCATGGCATATTACGGAGCAAACGACAATAGTGGAAATGATGAAAAGCCAGCATACATGGTGGTTGATGCATGCAATGCCGCAAATAATGCAGGGTTGGATTTTACTCAGTATGACACAGATAACGACGGATACATTGATAATGTATTTATTTATTATGCAGGTTATAATGAGGCTGAATGGGGTCACGAAAATACGATTTGGCCTCATCGCTGGGCAGTTTCTCCCGGCGACAATTTTACCAATAACCAAAGTTTGGTCATATTTGATGAAAAAATAGTTTATGATTATGCATGTACTTCCGAATTGAAGGGATCTACAGGATCAAATATGTGTGGTATAGGAACATTTACACACGAATTCGGCCATGTTATAGGCTTGCCGGATTATTACCATATTGATCCTGACAAAGCCACTCTCAATGATTGGAGCATCATGGATGCCGGAGCATATCTCAACGATGGACGCACACCCCCTACTTATTCGGCCTATGATCGTTTCTTTCTCGGATGGCTTACTCCTCAGGAATTAAATACCCCTTCAGATAAAACATTATTTCCTTTGTCTCAATCTAAAGCACTCTTATTATCTACTTCAAAACAGGCATATTTGCTTGCTGCAACTTCCCATAATCTCGTTGGCGACAATCCTTCTCCTAAAGAATTTTATATTATGGAATATAGAAAGAAAACAGGGTGGGATACTTATCTTCCCGCTGAAGGATTATTATTCTGGCATATTGATTATAACCAAGATGCATGGGATTATAATGAACCAAACTATTATTCAGGGACGACTCAATCAGCATCCAGTCATATGAGGATGTACCTGCAACCTTTAAGTGGATATGCGACAACACCAGGAACAGCTTTTACCAGTGGTTCTTTTAATCCTTTAACATGGTCGGGGAGCACAATCGACAGGGCTATTACAAATATAACGAAAACCACTGATAGCATCAGTTTTGAAGTTATGGGAGGTACACAGGTTCCTGATCCTGCAACCATGCCGAGAATTATTGCAGGGGCTATAAGCGAGATACTGGAATTTGCTACGATAAAAAGTGAAACTGAATCAGTAAAATATCTGAATATAAAAACAACTGACTTAGTGGGCGATTTGATTATCAGCATCAGCGGAACTAATGCAGCGTTGTTTTCTGCATCACCAGCATCAGTAGCGATGAGCGCTGCGAATTCGGAATCAGGAATGAATCTTAACATCACCTACCGACCTGTTGCTGCAGGCATTCACACAGCCATCCTTACCATCTCGGGTGGAGGATTACCGGAAAAAATTGTTGAGCTAAAAGGAAGTGCTACAGAATAAAAAATTATAGTTTCTGACCGAATGCTAAATCTCCCGCATCTCCCAAACCCGGAATAATATAGGAATGTGCATCCAGTTCCGGATCAATAGCTGCCGTCCATACGGTAATTTCCGTATCCTGGAAATGCTTTTTCAGGTAATCAATGGCATATTGGCTTGAAATGACTGAAGCAACGTGTATCTGTGCAGGAGTTCCTTTCGTTGCTAATGCTCCGTATGCCAACTCCATCGAACCTCCTGTTGCCAGCATAGGATCGGTAATGATTAATGTTTTTCCGGTTAAATCGGGTGAGGCAATGTATTCGATAAAGATTTCAAACTTCAAAGCATCTTTATATTTACGATATGCTGAAACAAAAGCATTCTCCGCACGATCGAAATAATTCAGAAATCCCTGATGAAAAGGCAGTCCGGCACGAAGAATTGTTGAAATAACTAAATTATCGGTCATCACATTTATCGCGGCAGTGCCCAGCGGTGTTTTTACATCTTCAACTTCAAAATGCATCGTTTTGCTGATTTCATAGGCCATAATCTCACCTATTCTTTCTAAATTCCGGCGAAAACGCATCGAATCGTGTTGAATCTCTACCGATCTTATTTCTTTGATGTAATGATTTAATACTGAGTTGTTTTCTGATAAATTAATGACTTTCATCTGTTTTTAATTGATTTTTAAGTGTCTGATGCGACTCCCGATAAAATTATTTGATATGTGATGCTTTTAATCCTTTTATAACTGAATTCGTAAATCCGTTGGCCTCCATTTCATTTAAGCCTTTGATTGTAATTCCCCCCGGCGTTGTTACTTTGTCTATTTCAACTTCCGGATGGGTATTATTTGATTCAATCAATTCGATGGCTCCACGCAAAGTTTGCACGACTACTTCTTTGGCTGTTTGTGCAGGAATTCCCATTTCAACGCCACCTTCCATCGCTGCGCGAATGTAGCGGAATGCATAGGCAATTCCACAGGAAGAAAGAGACATAAAGGCATTCAACTGAGATTCAGGTACGATAAATACCTTCCCAAGTTCTCCAAAGATACTTTCAATTAACTGCTCCTCTTCTTTATCAGCATTGTATGAAGAAATTGTAGAGACACTCTGCAAAACATCAATTGCGGTATTGGGAATAACCCTGAACATGGTGGCATCATCATTAAACAGTGCGGCCAAAACTTTAAAGTCAACACCTGCTGCCACCGAGACTATCAATTGTTTTTTATAACTGATTTTTCGCTTTATTTCATCAGCGATTTTCTCAACCAACCAAGGTTTGACCGCTAGGATGATAATATCAGCACCTTCAATAATATCCGTATTGGAATTACTGATTGTAATATCAGGCATAAGCTCTTTTAATGCCAGAAGGTTCTGCTCTCCAATATCGCTGACACGAATATTGGAATTCTCTATCAGAACACCGGCTCCCAAACCACGGACCATTGCTCCGCCCATGTTGCCTGCCCCGATGATGGCAATTTTTAATGTTGATATTTCCATTACTAAAATTTTAACTTGCAAAGATAAATAAAACTTTCTGAAATGCTAAAAATTAAAGCGAATCCCTGTGATTATCCCCCAGGATCTCACACCCGGTTTATTTATATCGGACAATCGCCATACTGATTGTAAAGAGAAAATGCGGAAGATATTTGTAAACCCGACGCCAGCTTCCATATAAGGAACTTTAAGTTCTCCCATATTCAGAGGGAAATCGAGTTGCTCAGCGTGTTTTGAGTTCAGACCTCCATATAAACACTTGAAAGTAACAAGTTCCCTGAGATTGAGCCTACGGATGCCTGGAATTTGATTAAAAATTATACCGTTTAAAACCCATTCATGCTGCATGGCAATGTACTTATCATATGCAAATTCCATGTAATTCATCAGATTATAATGGTATCGCTTAAAGAGCGGAGTTTCGCTTCCCGGAGGTATCAACAGCAAACTATATGGAACGGAACCTAAAATCCAACCTCCATCAAAGCTATAATTCCATTGA
>Ga0209575_10001081_pt1 | contig 12072 bp, 9 predicted proteins | sample Medcelwee11metaG_FD_187172 | JGI IMG/M metagenome (GOLD analysis project Ga0209575, IMG submission 187172) | Freshwater pond sediment microbial communities from the University of Edinburgh, under environmental carbon perturbations - Medium... | ecosystem: Environmental > Aquatic > Freshwater >...
TACCATTTGCCGTCTTTCTCCACATAATCCATGCGGTAACTTGCTTCGATGGGAGTAACTTTGGCATTCGCCGGTTTCTTTTTAATAAACATCCTGACAGCTTCTTCCTGATTTTCCAGATTTAAATTAAAAACAACCGATTTCAGTGCCATACTGGTTGCATCAATATAAAGTTTCCCGGAATACAGAGCCTCATCTTTTTGAAGATGATGATTGAAATTTACAACATAGATAAGCCGCTCATCCATCCATTCAACCTTATCGAATGTGAAAAAATACTTTTTATACATATCATCGGTGAAAAGCACTTCGGGGTGTTTTATCACATCCATCATAAGATTGTTGTAAGGACCACCCATTAGTTTAAACACCAGGGTATCGAGTTTTGTGTAATCTGTTTGTTTACGCGACTTAAAAATTTTGACTGCATCATTTCTGTAGGAGTTATACGCTTCTTTCTGAATATCCACCACGGCTTCCGACAAAGAAACATAGGTTCTGCCTTTACGAATAGACTCCCTGTAAAATGCCGTCATAAACATATCCTGTTGTGAATAATTCTCCGGAACTTTTTCAAACATTGTTTTCACCAAAAATCCAGCATCCTGTGTAAGCACATCAATTTGGGGTAGCTGAACAGTAACCTGATCCATCGCAATAACACCATGCATTGATGATAAGTCCTTCAACCCAATGGTACGATTCTTATAACCAATATGCCTGATGATTAACCGGTAATTATCTTTACCTGCAGGCAGTTTTATGGAAAACTCCCCTTCCGTATTTGTTACTGTTGCAGCATTCATTTCCGACACCAAAACACTACAATAGGTTAATGGTGCATTTGTTTGCCTGTCAACAATTTTGCCTCTAAACTCAATATAACCAACCGTTTGGCTTTGAGCAACAGTGCAAAAACCTGTCAATAAAAACAGGAATAGCATCATTTGGAGAATCTTGTTATTCATTGATTTAAAATTTTGATTGTTAAGAATATAACAAATATCGATGTTTTTTGTTGATCTGCAAATATACTTTGTTATATTTTTGTGTTAAATATTATTTTTGAAGTATCATTTTCGTAATAACCAACCTTTATATTTCCAAAAATAAGCTATATTTGCAACCTCAATTTAATTTTAAAGCATCATGTTAAACACAATTATGTTATGGGCATTAGGTACCGGTGAAATCATTCTGATTGCTCTGGTTGTTTTATTAATCTTTGGAGGAAAAAAAATTCCGGAACTCATGCGTGGAATTGGCAAAGGAGTAAGTCAGTTTAAGAAAGGCATCAAAGATGTTGATGATGAAATAAAAACCGGCTTCGAGGATCCGAAAGACAAATAAAAAATTCAGTTATGCCTTCTGAAATTGAAGAAGAAAAAACCCTGTCGTTTTGGGAGCATTTGGAAGTATTGCGATGGACCATCTTTCGGATACTGATTGTAATAACGTTATTTGTCGGAGCCATATTTATGGCGAAGGATTTTGTTTTTACAGAGATTGTTTTCTCTCCATTAAGTTCCGACTTTATATTTTACAGGGGATTATGTTTACTTTCCGAATGGGTAAATATTCCGGCTATTTGTCCGGAAGCATTTCACATTCAACTGATTAATATTAACTTGGCGGGGCAGTTTCTGGTACATATTGGTGCCTCTTTCAGCATTGCGCTGATACTTGTTATTCCATATATTTTCTATGAAATATGGCATTTCGTGCAGCCGGCTTTGTATCCTAACGAAAAGAAACATGTCGGGATCATCTTTTTCTCATCATCTTTCCTTTTTTATTTAGGCGTAGCAACCAGTTATTTTATCATCTTTCCATTAACAGTAAGATTTTTAGGCACCTACCAAGTATCGGAATTGGTGCCGAATCAAATTGCCGTACAATCTTATCTCGGCACCTTATACCTTTTAATTTTCAGTTTGGGGATTATGTTCGAGATGCCTGTACTTGCCTATTTATTGTCAAAAATCGGATTGATACACAAGAAGATGTTGAAGTCGGTGCGCTCCTATGCATTTCTGATACTTCTCATTTTATCAGCGCTGATTACTCCTACCACAGACCCTTTCACTATGATGGTGGTAGCGTTGCCACTTTATTTGTTGTACGAACTGAGCATTCTTGTTTCAAAAACAAAAAAAGAGGAAACTGAGGACGATTTAATAGACTAAGAATAATTTTGCATACTTGTTTTGCGAGGAATTAACCATCAGCAAATAAGTCCCTGTATTCAATTCCGACAAAGTAATCGTTGTAGTAGCTGAAGTTAAAGTTCCCGAAAGCAAGCGTCTACCTTCTAAAGAATACACTATGTACGGAGCATTTGACACAGGCGTTAATTTTACAGTCAACTGCTTGTTTATATGCTTGTAACTTACATTAAAATATTCCGGTACCGGATAATTTTCAGACGAAGCATCCCATTCCTTACCCTTGCCGTTACCCCAGATATACTCTGCCAACGCCGGATAGTCGATGTAGGGATTCCTGTTGTGTTGAACTTCGTAAACAGCATCATTCCGGTTTAATTCTTTCTCGCTGACAGGGTCGTTTCGGTGCCATTTCAACAACAAATTAACGGCATAAGGTTTAAAAACCGGATAGGTATTCTGATAGAGCATGCTACTGGTTCCCGTACTTTGCCATGCGGTGGAATAGTCTTCGTAACAGGTCACCATGTACATGTAGGTCCGGGCAAAATCGCCCTTATATTCATCGGCAGGTTCAAACACAGTTCCTGAATAACCCGCAAAAGCACTTTTCCCCACCTTTGAAACGCCATTGGTATAAATTAAGCTACTTCCGGTTTCACCCAGTGGATAATTTGATTTCTCCTGGTTGGCGTTGGGATCAGAGGGATACAGGTTGTTCAGATCGGTACTAATCGGTGCAGAATTCTCCTGTCCGGACGAAATGCCAAACCAACTTTTGGGCATGCAATGCTCCCTGTTTAATCCACTCCAGGAAGTTCTTTTATTGCTTGAATACATATCCCAGAAATAACCATCGGGATGCCAGTCGGTAGACCTGAAATGAGTGCTACTGCTATAATACTCAAGCTGTGTATGCGTTCGAATAATATTGAAAAGGGCTGTTTTCAGTACAGCATCTTTTTTACCTTCGGCAGCCTGATAATATCCAACAGGAATTTCCGCCCACAGACAAACCGACAAAAACAACAAAAACGGGAGCAGTTTTACCTTATGCATACCTATAAGCGACTATCTTAAAATTTTAGTAGTAAAAAATAAATCTTTGTGCTGAACTGAAATAATGTACACATTTGATGCTTTCAAAGGGATTTCAGTCAACCCTCCTTCAACCTTCCCCTGAAAGACATTTTGTCCCATGAGGGTAAATACTTTTACAATATCACCGCAGCACAAGCCCGACAAGCTCACTCCCTCCGGCGAGTTTCTGATGATAATTTGCGGAAGCAAGGTGACTGTTCCTGTTCCTAATAAAGTCGTTACTTTCACTGTTTCCGACACAGAAGAAACGGCCTCCTCCAATGTTGATCTGACATTGTAATAATAATCCGTTTCAGGACTAAGATTATCTACCAACAACTGATTACCTGCCACGGGTTCATCTTGCAATACATAATTAGTCGTCTGATTTCCATAGGTGATACTAAAATCATCAAATGCAAGGTTCCCTGATCCCTTTTTTGCATAAGTAATCTTGATTGCAAGGACATTATCATCAGCTGTAAAAAGATAGTTTTTGATAATTTTAGAGGTAGTCACATAAGGAATACTATCAATTCGCACAAATTCACTTCCCTTCAAGGCTTCAACAATAAAGTGAGAGCCTGTTCCGGCAGAAGCCCATTTATACATAAAACTACAAGAAGTAACCGGATGTGGATATATTTTGGTCTGCAACCATTCACCTGTATTTTTCAAACTGATGGAAGGCGGTGCTGCCCCTGAACTTGTAGTGGTTGTATAATTTCCACTTGCTGTACCTGTCCAACCGTCAGGTAATGGTTTTCCGTCACTTCCAACATTATTAAACGCTTCAATTACCGTGGTGTCAGCGCTGCCAACAAGTTGAAAAACATCCAGCAAAAAATTGTCGGTGTATATATCTTCTTCCCAATTGGCGGTAAAATGTGTGGAACTTATTGCCGAAGCCGCTGTCGCCTCCGGAGTATTCAAGGCACTTGTTTTAAACCGCATCGTATTGGTCGATGGAATTACAACTCCCGATCGCATTGCATCTACCTTATAATGATAGGTTTTTCCCGGTTTTAATCCGTTAATCGCATAATACGATTGGCTATTAGTGAGCATCAACTCCCGAACTAAAGTTTCCTGTTGCTGAAACTGAATCACATGACTACCAAGGGCACTAAAATAATCGACACTATAACTATCCCATTCGGTTTCATCATAGGAGGATGACGGATGAGTAACCGAAGATTTTCTTTTGAGGGTTTTATCCAGTCCCCACAAAAGAGATGATCCGGCATCAGCATACCCCACAATATCAACAAGAATTCCGTTTTGATACAAGGCAATTGCATCATTTCCATTGAAACTCATAACAGTATCGGTTACTGCCTGTGCCTGAGGTTTAATGACATTCCGGTAGTCATTGAGCGCAACTAAATAAGTCTGACCGTTTGGCAACGACCCGCTCATTTTGAAAACCGGAGCAAATTCTCCTTCTCCATTTGATTGTTTTTGCAAGGTATAGTCCGATAAATTCAGTGTTTGACCGGTACCGTTATACAATTCCAGCGCTTTATTATAGCTGGTTCCTTCAACGTAAGAAGAAATCATAAGATTACCGGCCTTCAACGCCCCATCATATACTTTCAGACGATAACCAAAAACATGCGGATCGGTAATCCATTTCAGCATTGCTCCCACCGGTGTACGATCTACTGCATCCAACACCATAAAATCCTTAGTAGCCATTCCTTTCAGGGGAACAGTCATCGACTGAGCCAGTCCTCCTCCCTGAATAATCAGGGTATCAACAAAAGTTCCGGAAGTAGTCGGACAAAAAAATACGTGAATATCAATCCCGTTAATAACATCATTTGGCTGTAGAAGCTGTGGTACAAAAAAAAACGCCGGATGATTATTTTTAAGAGCGACACTAAGGTTGGCACTGACATTCATTCCCTGAATGGTGATTAATTTACTTAAAGAATCACCCTGGAGTATTACTTCATAATCCACTTTATCGCCCGGCTTAGGTGAAGTCAGATATGCGTTTGTTTCAACCTGAAAGGGATATACATTTACCGAATCGCTTCCCCATATATAATTCACCAAATCAGGATAATCGATAAAAGGATTCCTGTTACCCTGAATACTATATACTTTTTCCTGTCGCAATACCTCTTTGATACTTACGGGATCCTGCGCATGCCATTCCCTGAGTAACTGAATAGCCCAGGGAGTCCATACCGGATAGGTATTTTTGTTCATCATCGGCGAATCCCAGTACGAAGCCAGATCTTCGTAAATGGTGGAGACATAGAAATACGAACGGGCAAAATCGCCTTTAAACTCATCGGCCGGTTCAAACACATTTCCTGAGTAGCCGGGATAACTGGCCGGACCAATCTTACTTACACCATTATCTTTGGTGGGAGTTCCCGTAACAATACCCAGCGGATTATTGCTTTTTGACATGTTGGTAGAGCCATCGGAAGGGTAGAGATGAAATAAATCCTTGTATGCATTCCATTCATAGCCGCCCCACCAGCTTTTAGGCAGTGAATGTTCGATGTGCATATCCGCAACACCGCTATATCCGTTGAAATAGCGAACATTATCAGAATACATATCCACCACTGAACCATCTGAATTTCTATCGGTCTGATAGAAGCCTTCCCATGTATAACCTTCTCCACTGCCGTATTTTAATACTTTCAGAGGATATGCCAATTCGTGGAGTGCAGTTTTCAGCACATCCTTTTTTTTATTTTGAGCAAGAGTATAATATCCTGCCGGGATCCCGGCAAGCACAACAGTGTGCATCATACACATCAGGAGCAGTGCAGGAATAATTTTAAATCCGCTTTTTATCATTACTCAGATTATTGTATGATAAATTTTCGGATAGCCTTGATTTGGTTAGATTCGTATTTAATGAAATAGATACCGGGATATAAACTTGAAACAGAAATAGGTGCAAAAGGTTCAACACTTCCGGATTTTACCTTTTGCCCACTTATATTGATGATGCTGTATTGCAAGCTCGAACTGTCGATATTTATGCTGACTGCCTTTCCCGCAGCATTATAGCTAAAAAAATGAGTTGTTGCCGGTTTGTCTTCCACCGAAGTAATATTCCATGCAGCGCCTTTCCTGTTTCCCCATACATGCTCCGCCAATTCAGGGTAGTCGATGTAGGGATTTCTATTCTTCTGATGCACGTAAATAGCATTGTTCCGGGTGATTTCTTTTTGCGAAACCGGATCCTGACGATGCCATTTCAAAAACAAGTTGGCACTCCAGGTGGTAAAGGCAGGATAAACGGTATTGTTGAATGATTCCCCTCCGATTGAGTTCATGATATTTTCATACCTTGTTGCAAAATAAAAATACGTCCGGGCAAAGTCACCCTTGAATTCATCGTCCGGTTCGAAAACTGTTCCGGAATAGCCAGGGAAAGTCGAACTTCCCAACCGTCCTTTTCCTCTCGACAAAGTAGTGCCGTTAGCGCATTCACCGAAAGGATAGCTGCTTCTTTGTCCGTTAACTTTACCATCGGTCGGATACACATGAAAAGCATCGGAAACCATGGGCGAACTGCTGTTGAACCAGCTTTGAGGGATCGAATGTTCCCTGTTATAACAATCACAGACATTGCTGTAATTGCCACATTTATTTTGCCCGGGTGTCCATGTGCATGTGGAATACATATCCCACACTTTCCCGTCGGAAGTCACATCGCTGGTAGCGTAAATGGTGTAGAGATAATCGTACGATTTGCTAACATACCCAGAGGATATGATACTCTTGAGCGTTGTTTTCAACTGTGCCTCGGTTTTGCCAAAAGCATTGTTGTAGTAGTTTGCAGGAGGTTGTGCAACAATTACTAACGATAAAACAAGTAATATGTTGAAAAAACGTAACCTTAAGCTCTTATGAAAATTGAGTCTGTACATCATTAAAAATTTGAAATAGCCCGCTAAAGTACTACAATTATTTATTTTAGGCGTTATATTTACCTAAATTTTAGCATAAAAAACCCGAAAATATTCGAAGAGGGGTAAAGTGAGCTGAGATGGTCTAATAGCTACTTTTCAGTAAGAGCTTCTTTGGTGGCACACCGGCGCAGTACCGAGCACCATACCGGCGTAAAAACTAATTATATAAAGTTGTGCTTGAGCTTAACCTGAATTTGAACTCCTCCCAATGATATACAATCAAAAGCTTCCGGAGGAAGCATAGTTTTGTAACCAGTAAGCTTGCTTACCGGGATAAAGCAACCACCCCACCCAAAGGAGCTGCCGTCGGTAGCGACACTTATGTTTGCATGAGTTGGCTTCCTCTGGAAGCCAGGAGTTCAGGGTACGTCTGTTTTCCAGTAAGCAAGCTTACTGGTTACAAAACTATGCTGCCTCTGGCAGCAAGAGTGTACGACTGAAATACTTTTGTGCGTTATTTATTATGTCATCATTCCTTTATGCCACAATTTTTTGGTAGGACTCTCAATGACGGCCGTTATTGGGTTCAATCCATAAATAATATCAAATTAAACGCAGAATCCTATATCAATCGAACAAATTTCAAACACCAACTGTTTTAAGCTATGAAAATGCTGTTTTTGTAGGACAATTGATAAAATTTCACTATTTTTGCAGTCAGAAATATCAAACTATAAAATAAAAAGAATATGTTAAGTTACAAAGAACTTGGATTAGTTAACACCAAAGACTTATTCAAAAAAGCAGTTGACGGCGGATACGCTATTCCTGCATTCAATTTCAATAATCTGGAGCAATTACAGGCCATCATTTCAGCTTGTGTTGCAACAAAATCTCCGGTTATCCTTCAGGTTTCAAGCGGAGCACGTAAATATGCCAACCAGACTTTATTGCGCTATATGGCTCAGGGAGCTGTTGAATACGCTAAAGAACTTGGTTATGCCATTCCTATCGCTTTGCACTTAGATCACGGCGACAGCTTTGAACTTTGCAAAGACTGTATTGACTCAGGCTTCTCATCAGTTATGATCGACGGTTCACACCTTCCATATGAAGAAAACATCGCTTTGACTAAAAAAGTGGTTGAATACGCACATTCTAAAGATGTGACTGTAGAAGGCGAATTGGGAGTTCTTGCCGGCGTTGAAGACGACGTTGTTGCTGAACATCACACTTATACCCGTCCTGAAGAAGTAATCGACTTCGTATCTAGAACCGGTGTTGACTCATTGGCTATCTCTATCGGAACTTCTCACGGTGCAAATAAATTCACACCTGCACAATGTACCCGTGATGCAAAAGGTATTTTGGTTCCACCACCATTGCGTTTCGATATCCTGGAAGAAATCGAAAGACAAATCCCCGGATTCCCTATCGTACTTCATGGTGCTTCTTCTGTTCCACAGGAATATGTTGCCACCATCAACAAATACGGCGGTGCATTGACAGATTCAATCGGTATTCCTGAAGAACAATTGCGTCGTGCTGCTGCTTCTGCAGTATGTAAAGTCAATATCGATTCAGATGGTCGTTTGGCGATGACTGCTGCTATCCGCGAAGTGTTTGCTACCAAACCAGGTGAATTTGATCCACGTAAATATATCGGTCCTGCACGCGATGAACTGAAAAAACTGTACATGTACAAAACTGAAAAAGTTTTGGGAAGTGCTGGAAAAGCTTAATTAGCGAATAGCGAAGAACTAATAGCGAATAGCGAGAATAAAGAGATGCCGGAAGGTGTCTCTTTTTTTGTGGGAGCATTTCTTGAATCCCGTAGGGACGAAACGCCTGTCTTATTTTTCTTCGAAGAAGGAGTTTGACAGGAACAATTCCAGCTCTTCAGGTTTCACATTCAGTGTTAGCTCGCCGTTAATGGCATAGGATATTTTGCCGGTTTCTTCTGAAACAATAATGGCGATGGCGTCGGTTTGTTCAGTAATCCCCAGTGCAGAGCGATGTCTGAGACCTAATCTTTTGGGAATGGTTTGATTTTTCGACACGGGTAAGATACACGATGCTGCAAGAATTCTTTCCTTACTGATAATTAAAGCTCCATCGTGCAGCGGACTATTTTTAAAAAATATATTCTCAATTAATCTGGAATTGATAGTAGCATCTATTACTTCACCGGATTGTGCGTAAATATCCAGGTTGTTTTTTCGTGTCAGGATAATTAATCCCCCCATCGCACGTTTGGCTAATCCTCTGCATGCCAATACAATCTGAACAATATTATAATCGGTTTTCTCCTGATCATGATTCCCGTTATTAAAAAATCGTTTCAGAAAAGTATTAAACATCAACTCTCTCCGTGATCCGAGCTTTGAGAAAAAACGCCGGATTTCATCCTGAAATAAAACAATCAGGGCAAAGGCTCCCACACTCACTACACGATCGAAAATTCCACCCAGCAAATCCATCTTAAAAACATAGGATACCAGGAACCAGATAATGATGAATGCCATGATGCCAAAAAACACATTCAGGGCACCGGTTCTTTTTAATAACCGGAAAAGCTGGTACAATAAGATTGCTACCAGAAATATGTCAATGATGTCTTTTAGTCCTATTTGAAATCCCATATTTACACGTTTTGATTAATTTTTTAACCACATAAGGCACATAAGCTATATAAGTTTTTTGTTGAACTGTTGAATCGTTTGTTCAACACTTATCACTCATCACTCATCACTTATCACTATTAGCTATTAGCTCATCTTACGGTATTCACTGAATATCTTAATGGCTTCCACAGCCTCTTTTACATCATGTACCCTCAAAATGGAAGCTCCACCCATCAATGCCAGCATGTTTACAGCCGTAGTGCCGTTCATAGCGCCGTCAGGATCGGTATTCAGCAATTTGTATATCATCGATTTACGCGAAACACCCGCAAGAATCGGCACATTGATTTCCTGAAAGTATGAAAGTTTGCTCAACAGTTCATAATTCTGATCCATCGTTTTGGCAAAACCGAAACCAGGATCAATAACGACATCATTTACGCCAAGCAAATGTAATTGAGCCACTCTTTTTTGTAAAAACTGCAAAACCTCCGACACCACATCTTCATAATCCGTATTCCCCTGCATGTTTTGAGGAGTGCCTCTCGTATGCATCAGCACATAGGCTACTCCAAGGTCGGCTACCGTCTCGAACATCATCGGGTCAAGTGTACCGCCACTGATGTCGTTGATCATGGCTACGCCGAATTGTTCGACCGACGCCCGCGCCACTGGTGAGCGGAAAGTATCGACAGAAATAAGTGCTTCCGGAAATTTTTTACAGATGATTTCAAGAGCATCGGAAATTCTTTTTATCTCATCATCTACAGAAACCGGCGCTGCTTGTGGTCGCGTGGAATATCCGCCAACATCAATCATTGTAGCTCCATCGGCCAAAAACTGTTCCACCTGCTGCAATAATGTCCTGTCGGACTTAAACCTGCTCCTCATAAAAAACGAATCCGGTGTCACATTCAGGATCCCCATTACGATGGGTGTCCTCAAATCATAAAGTCGGTTATTCAGTTTCAGAAACAAGCTTGAATCATTCATTTTTACAGCAAATTACATTATAAGCGGTACAAATTTAAGAAAATTTTATACGAAATGACGTTTAAATGCGTTTAATTGAACATATTTTGCTTTGTATCAGGAGAAAATTTTCACAAATAAACAATAAAATTTCGTTTCTCCTGTTTTTTTTATCGGATAACTTTTCAATATAAAACCTGAAGTCAAAAGAAAATCGTAATTTTGTACACTTTGACTTTTTAAATAAACTATATGTTACGCATCTTATCAAAAGTTTTCATCTTATTGTCGACAGTCGCCTTCATTTCCTGTAAGAGCGGACTTGGAGTCACCAGTTCAACCACAGGTTGGCCTTATGATTTTAAAGCTGAAAATGCTTTCAGCAAATCTATGGTCACACCATCTCAGGTTCCTCCCGGCATGGTAGAAATCCCCGGATGGAGCTATACCATTGATGATATCGAAGAATACGAAACTGCCAGTCGCAGAGTAAAACCCAACGAACTGAACACGCGCAGAACAATTACCGTGAACAGTTTTTATATGGACAAGCACGAAGTAAGGAACATCGACTGGCGTGAATATCAGGCATGGTTAACAGCAGTATACTCGAAAGTGGCTCCGGAAATCATAGAGAAAGCAAAGCCTGATATCAAAGCATGGATAGATGGTTTGGGAGAGAATGAACCTTTCATGATGAATTATTTCACCCACCCTTCGTTCAACGAATATCCTGTAGTATGCATCACATGGGAACAGGCAACCGATTATTGTGCCTGGCGCAGCGACCGTGCCAACGAATTGCAGTTGATCAAAATGGGCGTTATTAAAGCTCCCGATTTTAAAGCCATCGCGCAGATGGAAACTTTGGCTGAAGTAGAAAATGCGGTTTTCTCATCAAAGAAATTCTTCAACAGTCAACAGGATAATCTTGCCGCAAGCTATAAAGGCATGTTTCCCGATTTCAGACTTCCTTCTGAAGATGAATGGGAATTTGCTGCTTATGCCCGTATGAAAACAGATCCTGAAAATTCACCCAAAATTTACCCGTGGGCAAAAAATAATTATGGCAAACTTTATCAGGAGCAACGTGAGCAATTAGAAGCTAACTACAAACAGGGAAACATCACCGGTGGAAATGAAAATGCATTTTCGCGCACCGTTCCTGTAGGCTCATATGCTCCGAACGATTTCGGCCTGTATAACATGGCAGGCAATGTCAACGAATGGGTTTTCGACCGCTATGCTTCACGGGCTAACCTGAACAAAATCGACAGTGTGGATGTGTTGGATATATTTGTTCCCGAGTACCTCAAAAGTGCCGACAGCCGTGTATTCAAAGGT
>Ga0209575_10001084_pt1 | contig 11999 bp, 14 predicted proteins | sample Medcelwee11metaG_FD_187172 | JGI IMG/M metagenome (GOLD analysis project Ga0209575, IMG submission 187172) | Freshwater pond sediment microbial communities from the University of Edinburgh, under environmental carbon perturbations - Medium... | ecosystem: Environmental > Aquatic > Freshwater >...
GTAACACGCCTTGTGTCATAGTTTGTTTCACCCCGTTGGTGATAGGTTTTTGGTTGCACAAACACTCTATCTGCTTGATTCATCAAGTTCAACGGGGTTTTTTATTTTTTTTGACGGCGGATCTGGGCCATACGTATCAGGAGAAAAAGGCCCTTGAGGCTGAAAGCCTGATTCGGGAACAGTATTATCCGCTGCTTCGCCGAATTTACCAAACACTGGAACAAAAACGATCATCATGAATGATGGGTTGAAAGATAAACATCGCAAAGCGATTTTCGACATCCTTACCGCCAATCCGAGAGTGGAACGGGTGGTGCTCTTCGGCTCCCGGGCCATGGGTACCTTCACCACTACATCGGATGTGGATCTGGCCCTGTTTGGAGATGAATTGACCCTGACCGACCAGGCACGGTTGGCGGCTGCAATTGACAAGCTTCCCATGGCGCAGCAAGTTGATCTGTTGATTTATAAAAGCATTGATAACGACAAATTAAAGCAACATATCAAAAAGCATGGGAAGGAGTGGTTTCGGAGAGGTTGGGTTATGAGTGCTGATTGGCCACTTGTAGAGTTATCAGAGTTGGTCAAAGATCTAACCGTTGGGTTTGTAGGCTCTATGACACAGGAATACGTTGAAAAAGGGGTTCCCTTTTTTCGCTCGAAGAACATAAAACCTTATGACTTAGAGTGGGCCGACATTAAATATGTTTCCCGGCAATTTCATGAAAAATTAAAGAAGTCGTCCTTAGCACCTGGCGATGTTGTAATCGTCAGAACAGGTACTCCTGGTACAGCTTGTGTTATTCCTGAGTCGGTAGAAGAGGCTAACTGTTCAGATGTTGTTATTGCGAGAGTCAATGACAAGAAGCTAAGTGCTTATTACCTGAGTTATTTTATGAACTCAGTAGCTGTGCACCAAGTTAGTTCACATTTGGTATGTGCTGTTCAGCAGCACTTCAACATTGGTTCTGCAAAAAAAATCAAGATTCCTCTTCCTTCAAGGGATGAGCAAGAAGAGATTGTTACTGTTCTAAAAACACTGGACGACAAGCTAAAACTCAACCGCCAAATCAACCAGACCCTGGAGGAGATGGCCCAGGCCATTTTCAAATCCTGGTTTGTGGATTTCGAGCCGGTCAAGGCCAAGATCGAGGCCAAGGTGAGCGGCCAGGACCCGCAACGCGCCGCCATGTGCGCCATCAGCGGTAAAACCGCCGCCGAACTCGACCAGCTCCCCCCTGACCAGTTTGCCCAACTCCGCGCCACCGCCGACCTCTTTCCCGACGAACTCACCGACTCCGAACTGGGCTTGATCCCCAAGGGCTGGGAGGTTGGTTGTATGAAGGACTGCTGTTTACGAGTTGAAAGTGGTGGCACACCCAAAAGGGGCGAAAGCAATTATTGGGATGGCAATATCCGTTGGCTCTCTTCTGGAGAAGTGCGGGATGTAATAATTTTAGATACGAAAGAGAAGATCACTGAGGAGGGTCTGAGGAAGAGTAGCGCTAAGCTTTGGCCTTATGGTTCAACAGTTGTGGCAATGTATGGAGCTACAGCGGGACAAGTTTGTTTGCTGGCAAAAGAGATGGCAGCTAATCAAGCATGTTGCGCATTAATACCTAGAAAAAATTGTCAAAATTATATGTTCTTAACCGCAAGACGTTCGATTGAAGAGTTGTCAGGAAAGGCTTCAGGATCAGCACAGCAGAATTTGAATAAGTCTCTTGTTTCGGATCACAGAGTTTTGTTACCAGATGAACAGACGATGAAAGCCTTTGAGCAAATAACTGGTCCATTTTTAAAGGGATGGATAAGAAACATAAAACAGAATAATGTCCTCGCCCAACTCCGCGACACCCTCCTCCCCAAACTCCTCTCCGGCGAGATCAGCGTCGGCCCCACTCCTCAGGCTACCATCGAGGAGGCAGTATGAATACAACAATCAATATCTACTGCGATGAAAGCTGCCATCTGCCCAATGACGGGAAGAAGGCCATGGTGCTTGGGGCGCTCTGGGGGCTCAGGGCCAAGGTAAGCAAGCATCACCAGGCTATCGCCGATCTGAAAGCAAGGCACCGTCTTTCACCATTTTTCGAGATCAAGTGGACAAAGGTCTCTCCAGCCAAGGTTGATTTTTACCGGGAACTGGTCGAGTATTTTTTTGACAGCCGGACCATGGGATTCCGCGCCTGGGTGATTCCCGATAAATCTATTTTAAGCCATGACCAGCACAACCAGACCCATGATGACTGGTATTACAAGATGTATTTCTATCTGTTGAGGAACCTGATCTCCACGGAGAGGAAATACCATATCTACCTGGACATCAAGGACACCCGCAGCAGGATGAAACTGCAAAAGCTGCGAGATGTTCTGAGCAACGCGAATTATGATTTTTCCCGTGACATCATTGAACGGATTCAGCATGTCCACTCCCACGATATTGGTCTCATGCAACTTGTGGATGTCCTGATCGGGGCCATCTCATACCATGCCCGTGGTTTGTCGGACAGCACGGCCAAGAATGAAATCGTGCAGCTCATAAAGGACAGAACCGGCTTGAGCCTGACTTGCAATACCCTGCCAACCGAACGGAAATTTAACCTCTGTATCTGGCGACCGAACAGCGGAGGTTTTGAGAATGCCTGATTGGCTGCCGGAGATGGCATCTGTCAACCCTTGGTCAGCTGCAACCTATGAGTTGTTGTATGAAATTTTCTGCCGTGATATTCGGGATGCCAACCTGAAGTATACCGGCCATGATGTCTGGATATTCCGGGACATGGAAGACGGGAAGGAGAAAATATTCTGGCATCTTACCTCCCGAGAGAAAAAAGCGGAAAAGATACCACGCCGGAAAAGGAAATTCTTCCCCGCCGATCAGGAAACTACGGAGCCCGAGAGGTTGCCGGATATGCGGCGTTGCGAGCGGCTGCCCTGGGTCAAACCTTTGATTGAGCACCCGGCAGAGCCCGAAGTTCTGGCCTGGGATCATGAAGAAGGAGACGGCACAATTAAAACCTACGTCTGGATCAGGGATTATGATTTTGTGGTGATTATGAAGAAATTCCCGGATGGGAAACGCCGCCTGATTACATCGTTTTATGTGGATAGCGGGTACAAGAGAGATGACTTTGAGAGGAAATACGCGAACCGCATAAAATAAGAAAGATCTGCTCAGACGGCAGACCCATCTCCTTCGGCTCTTACACCAAAACTGGATGGCCGATGAGTTAACTTATACTATTACTATCGGTTCTTGTTTGTCAAGGATTAAGAAAAAAGGACACAAAAAGGCACGGATAGATGATCACCGAAGACCAGCTTGAACAAATCTGCCTGGAGTGGTTCCGCGAGGGCGGTTATGAATATGCCTTCGGGCCTGACATTGCTCATGACGGGGATGCACCGGAACGGGTGGATTACCGGCAGGTGGTGTTGGCTGGCCGTCTACTTGCCGCCATGCAGAAGATCAATCCCCATATCCCCCTGGCGGTTCTGGAAGAGGCGGCCCTTGCAGCCAGCAAGCCGGAATCTCCGGTGCTGATCCATAACAACCGCACCTTTCACCGGCTGCTCTTGGAAGGGGTGCCGGTTGAGTACAGCGACGGCGACGACACCCTATCCGACCATGCCCAGGTGATCGACTTCAATAATTTCCGCAACAATCAGTTTCTGGTGGTGAACCCGTTTACCATCCAGGGCACTAGGATGAACCGCAGGCCCGATGTGGTAGTGTTTGTCAACGGCCTGCCCATCGCGGTGATCGAGCTGAAGAACCCGAGCAACGAGCAGACCGATGTCTGGGATGCCTTCAACCAGTTGCAGACTTACAAGGAGGAGATCAGCGACCTCTTTGTCTTCAATGAGGCCCTGGTGGTGAGCGACGGCTGGACGGCCCGGATCGGTTCTCTGACCGCCAACAAAGAGCGGTTCATGCCCTGGCGGACATTGAAAAACGAGAATGACAAGCCGCTCCTGGAATATGAGCTCGAAAAGGTGGTGAAGGGCTTTTTCGACCCGGAACTGCTGCTGGATTATATCCGCTATTTTGTCATCTTTGACCAGGAAGGCGATACCGTTATCAAAAAGATCGCCGGATACCATCAGTTCCACGCGGTACGTGAGGCGGTGCGGGTGACGGTGATCGCTTCCCGGCAGACCGAAGGCTTGCAGATTGCCGAACCTCGGGCAACCTATGGCCGGGAGGTGGTGCCAGGATCGCGCAAGGCCGGGGTGGTCTGGCATACGCAGGGGTCGGGCAAAAGTATCTCCATGTGCTGCTATGCCGGAAAACTCCTGCAGCAACCGGAAATGAACAATCCGACCATTGTGGTGGTGACAGATCGCAACGACCTGGACGGTCAGCTGTTCAATACCTTCAAAAATGCGCGGGAACTGCTGAGGCAGACCCCGGTGCAGGCAGGCAGTCGGGATGAGTTGCGGGAGATGCTGGCAGCCCGGCAGGCGGGCGGCATTATATTTACCACGGTGCAGAAGTTTTCTCTGTTGAATGGTGAAGAGAACCACCCGGTTTTAAGCAATCGCCAAAATATCGTGATGATCAGCGACGAGGCCCACCGCAGTCAGTATGGACTGAAGGCGCGGCTCGACACCAAGACCGGCAAATATATCTATGGTTTTGCCAAACACATGCGGGATGCCATCCCCAATGCCTCGTTCATCGGCTTTACCGGCACCCCCATTTCCATGGAAGACAAGGACACCCGTGCCGTGTTCGGTGATTATGTCTCTATCTACGACATTCAGGACGCGGTGGACGACGGGGCCACTGTGCCGATCTATTATGAATCCCGGCTGGCCAAGCTCGACATCAACCGTGATGTGATTGAAGAGCTGAACGAAGAGATGGAAGAGGTCATCGAGGATGAGGAGGACATTGCCTCACGGGAACGAACCAAGAGCAAATGGGCGGCGCTGGAAAAACTGGTGGGGTCGGAACCGCGCCTGAAAGAGGTGGCCGAGGACCTGGTGGCCCATTTCGAGGTTAGGTCCGAGGTGATCCCCGGCAAGGGGATGATCGTCTGCATGAGCCGGGAAATCTGTGTGCATCTCTATAAGGCCATTACCGCACTTCGGCCAGCCTGGCATGATCCTGATCCCGAAAAAGGGGCGATTAAAATCATCATGACCGGTTCCGCCTCGGACCGCGAACTTTTGCGGTCCCATGTTTACAGCCAACAGGTCAAGAAGCGGATTGAGAAGCGGTTCAAGGACGCAGACGACCCGCTGCAACTGGTGATCGTCCGCGATATGTGGCTGACCGGCTTTGACGCGCCCTGCTGCCACACCATGTATGTTGACAAGCCCATGCGGGGCCATAACCTGATGCAGGCCATTGCCCGGGTGAACCGGGTGTTTAAGGACAAGCCAGGCGGCCTGGTGGTGGATTATATCGGCATCGGCAATGAGCTGAAACAGGCACTGAAAGATTATACCGATTCCAAGGGCAAGGGTGCGCCGACCCTGCTGGCCGAAGAGGCGTATGCCTTGCTGCTTGAGAAGCTGGAGGTGGTGCGGGCCATGATGCATGGGTTTGATTACAGCGACTATGAGACCAATGCCGTTATGCTGCTGCCCATGGTCGCCAATCATATCCTGGGGCTGGACGATGGCAAGAAACGATTTCTTGATGCCATGGCGGCCATCACCAAGGCGTTTTCCCTGTGCAGCACCCTGGATGAGGCGGCACCGCTCAGAAAAGAGATTGCCTTCTTCTCAGCGATTAAGGCGGCAATCATCAAACACACCACGGTTGATAAGAAACGGACCGAAGAGGTTAAGAACTCTGTCCTCAAACAGATTCTTGATAACGCGGTCATCGCTGGAGGGGTGGCCGATATTTTTGAGCTGGCCGGGTTGGATAAGCCGAATATCAGCCTGCTGTCCGATGAGTTTCTGGAGGATGTGCGGCGGATGCCGAGCAGGAACCTGGCGGTTGAACTGCTGGAAAAACTGCTGCGGGATGCAATCAAGGCCCGGACCCGGAACAATGTGGTTCAGGAGTTGAAGTACGGCGAACGACTCCTGGAAACCTTGCGAAAATATAACAATCGGGCCATTGAGACCGCCCAGGTCATCGAAGAGCTGATCCAGATGGCCAAGGATTTCCAGGCGGCCATGAAGCGGGATGAAGAGCTTGGTCTATCACCTGATGAGATAGCCTTTTATGATGCTCTGGCGAACAATGAAAGCGCCCTGCGGGAGCTGGGCGACGAAATTCTCAAGAAGATTGCCCATGAGCTGACCGAGAAACTGCGGGCCAGCACCACGGTTGACTGGCAGGTGCGGGACAGTGTACGGGCCAAGATGCGCAATATGATCAGGCGGTTGTTGAAGAAATACAAGTATCCGCCGGATATGCAGGCTGAGGCTATTGAGTTGGTACTCAAGCAGGCTGAAGCCTTGTCGTATGCCTGGACGGTTTGAGAGCAGAAAGACGCACTGTCAAAGTTTTTGCTTTTCCATGTCCGTCTTGTCTTGCCAGCGGGCCTATTGTATGCGGCTTCCGTATACTCGATTCCTGTACGTCATCCCGTACCTTCGCGCTACCTTGCCTCAGCAAGGCGCCTTCCTCCCGAAGCACCGTCACCGGTACCTCGTTGCACTACCGCTACGCCCTTCGCCTCCATCTGGCTGGATCTAAGACTTGCCAAATGTTTGGAAATCCGTTACATTTGACTCACTTTTAAGAACATGTGCCGTGCCCGGCACACACAAGCCGCTGGAGAGGGACCGGGCAATACGTTGCCGTTTTTTAAATTTTGCGTTTTACCATCGGTTATGCATTAAGATGAAGTTCACGGTAAAACCTTGCCCGGCCCCTCAGCTCCGCGTTGGCTTTTGGCAAATACGAATCTGCAATATGAATGCTGTGAATGCATAAACTTTTAAGTAACTGGTTAAAATTAAAATGAAATTCAATATTAATCAACTTGATGAAGTAGAATATGATGGAAGTTATGAGTCTGAAGAGGCACTGACACAATATCAAGACTCAGTTTTAGAAGAATTTGCTCTTTCATTCGAAGGTAAAGAACGTATTAAAGCTGATCCCGAAATGGGATTTTGGATTACCCGGCTTATATACTATGGAATTGTTTATATTGGTGTCAGTCTTCCTCAAATGGATGAGGGAGATATTAATGAAATTATAACCGATCTATTTCCAAGAAAAATATCTTTGGGTTCACCTGAGGATGCAGATGATGCTATTCCTGAACTTTTAGCGTTTTGGCAATTTCTTGGAAGCAAATACAAGCTTCCAAATGCAGATACGATCATTGATTATTTGACTGAAATTAAACCGAAGTTCAATACCATCATGCATGATTCGTCAAAGTTCGGTATGGCTAAATCATTTATGACAATGGGACAGAGAGCTGGTTTTGACATGGCAGATCAAAATCAAATAAATGAATTTATGCAACTATACAATAAAAATATAATTGAAGGACAAAGCGGCATACCTTCAACAATAAAGGCTTTTGATTCTAACCCCGAATACCCATTATCGAAAAAAGCAAACGCAAAAAAGAAACAAAAAAGAAAAAATGCTAAAGCTTCACGTAAAAAAAATAGCAAAAAACGTAAGCGTTAAATACGGTGACCATGAATGGTACCTTGCCTCGGCAAGGCGGCTTCCTTCCGAAGCACCGTCACCGGCACCCTGTTGCACTACCGATAGGCCCTTCGCCTCCATCCGGCTGGTCCTAAGACTTGCCAAATATTTGGAACTCCATTACATTTGACTCACTTTTAAGAACTCGTGCCGTGCTCGGCACGCACAACGTGCTGCAATCGACCCGGAGGGCTATCGGCTTTTCGAAAGCCCTTGGTTTTCGAAAAAATTTGGCTTCGACAACCTGCTCGCCTATATGCACCGGTCCGCTGAGCTCCCCGATAAGCTCGCCCGCTGGGCGGACGAGATTGCAAGGTGAAAGTCCCTGTCGGGTGAAATCCAGTACTGGGTTTCAGTGAGGGTTCGCCACCCAACCCTATCGAGCCTTGGACCCATGGCGGAGATATTCCGGCTATTGTAAGTTAGGACGTCAAGAAGATTTGGCTGGAAACGAGCTACGCCCGGGAAATCCCGAATATCAGCGTAGATGATCTCACCCAACTGAACGAACAATAAAAAGCGTATCGAACAAGATGGGTGAAGCGTAGGCAGAGAATCCTGCAGGCCGCAGGGGGAGACCGTGATCCCTGAAGTGCTGATACAGCTTCGAAATAGCAACTTGTGGACGCCGAGGCTTGACAGATAGTATTCAAAAAGCTACATGATTCTTAATGAAAATAAAAAAGCTCACGCCTAAAGAAGCAGCGGAATATTTTTCCGTTCATGTTCATACGTTAAGGCAATGGGACAAGTCCGGAAAGATTAAAACTGAAAGAACTGCCGGTGGAGACCGGCGGTATATGATAGAAGTCAAAGATGAATTTGATATTTGTTACTGCCGTGTTTCTTCATACAAACAAAAAGATGATCTTGAAAGACAAGTCAAATTCATGCAGGAGAAGTTTCCAAATGCTGAAACCGTTACAGACATCGCAAGTGGACTCAATTTCAAAAGGCAGGGACTTAAAGCTATTCTGGAACGAGCGATTCTGGGAGATAGCATCAACCTTTATGTTGCCCATAAAGACCGATTGTGCCGTTTCGGATTCGATCTCATTGAATGGATTATCAAGCGGTCTGCCGGAAAAATCGTGGTTCTCGACCAGACTGTTCTGTCACCAGATGCCGAACTTACACGAGACCTGCTTCACATCCTGCATGTCTTTTCCTGTCGAATGCACGGACTTCGAAACTATCGTAAGCAGCTTAATCACGCTCTCTGCGACGGTGGATCAAAAAAAAATATTCAAAAAATGGACTGATGTGTCCAGATGGGTGTTCAACTGCACAATTGATTTTGTTCGATCCTGTATCGGGTTTGCTCCCCATTGGATGGAAATTAAAAAAGATGCCATTATACTCAAAAGTAATGGAATTTATCCGAAGGTCTCTGGGGAAGGATTGAAGTTCCATGAATCCTTACCTGAATTTCCTATGGATAGCAGGTTGTATAGATTGTTGTTGCACTTGGATCAACTCTATTCCAAAAGGGCCAAAGCCAACACAAGAAATAAAAAGTCCCTGACCAAAGCTATCCGTCGCCTGTCTGCCAAAATTAAAAACTTAATAGACGAGCTGCATTGGAAAACCGCAAGGTTTTTATGTGAAAATTTTTCCGTTATTTTGATGCCGACTTACGAAATCAAACAGATGGTTGAAGAAAATAACAGGAAAATAAGAACCAAAACCGTGCGTTCCATGCTGGGCTTTAGCAATTTTAAATTCAAGCAGCGTTTAAAATGGATAGCAAAAAAGCTCGGGAAAACGGTGCTTGATGTTTGCGAAGCCTACACAAGCAAGACACATCCACAAACAGGCCAAGTAAAAAATATCGGTTCTGCAAAGTGGATAAAACTGGAAAACAGGTCTATGCTGACAGAGATTTGGTAGGAGCGCATAATATTCTGGTTAAATTTTTAACCGAAGATTATGCTTTGGGAGAGACCCCCGCTATTTAGAAAATAGCGCAAGGGATGGCTTTCTATAACAAAAAATGTATTGCCTGGAGTAATACGAGCAAACCGCACTGCGCAGAACAGCAACTGGACCTTGAAACGGGTAACTGTGAAGGTTTGCGCGGAAGCGAGTCTAACCGAAGAACCGGATGCGGGAAAACCGCACGTCCGGGACTGTGCGGGGGGCGCCGGGTGGCCGACGTTCCTGCCGCGAGATGTGTTTTCATACTCTGTCTGATTATGATGGAAATGAAATAAATATATTTAACTGATTGAAAAAAGGAGAATCTCATGGCTAAAGGAAGAGATGCACAAAAAACAGTTAAGAAAAAAGCAGAAAAAACGTTGAAAGAAAAGCGTAATGAAAAAAAAGAGAAGAAATCCGAAAGGATAAGATCTGACTCTTTAATCAAATGAATTTTGAAAGTGATAATCAGAAAACAGCAACATTTTTATATTGCTATATGAAATTTATTTGTAAATTCCTGATTATTCAATTTGGCAAACGTATTGCGAAAGAATGTAACTTTTTGAATTTGGGAAACCTGGGGGACATCTATGATAAGTGTTGTTTAAACCCTTTCATGGCACGAATGGCAAGGGCAGTGGCTCCAGGTTTTCCCCATCACATTTATATGAAAGTTATGAGTAGTGAGTCGTGAGATTTAAAACAAGCTGTTTTCTCAATACTCAATACTCAGATCTTTCATTGTTTGTTGTGTCCGTCAGGACATGGTCGTTATACAAAGGGGTGATTTTTTTTCTTCTGATATTAAGGAATCTGAAATCGAATTGTTCTGAAAGCATTAACGGACCGGTCGGTCGTTGGGCATCATAATAAACAAGAAAAAGGAGAAATGTATGAACAAGTATGGCGCAGAGTTTTTTGGAACATTCTGGTTGGTTCTCGGCGGCTGCGGTAGCGCCGTTTTAGCGGCTGCTTTTCCAAATGTTGGTATCGGGCTGCTTGGTGTATCACTGGCATTTGGCCTTACCGTTCTTACGATGGCCTTCGCCATCGGACACATATCAGGCTGTCATCTGAATCCAGCGGTTTCGTTTGGTCTCTGGGCCGGCGGACGTTTCCCTGCAAAAGAGCTACCGCCCTACATTATTTCGCAGGTCTTGGGCGGTATAGCAGCGGGTGGTGTTCTATATCTGATTGCCAGTGGTAAGGCGGGGTTTGACCTTTCCGCGGGGTTTGCTTCAAACGGCTACGGCGCCCATTCACCTGGTGGGTATAGTTTGTCGGCTGCCCTGATCACTGAAGTGGTTATGACGATGATGTTTCTTGTTGTCATTCTGGGTGCCACTGACAAACGGGCGCCACAAGGTTTCGCACCTATTTCAATTGGCTTGTGCCTGACTCTCATCCATTTAATTAGCATCCCGGTAACAAATACTTCCGTAAATCCTGCGCGCAGCACTGGTGTTGCTCTCTTCGTAGGCGATTGGGCGATTGCACAGCTTTGGCTGTTCTGGGTGGCCCCGATCATTGGCGGTATGCTTGGTGCTGTAATCTATCGTTTTATCGGCAGTGAGAAATAATTGACATCGTTGATTGTTTGCTGTGTCTGTCAGGAGATGGTCGTTATTCGGAACATTCGGCACTATCGTTGAAAGGGCCTGGAGAGATTTTGACACGGGCTGGGTAAAGGTTGAACCGTTAACGTCGGCGAAAAAATATAGGGTTGCAATTATCTGTGAATTTTGTATAGTAAATAATCATATACCTTTATGAGATTTTCGTCAGTTGTTGACTGGATATTCGAAGCCTGTTCTGATTTATTATGGTACGACGATTTTCTCAGTCTTTATACAGGTTATATGTGTCTGAACGCAACATTTCATTAATCTAAATTGAGAGGAGACATCATGGACGTTAAAGACTATTGTCAAGCAATGTTGGCTGAAGTGACTGCTTGGAAAAAGAAATTAGAAGCGATGAAAAAGACTGCAGATAGTTATCATTCTGCAGAAAAAGAAAGAATTTTGCCACTCATAGGACAGCTTGAACAAGAGGTAATGACTGCTCAGGCTCGCGTTGATCAACTGGAAAATGAATGCCCGTCAGACTGGTCTCCGATGAAAAATGAACTGGATGAGTTGTTCGGAACAGTGGGCAGCAGCGTTAACAGGGCCTGGATGGATCTTGAAGGTGGTAACGTCGGCGGTTGAAAATCTCATAATTTTTAGTCTTAAATACACGTTAAAGGCCTCAGTTCTCAAAAATTGAGGCCTTTTGTTATTTTACGGTTTCAAGGGGGGGGGGTAAAAATGGCATATGAAAATGTTTCAACTGAACTTCTTGGTGAACTGACTATTCTAAACGAGCGCAGAGAACAGGTGAAAATATCAACGCTGTGGCGTGAAAAAACAGCGGCTTTAGTGTTTGTCAGACA
>Ga0209575_10001093_pt1 | contig 11891 bp, 10 predicted proteins | sample Medcelwee11metaG_FD_187172 | JGI IMG/M metagenome (GOLD analysis project Ga0209575, IMG submission 187172) | Freshwater pond sediment microbial communities from the University of Edinburgh, under environmental carbon perturbations - Medium... | ecosystem: Environmental > Aquatic > Freshwater >...
GTGCTCGATGTCTACAGCCGCTCCCATGACCCAGCCCATCCGGTGGTCTGCATGGACGAAACGCCGCGGCAACTGATCCGCCAGGGGCGCGAGCCCCTCGAGGCGGTACCGGGGCATCCCGGGCGCGAGGACTACGAGTACGAGCGCGCTGGCACCAGCAACGTCTTCGTGGCCTGCGAGCCGCTGGCCGGGCGGCGCATCGCCAAGGTCACCGAGTACAAGAAAAGGCAGGACTGGGCGCTGTTCCTGCAGGACATCGCCGAAGTCTGGTCCGGGGCCGAGCGCATCACGCGGGTGATGGACAACCTCAACACCCACAGTGCGGCCTCGCTGTACGAAACCTTTATGCCCGAGCAGGCCATGAACATGGCCGAAATCGAGATCAACGTACTCGTCGGCCAGTGCCTGGACAGGCGCATCGACTCCCTCGAGCGGATGCGCAAGGAGGTCGCCGCATGGCAGCAACGCGGCAACCAGCTCGATGCCAAGATCAACTGGTAGTTCACCACCCAAGATGCGAGGGTCAAGCTACGCAGCCTATATCCGCAGATTGAGGTGTGTTTTAGGCAGTCACCTTGTCTCTAAGCTTTTCCGCGGCTTGGCGTAGCGCCAAGATGACCCGCTCCTTGTCGAAGTTCTGAATGTCGTTGGTGTCCAGATACATTGAAAAGCCCGGCATTTCGTGCTCGATGAAGCTGGACACGGCGCCGAGATCGCGACGGAAATCGACGATCTGGTAGATCTGCACCGGCCGGCTGAAGCCTTTGACCGTGATCTGGCCTTTGTCGCGGCACATGATCACATCCTTCACCAGTGAGTAGGTTTCATGGGAGATCAGGATCTCGCCGGCTTCCGATGCGCTTTCCAGGCGGCTGGCGAGGTTTACCTCGCGGCCGATGATGGTGTAGTCCATTCGCGTGTCGGCGCCGAAGTTGCCGACCGTACAATAGCCGGTGTTGATGCCCATGCGGATTTCCAGCGGCTTGGTGATACCCTGAGCGCGCCATTGCTGGCGCAGTACCTTCATGTGCTTGCGCATGGCGATGGCCATGGAGACTGCGGCAACCGCGTCGTTCTTCGAGCCCTCGGTGGTCGGGTCGCCGAAAAATACCATCACCGCGTCGCCGACGAACTTGTCGATGGTGCCGCCGTATTTCAGGGCGATCTTCGACATTTCGTTCAGATAATTGTTGAGCAGGTCGGTCAGGGCCTCCGCTTCCAGTTCCTCGGACAGCTCGGTGAAGCCCTTGATGTCGGAGAAAAATACGGTGAGCTTCTTGCGCTGGGTTTCCAAGCGTACGCTCTTTCTGCCGCTGAAGATCGATTCCCAGACTTGGGGCGACAGGTATTTGGCCAAGCTGCTGGCCAATTGCGCAGACTTTTCTTGTTCCCGCTTGATCTCGCCGCGAATTTGGAGCAGCCGCTGGCTTTGCTGGTGCACGAAGCAGGCGGTGATGCAGACATAGAACATGGTGAAGGCAACGCTTACCAAGGCGACCTGGTCGGGTGTGGTGCCTTGGTAGGCGGGCGTAAGCAGCATGTTGGCCAGCAGCGCTGTACTGAGGGCCACCAGCACGGCGAGTGCCATATTCTGTGTGCCACCCGTCATCAATGCGCTGAAGCAGAGGGTCAGCAGGAACATCAGGCTGGGTACGATCGAGAAGCCCAAAAGCACCGTGCCCAATCCGACGTGTATTGCATCGACGAACAGCAGGACCTGGCTGGTCTGTTGCGGGTAGTCGAGACGATAGCCCTGACTGAGGTAATGGGCGAGAGGAGGGTAGAGCAGAGCGTAGGGCACCAGCCAGAGAATGTCGTAGCTGAAATATTGCACGTAGGTGCCTGCGGCGACGCTCGCAGCAGCAGCGATATAGGCCAGCATGCGCGAGTAGTACTGGCGTAGCACGTGCGAGGGGGCGGGCAGTCCGTCGAGGGAGCCACTACTTGCGTCGTTCATGGGGGAAAGCCTTCCTTGCTGCTACTGCCGGAGCTTATGCTTTTTTGTGGCGCAGGAGCTTATGCTTTAGCTGCAATGGTTACAATCGTGTGCTGAAAGATTAAGCTTGAGGCTTTTGGGGGCAATTCAGGCACACGCGGTGGGGTGTTTCTGGTGGCTTGCGCGTGGGTCAGATGCCCATGCTGGCCAAGCTTTGCAAGATGTTGCGCAGGGTTCCGGCAAGTGTCGGATGATCGGCCTCGAAGAGCTCCACCGCTAGGTTGATGCCGTCCACCAGGCTTTCGTCCGGTACACCGCCCGCATCGCGAGCCAGTTGCAGCTCGATTTCCTGGATCAGGGACGCCAGTTTGGCGCGCTCATCGGCGCTCATCGGTGGATTTTGTGCCAGTTGATCGCGCAGTTGTTGCAGGTGCTGCTGCAGATTTTCGAGCATAACAAACCCCTTCTGGAATTTCCGTGGAAGAATAGTTCAGGCAGGGAGTTCCTGCTTGATCCTGGTCAAAAGGGGGCGGGTTTCGGATTTTCCCCGTCTTTGCCGGTGCCTGCGTGGGTTCGATTCGTCGGGGCGGCGAGTTTTGGCTGGTGCAGTCCCCCTTCATCCTGGCCGAGATGGCGCAAGGCCGGGAGGGCCTGCGTGAGCCGGTATCCTACCAGCAACCAGGAAGCCCGAAGGGGCGGGCTGGCTTCAGCGTGGCCAAGGTAATGGCTGTGTGTGACATATCCGTGACCGGCGAGGCTCCAGGGCCGGCCTGGTTGCAAAGGCTTGTGGTGGACTATGACTTTAGTTTTATCTGCAACCGCGGTTATGCTGCTGCCTGAATACATAGCCGACTATATACTCGGCCACTAAATAAAATAGTCCTTCGCGGAGGAGGTACCTGCAATGCGTGTGATTGCCACCGATCAGACCAAACGATTGGGTCGTTCGCTAGTCTGTGCCGGACTGGCTCTGTTGCCCATGGTGGCAGCGGTTGCCGAGGAGGACCCTTGGGAGAGCTTCAACCGGCCGATATTCCGTTTCAACGACACTCTGGACCGCTATTTCATGAAGCCGGTTGCCAAGGGCTATCAAGCGATTGCTCCGCAGTTCGTCGAGGATGGCGTGCACAACGCTTATCGCAACATTGGCGATGTCGGCAATCTGGCCAACAATCTGCTGCAAGCCAAGTTCCACGACGCAGGCGTCGATACTAGCCGGCTGTTGCTCAACACCACCGTCGGCGTATTGGGGGTCGTTGACGTGGGTACCAAGATGGGGCTTGATCGCAATGACGAGGACTTCGGTCAGACCCTGGGTGCCTGGGGGGTGCCGAGTGGTCACTATGTGGTCCTGCCTTTCTTTGGGCCAAGTACCATACGCGATACTGGTGGGATGGTCGGAGATGCCTTTACGAAGCCGTATCCGTACATGGAAAGCACCGCTGCCCGCTACGGCTTGTTCGCCGGCGAAGTCGTGGATACCCGTGCCAGCTTGCTGGCGGCGGAGAAGGTCATCACCGGTGACAGATACATCTTCATCCGCGACGCCTACCTTCAGAATCGCGAGTTCAAGGTGAAGGATGGCAAGGTGGAGGACGATTTCTAAAGCCTTTGCTCCCAAGTGCCGATCCACTGCCAGTCTTCTCGGACTGGCATTTTTGCTTCTGCAGTTCGCTCATGTTTGACCGAGCTGAGCCTGAGCAAATCGAGGTTTATGCCGGCACGATATTTCTGCTGCGGTGGCGAGTATGGTTGCCAGTGTATGCTTGAATCACTGGGCGGATGGGAGTACCGTCTGCGCCGTGAAGCGAACTCACCACTAGCGCTTTGGCTTGGGGCGGGCGCAATGCGAACCCGATCCCTGGCGCAGTCAGCCCGGATACTCCATGCGTAATTCCAGTGCCAAGCTGCTGATAATCGATGACGACGAAGTCGTCCGTGCCAGTCTCGCGGCCTACTTGGAGGACAGCGGTTTTCAGGTCTTGCAGGCCGGCAATGCTCTGCAGGGGCTTGAGGTCTTCGAGGGCGAGGAACCCGATTTGGTCATCTGCGATCTGCGCATGCCGCAGATCGACGGCTTGGAGCTGATCCGCCGGATGGGCGAGCAGCAGAGCGAGACCCCGGTCATCGTGATGTCCGGTGCGGGAGTCATGAGCGACGTAGTCGAGGCTCTGCGCCTCGGTGCCGTCGACTATCTGATCAAGCCGCTGGAAGATCTTGCCGTGCTCGAGCACTCGGTGCACCGGGCGCTGGATCGGACCCGTCTGCGTCTGGAGAACCGTCGCTACCGGGAAAAGCTGGAGGCTGCCAACCGGGAGCTGCAGGCTAGCTTGAGCCTGCTGCAGGAAGACCAGAATGCTGGGCGTCAAGTGCAGCTGAACATGCTGCCGGAAACGCCTTGGGAAGTGGATGGGCTTCATTTCGCCCACAAGATCATCCCGTCTCTCTATCTTTCCGGCGACTTCGTCGACTACTTCCGGGTCGACGAGCGGCGGCTGGGCTTTTATCTGGCCGACGTCTCCGGCCACGGTGCCTCTTCGGCATTTGTCACCGTGCTGCTCAAGTTCATGACCACGCGCCTGCTCTACGAGTTTCGGCGCAATGGCGCCTTTCCCGACTTCAGGCCCTCGGACGTGCTTGGTCACATCAATCGGGGTCTGATCAACTGCAAGCTGGGCAAGCATGTCACCATGCTCGGCGGGTTGATCGACCTGACCGCCGATCGGCTGACCTACTGCGTGGGAGGGCATCTGCCATTGCCCGTGCTTTACAGCAACGGCGAGGCGACCTACCTGCAGGGGCGTGGACTGCCGGTCGGTCTGTTCCAGGACGCCAGCTACGAGAATTACGAGTTGCAGCTGCCGGCATCCTTCAGTTTGACTCTGGCATCGGACGGGGTGCTGGATCTTTTGCCGGGCGAGACGCTCAAAGAAAAGGAAGCCGTTCTGCCTGACCGTGTTAAGGCCGCAGGCGGCAGTCTGGATGGGTTGCGTCAGGTATTGGGATTGGCCCAGCTGGGCGAGATGCCGGATGATATTGCCTTGCTGGTGTTGAACAGGAACCTTGCATGAGTACCGGAAAAATCCAGTTCGCGGAGCAAAGCGGCACTTTCGTTCTCAAGTTCATCGGGGAAATCCGGCTGACCCTGTGTTCGACCTTGGATGACACCATCGAGCGGATTTTCACCGCCCTCAACTTTACCGCCATCGTTATCGACCTGACCGAGACGCAGAGCATCGACAGCACCACACTGGGGCTCTTGGCCAAGCTCTCGATCCTTTCCCGGCAGAAGGTTGGCATGTTGCCGACGCTGGTGACGACCCATCCGGACATCACTCGTCTGCTGCAGTCGATGGGCTTCGACCAGGTATTCAACATCGTCGACCGCCCGGTTCCTTGTCCGGAATGTCTCTCCGAGCTGCCCTCCCAGGATCAGTCGGAGGAAGTGGTCAAGGCCAAGGTGCTTGAGGCGCATCGGATCCTGATGGGGTTGAACGAGTCCAATCGGGAAGCCTTCCACGATCTGGTCAGTGCCCTCGAGCGCCAGTAACCGGCGATTTCTTCTCTGTTAAGGAGGGGCGACTACCTCGGTAGCGCCCCGTCTTTGCGTTTCAGACCTTTCCGGCCAGTAGTGCTTCCAGCTTGAGCTGATCGCGGGCAAACAGGCGGATGCCCTCGGCCAGCTTCTCGGTGGCCATCGCGTCTTCGTTGAGTGCCCAGCGGAAAGCTTGCTCATCCAGCACCTGGCGGGTTTCTCCGGGGGCTCCGGGGGCCAACTGGCGCTCCAGCAGACCCTGCTCCTCGGCCAGTTGCTGCAGCAGCTCGGGGCTGATGGTCAGACGGTCGCAGCCGGCCAGCTGTTCTATCTGTCCCAGATTGCGGAAGCTCGCCCCCATCACCACGGTTCCATAGCCGTTGGCCTTGTAATAGTTGTAGATGCGCATGACCGACTGCACGCCGGGGTCTTCTGCTCCGCCGAAGTCTCGTCCCTCAGCCTTCTTGTACCAGTCGTAGATGCGCCCGACGAAGGGGGAGATCAGGAAAACCCCTGCATCGGCACAGGCGGCGGCTTGGGCGAAGGCGAACAGCAGGGTCAGGTTGGTCTGGATGCCAGCCTTCTCCAACTGTTCGGCGGCGCGGATGCCTTCCCAGGTGGCGGCGATTTTGATCAGTACGCGCTGGCGAGCGATGCCGGCCTGCTCGTAAAGTTCGATCAGGCGTTCGGCCCGGCGTATGCTGGCCTGGCTGTCGAAGGACAGACGCGCGTCCACTTCGGTGGATATGCGCCCGGGAATCACCTTGAGAATCTCCTGGCCCACGGCAACGGCGAAGCGGTCGCAGGCCAGTCCGAGGTCGCCGGCACAGCCTGCCATCGCCTGCTCCAGCAGTCCGGCGTAGCGGGGCAGGGCGGTGGCCTTGAGCAGTAGCGAGGGGTTGGTGGTTGCGTCGACCGGCTTCAGGCGGGCGATAGCGTCCAGGTCGCCAGTGTCGGCGACCACCGTGGTGTATTGCTTGAGTTGCTCCAGCTTGGATGTCATGGGGCTCTGTCCTTTTACGATTGCCTGACCTTACCCGAGCGCCGGGGCGCACTCAACGGGCGGGTCGGGAGCCTGTGCAGGAGTGCCGACGGCCAGCGGTTCGACGCCCGTCGCAGCATAACGTTCCCTGCCCATGCCTTCAGCGCCCTTCGAGCAGGGCGGCCGCCCGATCGAACAGCTCCAGAGGATCGCTGGCCTTGTGAATGTCCACCGACAGCAACTGGCGGAAGCGGCGTGCTCCGGGAAAGCCTTGGCCCAGGCCCAGCACATGGCGCGTGATGTGGTGCAGGGCGCCCCCTTCGGCCTGATGTCGCTGGATATAAGGCCGCAGCCTCTTCAGCGCCTCACGGCGGGTGATCGGCGGGAGGGGGGTGTCAAACAATTCCTGGTCGACCCGGGCAAGCAGGTAGGGATTTTGATAGGCCTCGCGACCGAGCATCACGCCGTCGAAAGTCTGCAGGTGCTGGCGGCACTCCTCAAGGGTCTTGATCCCTCCGTTGAGGATGATCTCCACGTCGGGAAAGTCCCGCTTGAGCTGTGCGACCACTTCGTAGCGTAGCGGCGGAATCTCGCGGTTCTCCTTGGGCGACAGCCCGGCGAGGATGGCGATGCGGGCATGCACGACGAAGCTTCGGCAGCCGGCCTCGCGCACCTGGCCGACGAAGTCGCAGAGTTCGGCATAGGAATCCCGGCCGTCGATGCCGATGCGGTGCTTGACCGTGACTGGAATGCTCGCGGCATCGCGCATCGCCTTCACGCAATCGGCCACCAGCATTGGGTGTCCCATCAGGCAGGCGCCGATCAGGTTGTTCTGCACGCGGTCGCTGGGGCAACCGACGTTCAGGTTGACCTCGTCGTAGCCGGCTTGCTCGGCAAGCTTCGCACAGGTTGCCAGCTCTGCGGGTACGCTGCCGCCCAGTTGCAGCGCCAGGGGATGTTCCGCCTCATGATGGTTCAGAAAGCGCCGGGCATCGCCGTGCAGTAGCGCGCCGGTGGTAACCATCTCGGTGTAGAGCAAAGTATGTCGCGACAGCTGGCGGAGAAAAAAACGGCAATGCCGATCAGTCCAGTCCAGCATCGGCGCCACGCAAAAGCGGCGAGACGGCTCAGGGCGCGTGGTTACTGGCTTTGAGCTTGATTTCTGTAGCATTTTCGACCGCCTGATTTGATGCCGTTTTCGCCTGTTTTTGCTTGTTTTGGGGTGTCGTTGCTACAGATGTAGCAATCCAAAAACGTCATGTAGCCAATTGAAATGAACACGATTGCATCGCGGTGCCGCAAGGATGGCACCACCGGTTATACGGTGCAGATCAGGATCATGCGCGATGGCACGCGAGTCTACCAAGAAAGCCAGACCTTCGATTGGAGGCAGGCGGCTCAGGCAGAGCAATCGCATGAAGCGAGCGCCTCGCATTTGAAGGCGTGATCACAAGACTGTATCAATGGGATATTCGAACACCTGCACCTGTCTTCTCCGCCCGTGTCCATGCGTCTCCCTGGCTGATCCTCGGCGGACCAACAAGGTTCGGCACTCCTTCGGATGACTATCGGGTCGAGCTGCTGGGACTCAAATGCGAAGGCTTGGCTTCGTGCGATCCCTGGCACCGGACTTGACGCCCGACCGAATGAGCCAGACCCTGTGCCGTTTCCACTCGGGTCTCTCTCATGCTCTGGATTCCCTTCACCCTCACCGCCGCCTTCACCCAGGCACTACGCAACGCCCAGCAGAAACAGCTCAGCCGCGAAGTGAATGCGCTGGGCGTGACCCTGGCACGCTTCATCTGGGCCTTGCCGCTGGCCGTGCTCTACCTGGCGCTGCTTTATGCCAGCGCCCCCGCCGAACTGCCGCAGTTTAGTGGCCGTTTCGTCTTCGACGTAACCGCCGCCGCCTTCGCGCAGATCCTCGCCACCGCCCTCATGGTGTTACTGTTCCAGCGCCGCAGCTATGCCACGGGCGTTGGCCTGGCCAAGAGCGAAGCCTTGCTGGCGGCGGTACTGGGCTCGGTTTTTTTCGGCACCCTGCTTGGCCCGGTCGGCTGGCTGGGCGTCATGGTTGGCTCGGTGGCCGTCTGGCTGATGAAAGGGCGCGGCGAGCCCGGCTCGCTGGATCTCACGACCCTGCTGCTGGGCCTGGCGAGTGGCTTGTGCTTTGCGCTGACCACCCTGTGGGTGCGCGATGCTTGCCATCAACTGTCGTTGCCCTTCATGCACACCGCCGCCTGGGCGCTGGTGTGGACCATCAGCATCCAGGTTGCGGCACTGACCGGCTGGCTGGCTCTGCGCGACCACCAGACGCTGGTGAAGCTGTGGAGACGCCCCTCGCTGGTATTCCGCATCAGCCTGTCCAGCTCTATCGCCTCCCTGTGCTGGTTCACCGCGGTCAACCTGGAGGCCGTCGGATTGGTGAAGACCCTGGGCCAGATCGAGGTATTCTTCACCCTCCTGCTGTCGCAGCACTGGCTCAAGGAGCAGGTCTCCCAGCGGGAAAAGCTCGGGCTGTTGCTCATCGTCATTAGCGCCGTGCTGGTGATCCTGCCGGCGCTATCGGCCTGAACAGCAGCCCGCATCCCGTTCAGCCTCCAGGCTGGAGGCTGTAAATGGGTGCCGGCTTGCTAGCCCAGGCGAAGATCAACGAGGTCGAGGCGGCCGCCGGCCAGCTATGTCTGCGTAGCTGGCTTCTTTCTGGTCATACCTTTACCGAGATGCCTTGGTAAGACCTTCCCATCTTCTGAAGATAACCGACAATCGCCTCGGCTCCCCGGGCGCCGCTTTGCCCTGGCTCGACTAGGCCGAGCGTGTCCTGCAGGTAGTCGCGTTGGCGCTGTTCGAAGTCCCGGTGCGAGCACACCGCGTTCTCGATGGCTGTATCCAGAGCGTCGATATCTGTCAGCACTGTTCCCAACTGCCAGAAGCGGTAATGCAGATCGTCCTGCCAGGCGACCTGGCGTGGGTTCAGGAACAGGCAGGGCCGGGGCTGGGTGAGGAACTCGACCACCTGGCTGCTGACATCGCCGAGGTAGATGTCGGCAGCCAGGGTATAGGTCATGTCGGCGCAGTGCTCGCTGCCCAGGTCGATATGCATGTGGGGGTATTTCTGATACTCGCGGAAAGCTTCGTACTTGGCCGGGCTCGGCGCGTCGAACAGGCGGATGTGCGGTGCGAAGATCAGGTTGTAGGTGGTGCTGCGGGCGAAGTGGTCGAGTACCTGGTGGCCGATCAGCGGCCAGGAGGAGAGGCTCTCGTCGAAGTGCGGGTTGTAGAGCACGGTCGGCCGGCCGTTGCCGAACATCCGGGGCCGTGTGCCGTTCCGCCGGGTGGTCCAGTCGAGTTTGGCGTAGATACCGGCGACGAAGCGGCCGGGTGCCGTATAGCCCAGTTCGATCAGGCGCCTGGCCTGTTTTTCCCCGCCCAGGAGCAGGAAGTCGAAGAGCGCTATAGCCGGATCGAAGGTCACTTCGCGATCACCGGCGCCGTGCTCGGTGCCGATCAGCTTCACGCCCGGGGGACAGATCTTGCGCAGGTAGGTCGAGGTGCGCTCGGGGATGACGATTGCATCGAACCCGGAAAAGTACAGGCGGTTCGCCCGCAGGATTTTCTTTTTGCCGCCGACAGCGCCATCCCGGTAGTTGATCCGGACTGACCAAGGGTGATAGAGCTGACCAAAGTGCAAGGGAGCCGACCCGGCTTGATCGCGTAACAGGCGGCGGGCGAGTCGCAGATTGCGCCGCGAACCGACGATATGGACTTCTATATCGGGATAGCGCTGCGCGAGGGCTGCTGCGATGGGTAGGGAATGGAAGATCTGGTGAACCTGGGCGATATAGGGAAAGCAGATCCTGGGACGAGTCGCTTGTCCTGAGACTTTGCTTGCAGCATTCATCCAGCGCTGCAGCCGGTCATCGCGGATGGCGTGGTCGTCCAGACGCGACAGACGCGCCAGGACCATGGCCAGGCCGTAGGCAAGCAGCGCGACCAGCTCGCCGCTGTCGATCACCATCTGCAGTCCTGGGTGGACTCCTCCGCCGAGAAAGCCATCCTTGACGGTCCAGGCCACATGGGCGGTGATTTGCGCAGCCGCACCGACCCACATCGACTTCTCGATGATGCTCTCGGTCAGATAGGGTCGGATGCAGCGGAACAGCAGGACCGTGGCGCTCGCCCAGATCAGGACGATAAGCCGAAAATCCACGTGCTTGATCTTGTCGACGGCGACCTCGCCGGCCCAGATCAGCAGCATGCCGGCACCGGCCATGACCCAATAGCGGCGAACCAGATGGTTGTTCCATTTGGAGATCGTCTGGAAAACCGCGAACGCCACCCCCAGCGACGCGACCAGAGTGCTCGATATTTCCAGGGGCGAGGCCCCGTGCCATGTTCGGGCGGTTCCGGAAAGCTGCACGATGAGCGTCATCAGCGCATAGAGCGTGGCGCCGATCAACAGCCAATGTCCCGGCGACAGCCATCGGACGAAATAATCTCTCATATTTGCCATCACAGTCCTCTTTGGGAAGGTCTTCGGACGCATCTCCTTCTTCCCTGGAGTACTGCAGCTCGATCAGGGCTTAGCCCTTACTACCGTGCTACCCGATCCCTTTCGATCGGAATGCGTTCATGGTGGATTGCCGGCATTGCTAGACATCGAAAACGAGTAATTGCTTCATCAACGAAAAGGGGTAACGCGATCTGGTTGCAGACTCGTAAATGGCATGTGAAAAAAATGCAAAAAGAGATGTTTTGTAAAAATATCCTCTGAATTTCTTCTATCAAGGCGAGTGTCGGTGTGGATTCGATGAGCCCGCTCTCCATCGCTGCGGCCGAGCGTCCCGGTCTGCTCGACAGGCTGATTTCTGTCCCGAGTAGGAGGCCAAGGCACAGCGTGAGCTGCTCAAGTTTCAGCAGGGGGGCGGCTGGATGTCCAGCTTCAGAGCATTCGCTCAATCGAATGGTGGCTATTGGCTGGCTATGTCTGCGTGGTGGGTATGGTCTACGAGTTCCTGGTGAAGTTTCTTTCTTCACAGTTGCTCTTTTAGGAAACTATGTTTTTCATGATTCCGTATTCAGTGGCTTTGGATACGTTTGTGAAACGAAAACCAATATCACGAAAGGTGTGCAGTGATCTGGTAAGTGCATTAATGTGATTGGTCTTGTTTTCCGGTAAGTGCTCGCGAGTATCTGCCGAGATACATAGGCTTGCTCCTCCAAAGCAGCGAAAGGTCCGGAGCCTTTTCTTATAAGGCTATGTCTGAGTTAGCTGTTGCAGCAGGCTAAGCTGATCATGGCGTCTCCGCAAGCGGGAGGTGGATCATGAAAGCAAGTCAGTTCACGCGATGGATCGCTCAGCTCTCCAGCCTCAGCCCAGAACAGCGTGAGCAGTTGAAGGCATGCCTGTCGGCACCTGGCAGCCTTCCGCAGGACAT
>Ga0209575_10001094_pt1 | contig 11877 bp, 8 predicted proteins | sample Medcelwee11metaG_FD_187172 | JGI IMG/M metagenome (GOLD analysis project Ga0209575, IMG submission 187172) | Freshwater pond sediment microbial communities from the University of Edinburgh, under environmental carbon perturbations - Medium... | ecosystem: Environmental > Aquatic > Freshwater >...
AACGGTATTGATGAAACAGTCGGTCTCATGAGTATTGCCACCGGAAATGACAACCATCTTTTTTTCCTTAAAGAACAGGAGTGTCTTCAATATATGCCAGATATACTTGCTCTTCCCTCCCCGTTTGACCTCTCCGGGTGCGGTATAATTTTCTGCGGCTACCTGGGCGTCAAACCCCAGACCCATCCCGTTAAGGAAAATCTTGTCATTACATTGCCCGACATCCATGGTTGCCACATTCACTTTAAAAAATGTCTCCCAGTCTTTATCTTCAAAGCGGCTGGAAAATCCCGTGGCCTGAATGAAGTCATTGCCTGTACCGGCCCATATCAATCCGACTACAATATCCTGTTTAAAGATCAGCGGAGCGGCAATTTCGTTGATGGTACCGTCGCCACCAACGCCTATAATGAAGCTGTATCCTTTATCTGCAAACTCTTTTGACAGGGTGGCAGCATGGCCTCTTCCGGTAGTATATACCAGTTCTGCATCCAGGTTATGCTTACGGATCATCTCTGTGATCTTGTCAGCCAGGCTGAGTGCATATCCGTTACCGGCAACGGGATTAATTATAAAAACCCATTTTTTGTTTTGATCCATAGCTTCTATTGATTTTAGATATCCAAACTGATTGCATCTTTTTTCCCGCCTGGCTTGGCGGCACTTAATGCTATTTTATAGTTCCTGTGGCCTCTCGTGTTTAATGAAGGTGTTGTCTTTCAGTTCCCTGAAGGCTTCATTCAGCTCAGCATCAGTATTCATTACGATGGGCCCGCCCCACGCAACCGGTTCCTTCAATGGCCTGGCAGCAATGAGCAGGAATTCCGCACCCTGATCACCTGCTTTAACAATAACCTCATCATAGTCAGAGCTGTTTGCCGATGAAGATGACATCAGTATTGCACAGTTTTTTTCTTCAAGATCAGCCAGCGCCTCATCTGCAGCCAGAGTTCCCTCGATGAGATACAGAAACAGAGTCTGGTCATTTGGAGTTTCATTATAATGCCAGATACCTCCCGGTTCCAGTACCACATCCAGGTACTGCACTTTTACATACTCGCCCTTTACTGCCCCATTTTTGTCTTTATAGCTGCCGGATAATACCCTGACTGTTGTATTCTTCTCCTGTACCGCCGCTACATCCTGTGGCTTGATGTCACGGTAGGCTGGCTGGGTCATTTTCTCCTTCTTCGGAAGGTTTACCCACAGCTGACACCCCAGCAGCCGATCCGAGGCCTTTGGCATCTCCTGGTGAATGATCCCTGATCCTGCCGTCATCCACTGACACTGATAATCGCCAATGACGCCCTTGTTGCCCAGGCTGTCGCCGTGATCTATTTCTCCCTTTATCAGGTAGGTGACTGTTTCAATTCCGCGGTGAGGATGCCACGGGAACCCCTTGATGTAATCACTGGGATTGGCAGAATCAAACCCGTCCAGCATTAAGAAAGGGTCAAAATCCTTTATCGTACTCAATCCCAGAACCCTGCGAAGACGAACACCGGCTCCGTCAACAGCATTTTGTCCTCTGACAATGCGATTACATTTTCTTCTGGCCATAGTCTTTATCTTAGATCATGAATGTATGGTCCAAAATTAAAAAACTTATTATGAATGCAATGGCAATTGAGTATTTACAGGAAAACCTGCAGAACGGCCACGCACAAAATCAATCCTGGCCGGATCAAACAAGAATCCTGTTTCATTGTTATTTGAATGATGTCCAATAAAATTAACTTTGATAAAATTCTTTACCCTGAGATCGGGGATACGGTTTAACTAAAAAAAATTCAACTGAAAATCATGAAGCGTAAAACAACAGCCATATGGCATGGAAACGGGGCAGAGGGCAAAGGAATCCTCTCTTCAACAAGCGGAGTACTCAACAATACTCCTTACTCATCCACAACACGATTTAAGAACGAAGACGGCCTTGCCGGCACCAATCCGGAAGAACTGATAGCTGCTGCTCACAGCGGCTGCTTCGCCATGGCTCTGAGCTTCGGTCTGGCCGGTGCAGGATTCACAGCCACGGAACTGAAAGTGGAGGCTGCAGTCAACATTGAAAAAATGACTGATCATTTTGAGATCACCGGCATCCATCTCGATCTTACGGGAAAGGTCCCCGGGATTTCAGAAGAGAAGTTCCTCGAACTGGCCGGTGCAGCAAAAGTCAATTGTCCCGTCTCCCGGGCGCTTAAGGCAGTGAATATAACCCTTTCGGCAAAACTTATTTAGTGAACTGATCAGTGTTCAGCTGATTCCTATTCACATTTCAGGTTTGTTCTTTGTGCCTTGCTGGCCTCAGCAAAGGGTCCGTAAAGGGCATTCTTGAATGATGCACATGCCTCTGCAGTTTGTCCTTTGCCCAGCTGGGCAACAGCAAGCTGATAGAAGAACTTTGCCTTGGCTTCTGCATCGCCTGTTTCCATATCAAGGCCTTTTTGTGCATATTCCGCCCCGCTGTCAAAATTACCCTTCTTGTTATACACATCGGCAAAATAGTAGAACAGATCTTTGTCGTCACCGTATTTTGCGGACTTGTTCAGGAGGCAAGCGCCTCATCAGGCTTGTTCGCCTGGTTTGCTTTTGATCCTGCTGACCTAAAGTATTCAAGCGCCAGGGTAGATGCCTTTTGCATCTTTACTGTATCATTGGCGCTCTTCACTTTTTCAAGATATACATCTATGGTGCTCTCAAAAGCGTCATTATTATTCTGCTTGATGTATATCAATGCCTTGTTGTAAATTGCATTTACATAATCGGGGTTGATTAACAGGAGGCTGTCTATCGTCAGAATGGCATTTTGAAAATCATTTTTTGAAAAATAATCCACAGCCAGGTTGTTATAACCCTGTACAAGAACTTTCTGAGCCTTCTCCTTATTTGATGCATTACCATACTTCTCTGATGCAGCAATGGCTGTTTTTGAAGCAGCTATAATCTCCGCTGCCGGTTTCTTTTCATTCAGGGCAGCAGCTGCCAGCTTATTGTATAATCCGGGCAATACCTGTACTGCTTTTTGTTTGAGGTCAGCAGCTTCCTCTCCAACCTTGTCGGCAGTGCTGACCACATTCTCAAACGCAGCAATGGCAGCCGGAACATCTGTCTGCATTGTCTTGGCTCCTTCATTATAAAAGGCTATCACATCATTTCGTGTCTGCGCCATCATGTTTGTTCCGGTAACAGCAGATATGGCCAGAAACACTGCAATTATGACTGTCAGTTTATTTTTCATCTTATTTCAGATTATCAGGTTATTATACAATAATTTCAAATTTTGTGACCGTAAATATAAAAGTTAAATTCGATTTTTATATTCACGCTGCAAATCAGGCCTTAATAATTATATAATCGGACCAGAAGCTGCCTTATGATTTATCTTGACCTGAGGTATTGTACCGGCCATTCTGTATTTTCTCCCAGTTCCCTTGCGGCCTGAAGCGGGAAATAAGGGTTTCGGAGTAACTCCCGGCCAAAGAACACGAGGTCGGCTCTCTCTTCCATAAGGATTGCTTCCGCCTGGCCGGCGGTTGTTATTAACCCCACTGCTCCGGTCATTAATCCGGTTTCCCTCACTGCCCCGGAGAATTGGACCTGGTACCCGGGGCTGACCGGTATCCTGGCATTGTAAACGTTGCCACCGGAAGAACAATCTATCAGGTCAACATTCATTGCTTTTAATATCATGGCCAGGCTTATGGTTTCTTCTTTTGTCCACCCGCCTTCAGTCCAGTCAGTTGCAGACAGGCGCACAAAAAGTGGATTTTCAGCCGGCCAAACAGACTTAACAGATTCAATGACCTGTTGTAATAAACGGGTCCGGTTTTCAAAAGAACCTCCGTACTCGTCTGTACGGTTGTTACTTAGGGGAGATAAAAATTCATGCAACAGGTAACCGTGTGCGCTGTGGATCTCAACTACCTTAAAACCAGCAATAAGTGCCCTCTCCGCTGCTGCCCTGAAACCGGAAATCACTTTGCCTATGCCTGCCTTATTCAACATGGAAGGTGGTGTGTCACTGTCAATGAACGGGATATTGCCCGGGGCAACCGTTTGCCATCCGCCCTGCTTTGCATCGAGCTGTTTCCCTCCATCCCATGGTACAGCACAGGAGGCTTTTCTCCCTGCATGGGCAAGTTGAATTCCTGCAACAGCACCCTGCTGATGAATGAAACGGGTAATCCTGCTGAGTCCGGGAATATGTTCGTCACTCCAGAGACCTATATCTCCCGGAGTGATCCGTCCTTCCGGCATAACCGCTGTTGCCTCAGTGATAATCAGTCCCGCACCTCCGACAGCCCTGCTACCCAGATGAACAACATGCCAGTCATTTGCAAATCCGTCTGTTGCGGAATACTGGCACATCGGAGACATTACTATCCTGTTTTTAAGAGTAATATTCTTTATCTTCAGAGATGAAAACAGTTTTGACATAATGATGAATTTTTTATCAGGTAAACCCGTGTCCAAAGATAATGGTTAGTATATTTTAAATCTTTCAGTCCCGGATGCAGGCTTGGGAGGCCGGACAACAATGTTGCAGCGGTTTGCAGATTGTTATTCTTGTTTTAGAGTTGTATCAGCTATTTCGGCAGCGTGAATAAAAATTCGGTCCCGCCCTTTATTTTATTCCGGACCAGGATTTCTCCTTTATGAAGTAAAATGGCATTCTTCACAATTGCAAGACCAAGGCCGGTACCTCCGCTTTTCCTCGAGCGACCAGAATCAACACGATAAAAACGTTCAAAAACACGGCCTATATGTTCCTGCGGAATACCTACCCCATCATCGGAGAAGGAAAAATGATAGAACTTCTTATCCTCATCATAGATAAGAATTCGTATCGTAGTATTTTCTCCCGCGTAGTTTATGGCATTTTCAACCAGGTTCTGAAAGATCGAAAGGATGAGTGACTTATTACCTGTCACCGAAACCTCGTCGCCAATATTTATATCAACCTTCATTTTCCTGGTCTCAATGGCTGACTTGAAATTGTCACTGACTTCCCTGATCATTTCCTTTACCATAACCTTTTCAGGCTGGAATGATGCACCGGCTTCCTCGATCCGGTTAAGAACCGAAATATCATTTATCAGCCCCGTAAGCCGGTCAGTCTGTGCTAATGCTTTTTCAAGAAAATACTTTTGCTTGTCTGAATCAATGCCAGGGTCATTAAGAAGGGTTTCGATATAGCCTTTCACAGAAGATACAGGTGTTTTAAGCTCGTGAGCGATATTTGAAGTCATCTGCTGCTTGATGAGCTTGCTTTTACTGATTTTAGTGATGTCGCTCAGAATGATTTCAAAACTTTTATCATAAAAAATTACGCATTGTATACGAAAAAACCTGCCATCCTGATTTACCTGGTACTCTGTCTTTGGAAGATCTGAAGGATCTATTTCAGTGTCCGAATATTTTCCGACAAAATCTCTCACTGCAAAAAACTCGGGAATATCAAAAAGGTCTGATGAAAAGATTTTCAGATCACCCGATATCAGGTTCATCAGCTGTACAAAGTGATCGTTGTTATAGATCCTTGTCTTGTCCGAAGAAAAGAAAGCGACACCCTCATCCAGTGCATTCAGGTGATTAAACAGCTTTTCCTTTTCATTCACAAGGTCATTTTTGGTCTGAAGGAGGTTATTGTAAATTCCCAAAATCTCTTCACCGATGGTGCCAATCTCATTTTTTGGAAACTTTGTATCGAAATCAAAAGCCTCATTATTCCCGACCTTCAGGGCGAAATCTTTCAGCTTGGTAATTGACTCACCGAACCTGTTGGTTATCAGCATTAATGCTGCCCAGATAGTGATAAATGACAGGAATAATACCAGGAGGAAGAATACCTTGGCTTTAAGGAAGTTGACCACATTAATATCGTAAACAACTGCTGCTCTTATAAAGTACTTGCCGTAGTTAACTGAATAATAGTAGTAAGGTTGACCGGTAGTCTCCGAATTCCGGATTGCAGTCCCGAAATCTGATCTTAACGACGCTATTACCTCGGGCCTGTCAGCATGATTCTCCATATTCTGCCATTCCCTGATGGAGCTGTCATACAGGATATCACCATCCGGTTTTATTACAGTGATTCTCAGTTGTAAATGGGGAAGGAGCTTTACCAGTGAATCTGTGATTTCATAGTTGCCCTTTTCATAAATTGAATTTGATTTGATGAAATTATTAACTATGACAGTAATATTGTAAAGCTCATCATTGAGTGTTGAAACCCGGTAATCCTTTTCCCGCTTAAAAAGGTATGCAAGTACCAGTGTTGTAAAAACCACGAATATTAACGAGTAATAAAGAAGCAGGACGTTTCTGAATGAGTTCTTTATCTTCATCCGGACCAGTATCAGAATTCGAAGTAATAGCCGTAACCTGTTTTGTTTTTCAGGCTCTGACCAAAGCTCCCGAGCTTGGTCCTTAACCGGGTAATGTTCACATCAACCGTTCTGTCGGTTACTATAACGTCATTACCCCAGACCTTCTCCAGGATGTCTTCCCTTGAAAAAACCTTAACCGGATTTTCAAGCAGAAGCCTCATTATTTCATATTCTTTTCTTGTAAGATCTATATTCTTGTTTTTTATAATGAGCCTTTTCTGTGTCGTGTCAAGCTCAATCTCACCAAATTTCAGGATTGCCTGGCTCTTTACCCTTTCTTTATTTGATCTTTTCAGAACAGCCTTAACCCTGGCAGTCAATTCATTTATTGAAAAAGGTTTTGCGATATAATCATCTGCACCGAGACTAAATCCCGTTAAAATGTCATTTTCAGTATCCTTTGCCGAAAGAAAGATGATTGGCACATTTGCGCCCAGGTCCTTGCGCAACATATCAGCAAGCCTGAAACCAGATATCTGGCCCATCATGACATCGAGCAGCAGAAGATCAAAATTTCCGGGCGCTTTTTTTAACGCTTCTTCGGCCGAATGGGCAACCTCGGTGTAAAAACCCTCATTGTCTAGATTATACTGAAGGATTTCACAAAGATCCTCCTCATCGTCGACTATCAGAATTCTTTTTCCTTTTAAATCCATACACTGCGGGATTAATACATGAGCCGGTACTGAACCATCTCCAATCCGTAACAAATGTAGTTCCTATTAATAAATAAAGTAATTACAATTTGGTTACAAAAATCAGGGTCCGTAACAAAATTGTAATCAAACCTTCATCGGTTCGTAACCGCCTATTTACAATAATGGGGGGATCTTTGCACCGGAAATATATAAATGTCATAATACAAACTCATGCACAATCTTAAGAAATCAGCTATCCTTTCAATCTTTATAATCTTATTATTCGCCTCACGGATAAACGGACAAACAGGTTCCATACAGGGAACGATTACCGATAAGGAAAATTCAGAAACCCTTATAGGGGCAACAGTCCAGATAGAGGGAACCACAATCGGAGCAGCCACAGACATAAATGGAAATTTCGCAATTAATAACCTTAAGACAGGAGTTTACAGGCTTAAAGTATCCTATGTTTCATATACCTCTGGCATCATTGAAAGTGTCATTGTGGAGCCCGATAAGGTTACAACTGTAAACACCGCCCTCGAAAGCAGCCTGGTAAGTCTTGGTGACGTGACTGTTACAGCCGTCAGGAGAACAAATACCGAGATCTCCGTTATGAACGATATAAAGACCAGTCAGTTTGTAACGACAGGAATTTCAAGTCAGCAGATAGCAAAAACACTCGATAAGGATGCATCGGAGGTAGTCAAGAGAGTCCCGGGTATTACAATAATGGATAACAGGTTCCTCGTTGTCCGGGGCTTGTCACAACGATATAACAATGTATGGCTGAATGGTGCAGCTACGCCCAGCGCCGAAGCCGATGTCAAGGCTTTCTCATTTGATATCGTTCCCAGTTCGATGATAGAGAACATTATGGTGGTCAAATCACCGGCTGCTGAGCTTCCGGCAGATTTTTCAGGAGGGTTTGTCAGGATTACCACCAAAAACCTGCCCGAGAAGAATGGAGCGCTGATTTCTTATGGCACCGGCGTCAGTGAAAACACAACTTTCAATGAATTCTATAAACCGGTGCCCGGCGGAACAGACTGGCTGGGGTTTGATGATGGCTCGAGAGCCCTGCCTGCCGATATGCCTCAGCACCTTAATGAGTATGAATCAGCCACCAACCCTGCCGTCAGAGATAACATCACCTCATTGGGCAGAGAGATGAACAGCAGCTGGCTTGCTCTTCCGGCCAGGGCTTTCATGGATCAGAAGTTCACTGCCGCCATAAACCTCAGGTCGAAGCCGGGAAAGAATACGGTGGGAAACCTGACAGGCCTGACATACAGTCTTACAAACAGCTCTGAGGAGCTTCTTAATGCAGACTATTCGATTTACGATTACGATGACGATAAACCTTCTTATCTGAACCAGTTCATTGACCAGCAGTATTCAAATTCAGCGAGGTTTTCACTTATGAATAACACTTCCCTCTACCTGGGAAAAGGAACAAAGCTGGAATTACGCAATCTTCTCAGCCAGGCGGGTGCATCGCGCTATACCGTCCGCAATGGCCGGGAATGGTATAACGATGGCAGGTACATCAGGTCTGAGGAGCTCAGGTATGTCAGCAGGTTTATTTATACAGGGCAACTTGCCGGTGAACATTCGGTCAACGACGGGAAAACAAAAATAGACTGGATTTTAGGGTATGCCGCTTCAAATAAAAAAGAACCTGACACAAAACGTCACAGGTACTTGCGTGATGAGGTTGACACCACGAAATATATCATGCTGTTCAACGATCAGGCCGATCTTTCTTCACAGTCAAGGATGTGGATCAACCTCAGTGAAAACACGGTTTCAGCAGCCCTGAATTTTACCAGGATGATGAATTTCGGTCAATTCAGTCCTGAAATTAAAGCCGGCCTGTATTTCGAAGATAAGAACCGGAATTTCAATGCAAGGAATTTCGGATATGCAAAAGGAAGCCTCGAATCAACATTTGGTCAGACTACCCTTCCGGTTGATCAGGTTTTCGTCGATGAAAATATAAACCTCACGTCCGGAATAAAACTGATGGAGGTAACCGCGCTTTCAGACTCTTACACAGCATCCAATAACCAGGTCGCAGGTTATTTGTCAGCACGCATTCCGGCAGGTGAAAAGATAAATATTTATGCCGGATTACGGGTCGAAAAGAACAGGCAGACACTTTCAAGCTATAAGCAGGCCTCGACTGAAAAAGTTGATGTTGACAGGGACACCGTCAACCTCTTCCCCTCAGCCAATATGACATTCAACTTCTCTGATAAAAGTCTGATCAGACTCGCATACGGAATGACCGTCAACCGTCCTGAATTCAGGGAGATTGCCCCATTCTACTATGTCGACTTTGAAATGAACGCAGGTATCTACGGTGCACCTCATATCAAGCAGGCATATGTACACAACTTCGATCTGAAATATGAGCTATATCCTGCCCCGGGTGAGACATTCAATATTGGGATCTTTTATAAAAAGTTCCTCAACCCAATTGAACAGGTAATATTCGGTAACAACCCAACTCAGTATTCATTTGAAAATGTCGAATCAGCATACAGTGCAGGCCTGGAGGCAGAGGTAAGAAAATCACTTGATTTCATTCCGGGCTTCGGGAACTTTGCAGTTGTTGTTAACAGTTCGCTGATCAGGAGCCAGGTGAATTTCGCTGAGGGTACTCTTTCCCGTGACAGACCGCTGGAAGGACAGTCTCCATTTATTGTAAATACAGGTATTTTCTACCAGGGGAAATCTAACGGGCTGATGGTGAATCTCATGTACAATATCATCGGGAAGAGGATTGTTGCTGTCGGCAGACCGTCTCCGAACGAGTGGGAGGATATACCTGATATTTATGAGATGCCGAGAAATGTCATTGATTTGACTGTCAGTAAAATGATCGGTGAGAGAATTGAAATCAAAGGAGGTATCAAGGATCTGCTGAATGAAAAGGTTGAGTACTTGCAATCTGTCAATGCCATGGTAGACATGACCGCATATACTGAGGGTGCCGAAGACGGATACAAGGAGTTTAACCGTACACAATATACCAGGATTTTTAACCCGGGAAGATATTTCAGCCTCGGCGTTACAGTGAGGCTGTAAAAAAAACTCAGGCAACTGAGTTCAGCGTCTGCTGCTTTGCAAAATTTAAATAACGGTCAGGTTGAAAAACCTGGCTAAAACATTAAATGAACTAAATTTTAATGTATTGACTAACAATTGAATTAAACGAATGAAAAGAATTATGAAAACAATTATTAAATCATTAAGTCTGATCGCAGTCCTGGCCGCAGTACTTGGTATTGTGACATCGTGTGAAGAAGATGTGAAAGTGGCCGGGATAGAATTGGACAAGGTCTCCGCAGATGTAATGATCGGAGAGAACATGAACCTGACTGTTATATTCGATCCGATGGATGCAACAAATAAAAACGTTACATGGGAATCAAGCAACCCCGGTGTGGCTACAGCAACAGAAGGCGTGGTAACAGGCGTAGCTCTCGGAACTGCAACAATAAAGGCTGTATCTCAGGAAAACAACCTGATCCAGGCAACCTGTGAAATAACCGTTATTCCTTCAAATGGCCAGCAGATAACAGTCACTGGTGATTTAACCGCTGATACGAAATGGTATGCCAATGCTCGTTATTTCCTTTCAGGATTTGTGTATGTCAAGAACAACTCAACTCTTACAATAGAGCCGGGAACGATCATCAAAGGTGTTTCAGGCACTAGAGCTGCCCTGATAATTGAGAGAGGCTCGAAGATCCTGGCCCTTGGTACAGAGAGCAAACCAATCGTATTTACCTCAGATAAACCCAAGGGCGAGCGTGCCTACGGAGACTGGGGAGGCCTTGTGCTTTGCGGAAATGCTCCTACCAACAAGCATGACAATGGCACCGGAACGGGTGTTGCTGAGGGCGGGTTAGAATCAAATTACGGTGGTAATGATGCTGCTGACAACTCGGGTACTCTTCAATTTGTAAGAATCGAATTCCCGGGTATTCCGCTTACAGCAACTGCCAACAGTGAGATCAACGGATTAACGCTCTATTCGGTAGGTTCAGGAACAACAATAGACCACGTCCAGGTATCTTTCTCCGGCGATGACTCTTTTGAATGGTTCGGCGGAACGGTTAATGCTAAATACCTGGTTGCCCTGAGAGGCTGGGATGATGACTTTGATACCGATAACGGTTATCTTGGTAAAGTACAGTTTTTTGTCAGCTTGCGTGATCCTGCCAGCGCTGATCAGTCCGGATCAAACGGATTTGAATCAGACAACGATGCTGACGGTTCCACACTGGCTCCCTATACTTCTGCAATCTTTTCGAACGGAAGCATTTTCGGACCCATGGCAACTACCACGACGACTATCAATTCACTTTACCGTAATTCAATGCAGTTGCGCCGCGGAACCCGTATTTCCATCTATAACACTGTTCTCTCAGGATGGCCAAATGGAGTCTATATTGACGGTCAGAAGGGGGATTCGCCTGCACAGGCAACTGCTAATGTCCTGCAGCTGGAGAATTGTGTCCTGGCTGGTATGACCAATAATTATGTTACAACATATATGGCCGATCTGGAGACATGGTTCACCGATGCCTCCCGCCACAATGAAGTGTTTGCAACAAATGATTTGCTTCAGATTGCCAATCCGTTTAATCTTACAGACCCGGACTTTTTACCGGTGACTGGCTCACCCCTGCTTAGCGGCGGTGCTTTTACGAACACAAGGTTGACAGATCCGTTCTTTACCCCGGTGACCTACCGTGGTGCCTTCGGGACAACCGATTGGACTTCTGGTTGGTGCAATTTTGATCCGCAGAATACAGATTATTAATAATGAGAAG
>Ga0209575_10001095_pt1 | contig 11873 bp, 8 predicted proteins | sample Medcelwee11metaG_FD_187172 | JGI IMG/M metagenome (GOLD analysis project Ga0209575, IMG submission 187172) | Freshwater pond sediment microbial communities from the University of Edinburgh, under environmental carbon perturbations - Medium... | ecosystem: Environmental > Aquatic > Freshwater >...
AATTGTTGGTGAAATACCTACTGGACTTCCATCAGTTTCAATTCCACCATTGGATACTGCACTCTGGGTCAAACTGCTTGTCCCTGCGTTATTAATTTCAATTGTCGGTTATGTGGAATCAATATCAGTTGCACTTACATTTGCGGCTAAGCGACGTCAAAGAGTAGATACTGATCAGGAACTTATTGCTCTTGGTGCATCCAATATCGGCGCGGGTATTTCTGGTGGATTTCCTGTTACCGGAGGTCTTGCCCGCACAGTAGTTAACTTTGATGCAGGTGCTCAAACACCAGCCGCAGGAGCTTTTACCGCTATTGGAATTGCGCTAACTACACTATTTCTTACCCCACTTTTATTCTTTTTACCCAAGGCAACACTTGGTGCAGTTATTATTGTGGCTGTCATTTCACTTGTAGATATTAAAACATTAATGCAAACATTCAACTATGCAAAAACTGATTTTGTTGCAATGGTTGCAACAATAATTGTTACTTGGGTTGCAGGTATAGAGGCTGGCCTTGTAGTTGGAGTAGCGCTCGCAATATCATTCCATCTATATAATACATCAAAACCACATATCGCAATCGTTGGTCAGATTCCCGGCACACCATCTTTTAGAAATGTTAAAAGGCATGATGTTGTTACGTATCCCGAAATTCTTTCTCTGCGCATTGATGAAAGTCTCTATTTCCCGAATGCAAGATTTATTGAAGACAGAATTAATGTCGAGGTAGCTGCAAATCCTGAAATTAAACATGTAATTCTGGAATGTCCTGCAGTAAATTCAATTGATGTATCAGCACTCGAAAGTCTTGAAGCAATAAATCATAGACTAAAGGATGGTGGTATAACTTTGCATTTGTCTGAGGTAAAAGGCCCAATAATGGATCGTTTGAAAAAATCACATTTTCTGAAAGAACTGACTGGTAAAGTTCATCTTACTCACTATGCTGCTGTTGTAAGTATAAATCCGGGACTTGCTAAACAAAATCTTGAAAAAAAAATATAAATTGAAATGTAAGAAGCGAATAAAAATCAGCCTAAAATTATTTAATTGAAATATATGCAGATAATTTGCCATAAAATAAGCAGCGATTTACAATTGACGATTTGCGATTATGAAACAGCTGTTGAGAACGTTAAGAAAAACGATTCAACAGTATGGATAGATGTGCAAGGATGCGAAAAAGATATTCTGGAAAAGAAATTGGACGATCTTGATATAACAGGGATGACAAAAAAACTTTGTCTTGATGCACTTGGCAAACAAGGATTTTACCCTATGAATCGGGATACATTTCTGATTGTTCCTGTACTTGCGGCTGAGGGAGATTATCATGGAGTTGAGCATGTTGCATTTCTGATCAAGCAAAACTTTCTTCTCACTTTAAGGGATAAGAAAGCAACTCAGCTTCAAAAAACAATTTCCTTACAGGATTCAAGCGAATGGCTTCCTGAAAAAAGTGTACAGGGATTAGTTACGGCTTTCTTGATAGTATTATCATTGGAAGCACTGCAGCGTACTGAAGAACTTAGAAAGGTTATAATGATTTTAGAACGGCAAATGGATTCCCATCCCGATTCAGTAAGTATGGAAGAGATTTCTCACAAACGATCCGAACTCCTGACTTTTGAATCAGTAGTCAGCGGACAATTGCCAGTTCTAGAAGCATTCGTTGCAGCAGATAAAGAAAAACTAAAAATGGGAAAAATTCAGGAATATTTAATTTGCGCCCAAGCCAACTTACAGGCAACAAATAATGCGTTAGATTGGCTTGAAGGGCGGATTGATGTATTGAGGGCTATTTATGATACCAGAGCTCAGGAGAGAACTAATCGAAGATTAGGAAGGTTGACAATCGTTTCAGCCATTTTCTTACCGATGTCATTCCTAGCCGGAATATGGGGAATGAACTTCAAGAATATGCCATTGATTAATCAATCTTGGGGACTTCCCGTAGCTATTAGTTCAATGTTCCTAATTGCGCTTGTAATATATATCCGTTTTAAAAAGAATAAATGGTTTGACTAAAGTATAACTGAAGGGCATTACAATGAATAAATTCAGTAATTACAGAGAATAATTTTATGAATGATAAAATATACAGATCACTTTTAATAAGTATATTTTTATTAATTACAGTAACAGTTTCAGCTCAAGATCTTGATCCAAGAGCTTATGTTAGGGTGCCGATTGAAATGACCGTTTTAGTTGCTGGTTTCGGCTATACATATGGTAGCGTTGTTCTTGATCCAACATCACCCATTCAAGATTTAGAAGCAAAGGTTGAGACACCAATGATTGGAGTTGGCCGTACATTCAATCTATTTGGTTTAACATCACAGGCATTTGTTGCATTGCCGTATTCATGGGCGCAAGCATCTGGAAAGGTTTTTGGTGAGGATAGCAGTACAACACGTTCTGGTTTTGGTGATACGCGTTTTCGAATTTCAACACTTCTATTTGGCGCTCCGGCTGCCACGCGGGAAGAATTTGCGAAGTCTTCACCTCAAACTGTTCTAGGTGCAAGCCTAACTGTTATCGCACCGACAGGGCAATACTTCAACAACAAACTCATTAACCTTGGTACAAACCGATGGTCATTCAAACCAGAACTTGGATTATCGTATGTGATAAGCAATCAATGGTTCATAGATTTGTATTCAGGAGTTTGGCTATTTACAGATAACAAATCTTTTTATCCGGGCGCATCAGTTAGAACGCAGGAGCCGTTGTTCACTTTTCAAACACATTTAAGTTATAATATCAATCCATTAATGTGGGCAGCAATTGATTTCACTTATTACACGGGTGGTCAAACTTCTGTAAACGATTTTTACAAAGACGATCGACTAAACAACTCACGCATTGGTGCAACTTTCAACTTTCCACTAAGCAGACTTAGTTCTTTAAAAATTGCATACAGTACTGGAGCAATAATCCGATTCGGTGGTAATTTCTCAACTATTTCAGTTGCTTGGCAGATGGCGTTTTTTTAAGCCAAGTTATGATTGAGTTAAATGAATTAATATGGAGAAAGACTTTTTTATTAAAAATTTTTATAAAGTCTCAGTGCAGTAAACGTGAAGTAATTTATTAATAATATCTGATATTTTTATCATGAAAACAAATATAACAACCTTGCAATCTTCAGATGCTTCAGCTGAGTTAAATCGACTCGAAGAAGAGAAACAAAAACTTTCACCATGGAAAAAATGGGGACCATATTTAAGTGAACGCCAATGGGGCACTGTTCGTGAAGATTACAGCCCAAATGGTGATGCATGGAATTTCTTTACTCACGATCACGCACGTTCACGCGCATACCGCTGGGGTGAGGATGGGCTCGCTGGTATTTCGGATGACAAGCAGCGTCTCTGTTTTGCATTAGCCCTATGGAATGGTAAAGATCCAATTCTTAAGGAACGTCTCTTTGGCTTGACAAACAGCGAAGGTAATCATGGTGAGGATGTTAAAGAATATTATTTTTATCTGGACAGCACTCCAACTCACTCATATATGAAATATTTATATAAGTATCCGCAGGCAGCTTATCCTTATGAACAACTTGTGAAAGTAAATTCACAACGAACACGTGAAGAGATGGAGTATGAACTGCTAGATACAGGAGTGTTTAACGATGACCGATACTTCGATGTTTTTGTTGAATATGCAAAAAATGGTCCTGAAGATATTCTGGTAAAAATTAGTGCAGTTAATCGTGGACCAGACGCAGCAGAATTACATATTCTTCCTACACTCTGGTTTCGGAATGATTGGTCAAAATGGATAGCTGAATCTAACAGAACAAATAAAAAACCAATCATCAAACAAATTAAAGCACAAGAAAATGTTAGTGCTGCAGAAGTATCTCATTCATTATTGGGTGATTTTATTTTATCCTGCGAAGGGGATGTACCTCTTCTATTCACAGAGAACGAAACAAACCACGAGAAGCTTTTCCCCGGTACTAAAAACGAAAGCCCTCAGGTAAAAGATGGCATCAATGATTATGTTATCCATAAAGCACAAGATGCTGTAAATCCGGATAAGCAAGGTACAAAGGCCGCTGCTCACTACAAGTTAACGATCGGGGCGGGTAAAACTTCAGTTGTAAGCTTAAGGATTACAAAAAAAGGTAACAACAGCAATGATACACCATTTGGAAAAAGTTTTAATACAATAATAAATAACAGACTTAGTGAGGCTGATGAATTTTATAAATCTGTAATACCCTCTAATGTAAATACCGATGAAGCAAACGTTATGCGGCAGGCACTTGCAGGTATGCTTTGGAGTAAACAGTTTTTTTTCTTTGATGGAGACAACTGGCTAGATGAACATAATTCCAATCCATTGCATTCAGGGTACAAGCAGGCGCGCAATTCAGATTGGTATCATATGCTAAACATGGATATTATTTCTATGCCTGATAAATGGGAATATCCTTGGTATGCTGCATGGGATCTGGCATTTCACACATTACCACTTTCTATTGTTGATCCTGATTTTGCTAAACAGCAGATGGATTTAATGCTCCGTGGTTTGTATCTGCATCCCAATGGACAAATGCCGGCGTATGAATGGAACTTTAGTGATGTAAATCCTCCTGTACACGCATGGGCAAGTTTATTTCTGCATAGGGTTGATATGGCAATGAAAGGAAAAGCAGATGTAAATTTTTTACGATCTACGTTCAACAAGTTATTAATAAATTTTACCTGGTGGGTAAATCGTAAAGATCGTTATGGTAAAAATGTATTTGAAGGCGGATTTCTGGGGCTTGATAACATTGGTGTTTTTGATCGCAGTGCACCGCTGCCAACCGGGGGTAGTCTTGAGCAAGCAGACGGTACAGCCTGGATGGCCCTGTTCAGCCAAAATATGCTGGATTTGGCTTCAGAACTCGTTGTGCATGATAGTTCTTATGAGGAAATGATTGTGAAGTTTTCACAGCACTTTCAGTTTATAGCGGCAGCAATGAACAAGCAAGGTTCTGATGGTATGTGGGATGATGAAGATGGTTTTTATTACGATCTTCTTAGATTGCCAGATGGAAGTGCTACAAGACTTAAAGTTCGTTCGCTTGTCGGATTACTGCCTTTATGCGCAACCAGTATAGTTGAAAAAGAGCAGCGTGAAAGAATCCCGAATGCAATGGCAACGATAAGTGAAAATCAACGCAGAATGCCGGAGTTAATGAAATCTATACACGTTACGGGAAAAGGTAATTTTGGTGTTAATGAAAGAGGTATTCTAGCCCTTGTAAATCAGGGCAAGCTTAGAAGAATCCTTTCGAGGATGCTGGATGAGAACGAGTTCCTTGGACCACACGGTATTCGTTCAATTTCAAAGTTTCATGAAAAGCATCCCTATGTCTTACATGTCGAAGGTCAGGAATTTCGTGTTGATTATCTCCCGGCGGAATCAAATTCAGGAATGTTTGGCGGCAACTCCAACTGGCGCGGACCAGTATGGATGCCGATAAATATTTTACTCGTTCGCGCACTTCAGCAATTCTACCTGTACTACGGAGACAACTTTAAAATCGAATGCCCAACAGGTTCCGGTAATATGATGAACTTGTTTGAAGTTAGCAAAGAAATCAGCAATCGGATTGTTAGAATATTTACGCAAGATAAAAATGGAAGACGTCCGGTATATGGAGGAACGGAGAAATTCCAGAACGATCCTAACTGGCGCGACCTCATTCTCTTTTATGAGTATTATCATGGAGATAATGGAGCCGGACTTGGTGCTAGTCACCAGACAGGCTGGAGTGGTGTTGTTGCTAAATTAATTGAGTTATATGGTTTAGTTGATGCAGATAACTTTCTTAAGGGTGGAACTAAAGTCGGATTTATGAAGAGTACTTAAAATGTCTGAAAGAATTATTAAGAGTTTAATTTACTAGAAATAATAAAAATCAATGAGATGCGGAGAAAAATCGCTTAAGAAATTATGAAGCAACAAATGTATCCATCATTATATCAAATCAATACAAGAGTATGGCTTTCTGAGCTATCTTCTATATTGCACAGATCAGCGACATTGGATGATGTACCGGATTCAGAGCTTGATAATATTCTTTGGAAAGGATTTGATTGGGTTTGGCTGCTCAGTGTTTGGCAAATAGGATTAGCAGGACAAAATATTTCGCGCACTAATCCTGAGTGGAGAAAAGAATTTGAAGATACTCTTCCTGATTTAAAGGAAGAAGATATTGAGGGATCTGGATTTGCGATTACAGGTTATCGCGTTCATAAAAATCTTGGTGGGGATGCAGCACTAAAAAGATTTCGTGAAAGACTAAAAAACCGGGGAATAAAATTGATGCTCGATTTTGTGCCTAATCACACAGCAATTGATCATCAGTGGGTGGAGGATTATCCTGAATATTACGTTCAAGGTACAGAAGATAATCTCACTCATTCACCAATGAATTATATTCGAGTAAAATCGAGAGAAGATGAATTTATTTTTGCACACGGGAGAGATCCGTACTTTCCTGGCTGGCCTGATACATTACAACTCAACTATGGAAATCATGCTACACAAGATGCAATGATCGCAGAGTTGATGAAAATTGCCGGGCAATGTGATGGAATAAGATGTGATATGGCAATGCTCGTTTTACCGGAAGTATTCGAACGAACGTGGGGAATAAAATCAGATCCATTTTGGGCTAAAGCCATTGAACAAGTTCATAAGAGCCATTTGGAATTTTGTTTTATGGCTGAAGTCTATTGGGATCTTGAATGGACAATGCAGCAACAGGGATTTGATTATACTTATGACAAGCGTTTATATGATCGTCTTCTTGAGTGTGAGGTCAAACCAATTCGTGAACATTTTTATGCAGGATTAGATTATCAAAACAAGCTTGCAAGATTTTTAGAAAACCATGATGAACCTCGCGCTGCAACAGCTTTTTCAGATGATGTTCATAAAGCCGGGGCAATAATTACTTATTTATCTCCCGGATTACGATTCTTCCATCAAGGGCAGTTTAATGGATTTAAAAAAAGAATTTCTCCACATCTCATTCATGGACCAAAAGAAAACATCAATTCATGCTTAAAAGAATTTTATAAGAATCTTTTAACAATCCTTCAACAGGAAATTTTCAAAAAAGGAACCTGGCAATTACTTCAATGTAATTCAGCCTGGGAAGGAAATCAATCCTTTGAATCCTTTATAATTTTTAGCTGGCAGTTTGATGGAAATAACAGCATTCTCATCTGTGTAAACTATGCAGGTAACTCCAGTCAATGCTATCTGAAACTTCCGTTTGAAGAATTAAAAAACCAGTGTTGGAAATTAAAAGATTTAATGAATGATATCACGTATGAACGCGATGGAAATGAAATGAAAGAGAATGGACTTTATCTTGATATGAGTCCATGGCAATATCACGTTTTTGAAATACGTAATATTTGATTTCGCAGAAAATTATTAATAAAGGAAAGCAGATATGAAAGCAATAATTCTTGAGCCTCTAAAGCCAGGAACGGCAGACTACAAAGATGTACCTGAACCTGAGATAAGTGATGGATCTATTCTGGTCGAAGCAGTTGCAGCTGGTGTATGCGGAACTGATGTAGAAATGGTTGAAGGGAAATATGGCTGGGCACCTCCGGGAAAGTCACATCTTATACTTGGTCACGAATCATTAGGTCGTGTAATAGATCCCGGACTTACCAATAGATTTAAGAAAGGTGATCTGGTGGTTGGAATCGTCCGAAGACCTGATCCGGTTCCTTGTCCCAATTGTGCGGTTGGTGAATGGGATATGTGCAGAAATGGACTTTACACTGAAAGAGGTATTAAACAGATTGATGGATTTATGTCCGAGCGATGGAGAATCGAACCTGAATATGCAATCAAAGTTGATCCTTCATTGGGCTTACTTGGTGTATTACTTGAACCTTCTTCTGTGGTTGCTAAAGCATTAGAACAAGTGGGACTTATCGGAAGACGTTCATTTTGGGAACCTAAAACGGCGCTGATCACAGGTGCAGGACCAGTAGGTTTGCTTGCCGCACTATTTGCAAAATTATTCGGATTAGAAGTGCACGTACTAGATAGGTTAAAGAGTGGGCCAAAGGTAGATCTAGTACGCGATCTTGGTGCGACATATCATTCCGGTAGTGTTAAAGATCTTGATTTTGAACCGGACACAATTATTGAATGCACGGGAGTAGGTCAGGTAATTGGTGAATCGATACGAAAAATTGCATCAAACGGAATTGTATGTCTTGCTGGAATTGGACATGGAGGTTCAACAGTATCCGGGGCAATTGCTGATGTTGCTTCTTCTGCAGTATTAAGAAATAATGTTATTGTCGGAAGCGTCAATGCAAATAAACGTCATTGGTATAGAGCAGCGCAATATTTAGCCCGTGCTGATCGAGCCTGGCTTTCGAAGTTGATAACAAGAAAAGTTAAACCGGAAAATTTTAAGGATGCATTAAATCGTCACGAAGATGATATTAAAGTTGTAATTCAATTTTCAGAGATTTAATCATAATACAATAAATCAGTAGTTATATGCTTAAAGTAAATATTTTTAATAAACATCTGTGTTATAGTATCTTTTTATTTCTAGCAGCTTTGGCATTTTTTATATCCTGCGGCTCAGATAATGATAAGCAATTAGTTTTTATTGGTACATACACTAGTAATGGAAGCGAAGGAATATATTCATTTCAATTTGATCCGGAAGATGGTGAAACCACTCAACCAATACTTGCTGCAAGATCAGACAATCCTTCTTTCATTGCAATTGATAATGCAGGAAATTTTCTCTACGCAGTAAATGAAGTTGATAAATATGATGAGAATTCTTCAGGAACAATAAGCGTATATGAAGTTGTTAAAGATTCAGGGAAATTAAATTTAATTCAGCAGGTTTCATCACTTGGCGCTCATCCTGCACATTTATCAATTGATAAAACCGGTCAATATCTTCTGGTCGCTAATTATTCCGGCGGAAACTTTTGTGTATTCCCAATTAATAATGACGGTAAACTAGGTAAACATACCGCACTGATTTCCAATGTTGGTTCGAGTATTAATAAAGATCGGCAAAACAATCCTCATCCTCATTTTATTCACGTTACTGAAGACAACAAATATATTTTGGTCGCAGATCTGGGAATTGATAAAGTGATGATCTTTCAGTTTGATGATAAAACAGGTTCGTTAAAAACTAATGAGCCGGCATTTATAGAATTGGAGCCAGGTTCGGGACCGCGTCATTTTGCATTTGGTACATCCGGGAAGTATTTATATGTGTTAAATGAATTGACATCAACAATTGCAGTTTTTGATTTTGACTCAACAACTGCATCATCACAAAGCAAGCAAACAATTTCTACACTTCCTGAAAATATTGAAGGAACTAATACCGCAGCAGAAATACTTCTCGATCATAGCGGAAAAATATTATATGCTTCAAATCGTGGAGATAACAGCATAGTTCAATTCAATATCAACCGAAACGATGGAACTTTATCTACGATAGGATGGGTTCCCAGCGGAGGTGATGCGCCTCGCCACTTTGAAATTGACGCGACAAGTAATTGGTTGTTTTCAGCCAACCAAAATTCAGATAATATTTTACTCTTCAAGATTGATACAGAAAACGACCGACTTATAAGTACAAATCAAACAATAAATATAAAATCCCCGGTGTGTGTAAACTTCATATCACTGAATTGATTATGACATTGAAAATGGTTTTACAGAATAGAATAATTGCTAGATGGAAATAAAATGAATGACGTAAATAATGCAAAATATATAAAATATAGATCAAAATTTTTTATTTCTGAATTCATTGGTACAGCTATTTTGTTGGTGGGAGGTTTATCACTCGTAATTCTAATGTTTGGAACTGGCAGCCCAATGGCAGAAATCATTCCGGCTATTAAAGTACGCCAGATAATTACCGGTTTCCTTTTTGGTTCTATTGGTGCTTTTATAGCACTATCGCCCATTGGAAAAATAAGTGGGGCACATATCAATCCGGCTGTAACAATGGTATTCTGGTTGTTTCGTAAGATTGAAGGACGTCTTACAATCACATACATCTTGGCGCAACTGACCGGTGCAATTGTTGGTTGTTTACCACTTCTTCTTTGGGGTCAAATGGGTAAGAGTATTGAATTCGGTGCTACAGTTCCAGGAGCAGGATACTCTTTTTCCACAGTATTACTAGGTGAAGTAATCACCACATTTACAATGGTTTCACTTCTAGTTATCTTCATTGGTTTCAGGCAGATACGTAAATTTACACCATTTATGTTTCCATTCCTGTATGCTATCATGGTCCCTCTGGAAGCGGCAATTTCAGGCACAAGCACAAACCCCGCAAGAAGTTTTGGACCAGCAGTAATTTCGGGACAGTGGGAAGGATGGTGGATCTATTTGATTGGTCCGTTGGCTGGTGCCTTTATGGCTAGTATCGCCTGTAGTTTCCTTGCAAAGAAAATCACAATAGCTAAGCTATATCATTTCGATAGTGATAGCGCAGGTGATGCATTATTACGAAGTGCGAATTTATCAGTCCAGAAAGAGAATTACAAACAATAATAAATTAAAATACTTATTAACACTAATTACTAAAGGTTAACTTTATGATTATTAATAATACAATCAGAATTCTGAAACTGACATTTATAACATTAATTGTCTTTAACACTTGTCATGCTCAATCTGATTGGGAATTTAAATCATCACTTTATGGTTGGTTTGCAGGAATAGATGGAACTGTTGGTGTAGCTTCTAAAGAAAAACAAATTGATGCAACACCGGGAGATCTCCTGAACAATCTGGAATTTACCATGGGCGGCAGTTTTGAGGCTAGAACTTCAAAAGTAAATTTAATTGCGGATGTTTTTTATATGGGGCTTGGAAAAGAAGTAAAAGTTGAAAAGACAATTGGTGAAAATACAATAACAAAAACCGGATCTTTAGACCTTGATGAATGGGTAGTAGAAGGAACGGTAGGATATAGAATTACAGAAGAACTTGATCTTTTATATGTTAACAGATTCTATCTTATAAGTGCCGGGATAATTATGGATGACACAACAACCTCAAAAAGCGTTAACTGGTTTGACGGATTTCTTGGTGCACGTTATACTAAAAAATTTGGTGAAAACTTTTATACGACATTAAGAGTTGATGTGGGCGGAGGCGGCTCTACTTTCTCCTGGTTTGCTAATGCTGTAGTTGGTTATCGTATCTCTGAACTCTTTTCACTATCCGCTAATTATAGGATATTAAGTATTGACTATGAAAAAGGGATCAGCGAAAATTATTTTAAATATGATACTTTTAATCATGGTATTGGTTTAGCAGCTGTTTTTAGCTTCTAATTTTCAGTAAATTAGTATTAGTGTTTTAATTTAAATGTTCAATTATTAAGAGTAAAAGAGTTATGAAGAAATATATACAGGCTGTATTAATAAGTTGTTTTCTATTTACAAATCTATTCGGTCAGAGTTATTCTGAGCAAGGTCTAGAAAAAAGTGATTCACTCAAAAATCTAGAGTACCCATATATTCTACCTATTTACGGTGAGGCGGCTTATAAACTGGGATACAAACTGCCATATTCTGCAGGAATAGGAATTAATTATATTTGGCAGGAATCCGATTTAATTATTGATAATCTGCAGGTTGGCTTTAATAACGGACCAATGACCAACCTTGACGAGATTATAAGATTTAATGGTGCTACGGCTGGAGCTTCCGGCGTTAATCTGCGCCCGGATATCTGGTTATTTCCATTCCTAAATGTCTATGGTCTATTCGCACAGGCAAAAACTTCGACAGAAATTTCAGCCGGTCTGTACCTTCCCGAT
>Ga0209575_10001096_pt1 | contig 11863 bp, 5 predicted proteins | sample Medcelwee11metaG_FD_187172 | JGI IMG/M metagenome (GOLD analysis project Ga0209575, IMG submission 187172) | Freshwater pond sediment microbial communities from the University of Edinburgh, under environmental carbon perturbations - Medium... | ecosystem: Environmental > Aquatic > Freshwater >...
CCTCTCCACCCTCCCGTCAGAATCAGTATCATTATACGATACCTGTGTAAAGAGCTCCTTCGTCCCGTTCCTGACCCAATAGAGGGCGATGCTCTCCGCAGGCACCGGAATCACCTCAATGAACGCCAATACCTCTGTATAATGGTGTGGGGAAGAGATGGTCACCCTCTTGTCCCCGTCCCCGAGGTCTTCCTCAAGAGCTGTCGGCCCCTCTGTCGCGTACTCGATCTCAAGGATCTCCGCTTCCTCTGAGACCTCCAGAGTCAGGTTCTGCTCCCCTTTCGCCTTGAGGAGCCCGAGAAATCTCTTCTTCTCTCCCTTTATCTCCACCTTTTTGAGTTCCGCGAGCGTCTTCTGGTTCTTGACGACAATTGAATCCCTTATCGCTGTGAGAGGTATGCTCACCGTCTCATTCCTCTCCTTCATCACCACCCTCGTCCATGTCACCGGTTCTCCTATCTTCGCGTGTCCTTGGATGATGGTCACGTTTGATGTCATGTTCAAAGAGGTGGCATTGGACAAGGTCAGGTTTACCGTCATGTTCAAGGACGCATTATCCATCGAGACATTGATAGAGGCATTCAATCCTGTCAGGTTCTGTGTCACATTGACTCCAGTCATATTGATGCCTGATCCATTCAAACCGGAATCGCTCGCGTTGGTCACATCATCCTTGATCGGTGCGCTCATATTCGTGACATTGATGATTATATCCTGCGAGACGGTGTGGTTGGCGTCCGTTGCATACAGGGTGATGATATCGGTTTTCTCCAATCCATCGAAACTGATCACCAGGGTAGATGACCCCAGGACCACGCTGACGTCCTCGACGGGGGTCGCGAGGAACGTCAGCGCGTCTTGGTCCGGGTCTTTGAAATAGGAATCCAGCTCGATGGTGAGGTTTTTGTAGACAAAAAAAGAAGAAGGCCCGTCCCAATATGGCGCGTGCTGATCACGGGGGATGATACTCACGTTTTGCGGGACGGGTCCTATCAGTGTATCATTCTTGAGAATTGTCGTTTCATCAGATCCATTGATGGTGAGATCCATTTCAGGAATAATCTCATTGGTGAGATTCGCAGTCTCATTCATAGGGAGAGTAGCGTTTATTGGTCCCACCATATCGCCAGTCACTTCAGCAGGGAGCGTCACATTCTCTGTAGGGGCGACTGTCGATTCCAATAGAGTGATGTGATCGAGATTGAAGATACCCTCTGTCTTGACGACAAGGGTGATATTCCCTTCAAGCGAGAGGGCATCGCACGACAGGCATGCATCAATGAACGGAGTATACAGCAGTCGGACAGACGATTGATTCACCAGCGTGATATCGACAAAGCTGGTCTGGTTGAGATCCGAAGCATAGAGAGTGAGGGTGAGCGGAAGGACTGTCTCGTTTGTAGCGTCGATAGTGAGGATGTCTTTGGTGATTGAAACCTCTGCTCCATCAGCACCGGTTGAAAGGAAGGTGAGCGCGTCTTCGTCAGCAAACATGGTCGAGAGATTCAGTGTGAGAGAATCTCCCATGACGAACTCAACTGTCTCATAGATATAAGACGGAGCTGTATCCTCTCCTATGATGTCATCGCTCTCTTCTGTAGATTGGGTGATATTGAGGAGAAGATAGGTGGACCTACCGTCTGTCGCATACACCAGCGCATCCCCGGTCGCGTTCCCGGTGAGATATATTCCCGAAAGCATCCCTGAATTGATGAGGGTGAGGTTGGTATCCCCGGTAAGCCTGATCTCCGCAGAGACCATCGATCCGGTCGGCTCCAATACCACGAACCCGATGAAAGAGGGATCTGAAAAGAGGAAGAGGAGCGGGAGGGCGATAATGCCGAGCGAGAGGAAAAGGCGCCATCGCTCCATAGGCTTTTTTTTGCTTGATGCGGCTTGCGCTCTTTCAAACTCGCGGTTCAATCGCTCAAGCTCTGCTCTCTCTTTCTTCTTCATGGTCTTTTTGTCGATCTCTTATAGGTCGTCCAGATGGTGCGCTCATCCCTATGCAGTCTTCTTGCGGCCTCAGCATAGCTGAGCTTCCTCTTCTCGCAGAGGAAGACGACGATGGATTCAAGGGCAGGCCCTTTGAGGATTACTGAAGCAGGGAAATCATCCGCCTCCCTCATGACTGGGAGAGGCAGTGGGTATTTTTTCCTGGCATTATGGTACGTCGTCCAGACCACCTGCTGCGTCCTTCCGATGGTCTCTGCGATCTCCCTGTTCTTCATGCGCTCGTTCTCTTTCAGGAACTTCACGACCAGTTCAAGCGATGAGAGCTCGGTCACGCTGAAGATGGAGAGCGGGATGAGGTGGATATCAGCAGGGACGATCCTCTCCATGAGGAGACTGACCAGTTCCTCTTTCTGCAGCTCCTCGAGATATTCCTGGAGCTTGCCCTGCATAGCTTTGTCTCGTAGAATGCGCTCTGCCAGATACTGATTCAGCGTCTCTTTCTCTCTCACGTTGAAAATCCTATGATTAATACCATTTTGTGAGTTTTATATTTATAAAGATATGTACTAATGAGTCATTAAATATCATCAAGTAAGTGTAATATATGCATGAATAGTATTAATTATTGCTTCTTTAAATAGAATTTCTTAGTGTACATTACTATTAAATAAGTCATTAATACTATAAATATACCGTTGTTTTTACCAAAAAAGCGATCTCTCTTGACTCTGGACATCATATATATTACCTAGATTACTATTAAATAAGTAATTTATATAATCTAATGCTGGTATGCCCCCTCCCTATCACATTAGGATTCCTATTGATGCAAGGATATTCTCTTTTTTCGGATCCTGGACTCCTTCGAGGAGGCATCAATCCTGGCGAGACGCTGTTGGGCGTACCGCTCATCACCAGGTGAACTTGTCTCTTGATAGATAAATATCCTCCAACTAATTGATACAATACTTGTACAAATATATACAAAAATAGTAATCTTTATATATCAACCCCCCTAATTCACCATTTATGGCCCATAATGATCAGGAAATCAATGCAGAAGCATTATTCGAGTTACTGACATCCCTCTCCAAGTACGTTGAACGAGACCTCAAGATGTACGCTCTTGGAGGGACAGCGCTCACCATATTATCGATCAAGAATTCCACAAGAGATGTTGATATCAACATTGAATCGAAGAGGGAATATGATTACGTCCGCAGACTTTTTACTGATCTGGGATTCGAAAACAGGGGGCTGAGATGGCTGACACAGGAAGGCCTCGCATTCGACTTGTTCTGGGGATCAAACATCATGGGGACAAATCTTCTTCCTGATTGCATAGGGCGTGCGAAATTGATAAGGTCATTCGGGAACATCATCCTCTATACGCTTCCGCTTGAAGATATCATCATCAGTAAACTGGCAAGAGGAGATATAAGGGATTTTGATGATATCAAGGCTATATTCGAAAGAGAAAAAATCGACCTTAAGGGATTAGCGCAAAGATACAAGCAAACGATGGAATCCTCAATTGTTTCAGATTCCAGGCAAAAGTTCCTCGATCTGATTGAGATTAAGTTCAAAGAATGGGAATTCAAAAGAGATGATGGATTGATACGAGAGGTCAGGTCATGGCGACAGCAATAGAAAAAAAACTAGCGGACGCGGGGTATAGCTTCCTGGGAAAGGACCTTAAGATTGAGAGCCTTATCCTGGAGGTTCTAAAAACAGGTGATAACAGATATCTGAAAGCGCTTCCTTATTTGATCTACAAGCACAAGGTCGATCCCCGATGGATGGAAAACCCGTCAGACGACAGGAGGATCAAAGAGATGTCTAAGATGATACTCATAGATACATTCCATATCTTCAAGGAATTCAATATACCCCTTCTGGACGGATTAGAAGAGACATATGGGACTTTCGGCCCAAGCCAGGACTATAAAGGATTCAGAGACGAATTTGAATTACAGTTAAGATCTGAGAAAAAGCCCTTCCTTTATTCAGATAAACAGAAGATATATGCAGAAAGGGACCTTCAGATGCAGCTCTCCCGTATTTTCACAAAAAAAGAGAGACATATCCTGAAGAGGCTTATGGAAGAGAAGCCGATAAGCAAGACAGACTACGAATATTACTCAAGAAAGACAAAGAAAAAAATCAATAGCATAATCGGACTCCAGGATTTTGCTAGGACAATATTCACAAAGGCCCCTGGATACGATGAGGATCTGTACTCATTAAAGAGATGGATAGAGAATAGTATTAAAAAAAACGGCAATGGAAAAATAGCATTGATCAGGTTCTATCAATCAGGGAAAAGCTTATCGCTGCATTACCGGGAAGAAGATGACATACGTTCTGGATCGATCACCATTGGGGAGATAAATGACAAAAAGATATTGGATCTCCTTACTCGTTACCCTGAGCACGATTTCACATAGCTGAACGAAAAAGCAGTAAAAGCCCTAAGATAAAACAATCAGGTCATTTCTTCTTCCTGAAAGAATTATACGCGTAGATGCCCACAAATGCGCCGAGCATGAGGATGATGACGATGAGGAGCATCTGGCTGTTGAGGATCGCACCTGTCGCGTCCGCTCCCTCCCCCCCACGGACGACCTGCCCCACAGGAGAGCCTGCCATCCTTATCTCTGTCGGCGTCACCGTGATCTCATCCTGGTAGCTCGTTGTCCTGTCAAGGTAGAAGAGGTCGACCTTCAGGGTGTATTTGCCGGCCTTGACAGAATCCGTGTTCCAATAGGCGTCCAGCGTCTGCTTCCCGAAGGGCTCGATCTCCATGGTCGATGTCTTATAGGAAGTGTAGACCTTCCCTCCGCTCCCCATGACCGAGACCATCCCGAACATCTCAGGGATCAATTCGTTCCACTTGGACTCGACGATGATATCGAACTTCGCTATGCCTCCGAGAGTGAAGGTATCGACAGAGATGTAGTCCACCACCACCTCAGGCCCGCCCACAGTGAAGCTGCGCTCATCGACGGCGTTCTTCCCGTCATAGATGACCGTGAGCTTTGCCTTGTACACTCCGTTCTCAAGGGCCGGGGCATAGGGGATGATGAGAGATTTCTTCTCCCCTGCCCAGAGCGACACCTCTTCGCTCTTGAGGACCAGCACTTTCTGGTTCATCCCGTTATAGATATCGACCACCCCTATCGCCCGCTGGACATCCTTCGTCCCGTGGTTCTGCATATCGATCATAAGGTTGGTCTCTTTCCCGTACTCCATCTTCGGGACGAAGAGCCTGGTCTCCACATACTTCTCGTCATACGGCACCATGAGCCGAAGCGTCGACACAAGTTCCGTGTTCGCGGAGATCTGGGTGTATCCCGGATCCTTCTCAGGGATGGCGATGATGATGATCTCTGTCTTGAGCTCGCCTTTCCGTTCGAGCTGCGAGGGGAGCTCGATCCTGTAGGAGAACACCTTCTCGGTCTCGTCAGCCTTGACATCGATGATCTGGGACGGGAACGAGATGTAGTCAGCGAGCTCCCCTTTGGCATAGGCAGTCACTTTCATGTTCCTCCCTTCCGGGTTCTGTATCTTGAGGTTGACATATTTGGAAAGCCCAGGCTCCCAGTACTCCTCAACCTCAGCAGGCCGCAGCCCTACCCCGAAGACAGAGGGGAGCGTTGTCAACGCTAACGCTATGAGAATGATGCAGGCATAGCATTTCGTCGGATTAGTCATTCTTTATTGCCCTGAAGGTGACATCTGTCTCCTTCTCTCCTGATGTCTCGAAATCAGGGACCGTGATGTTCAGGTCCACATAGGCGGTGTCCCTCGTCTCGTTCCAGGTCAGGTTGGCGATGATCATGGTGTAGTTCCCTGAGAGGTTGAGCCAGGCCATCCTCGAGGCTGCCACATCGAACGACCCTGACTCGTTCCCCATCCTCGCCTTTGCCTGGAGGTAAGAGGTATTGAAGGGGACGGTCACCCATAGCGGCGTCGCAAAGACGCTGATATTGACTTCCACGTTCCCGTCGTTCTCTATCACGAACGGTGTCGGGAGATTGTCAGTCGTTGCGTTCATCTCTCCTGGCCAGGCGGTCCCGAAATCGACGGTATCATTGAGGAGCCTGATGGAGACCGTATATTCTATGGTGAAATTCCAGAGCTCTGACCAGTTTCCGTAATCGATGCTGTCATAGGCGCGGACCCGCCAGAAATAGATGCCGTTCGGCGGGAGGGGTTCAGTGATATTCACATAGGGATTCGAGACCCCGGTATGGTTGATCAGCCATGATGTGCAGGAGTGCTCCTCACAGACATTGATCTCATAGATGAGGGGGTCATTCTCAGCGTCGCTCGCGTTCTCCCAGATGAACGTCGGCGTCAGGTTGAAGAGCGTGTCATATTCAGCCAGGTGGACCTCTGCGACAGTCACGTTGCTCCCCGAGACCAGGCTGAAATTGAGGTTCAGTTTTCCGTCGCTGTAGAGCGTTCCCGGTACGTCGATGATCCTGCTGGTCCCTGAAGCGTTGACCGAGACTGCCCCGTGGAGAGGTATCCCTTCGGCGGTTAGCGTCTGGACGACATTGGCGCTGTCCCCCCTGTAATAGATCACCGCGAGCTTATAGAGCCTGGAGCTGTTGAGATTGGTGAAAGAATAATTTACATGGCTCGCGTTCCACGCGACGCTGAAGTTCTCTCCTGTCCCCCACACCGTCGTCCTCTTCCCGTTGGTGAGCCAGTGGTCATCTGTCACGTCTCCTGAGTCTGAACGATGGGTCGTGTTTTCGGATATGGGCCATATCAGCGTCGGCGGTCCTGGCGGGGTGTTGTTGAGCCCCCTGTATGAGGTGAAATGGGACACGTTGAAGAGGAATGTCTCGTCTGCGTAGGAGAGGTTGTAGCATTGCGGCTCCTCGCACATGATGAATGTCCCGTCGTCTTCGTAATCCACCTGTACTCTTGGAGACCTTGATGCTGGGACGAAATTGATAGTGATGTTCGCTGAGGTGTTGAACCCCGGATCGAGATCGGTCCTCACCTGCGCGTTCCTGAGTGTGATGTTGATTATCTTCGAGAGATTCGCGCCTGACGCTGTGATCGTCTTGTTCGTGAACCTGATGATCCCGTATTGGTTCCTGGCATCGATGGAGGCGTTCGCGAAATCATACTGGCCGACAGTCGCGTTCTGGAAATAATAATGCCAGTCTGTGTAGTCGATGATGATATCCTCGAATCCTGTCCATCCTGCATGGGTGATATTTATCGCGGCGACTCCTGAGTTATTGATGACGACATCCCTGAATGTGTTATTATAGCTATAGGGGCTGGAAATCTTGATCGCTTCAAGTGTTGAATCAGACAGCGATAGATTGGAGAAGATGTTGTTTCTGGCCCCGATGGTGCTGTATTCCCTTAACAGGAATAGGTGTTTTGACGCGCTTTGCACTGAGATGTTCTGTATCTGGTTATCGCTCGATGCTCTTAGGCCAAACGCTCCATAGTCATCGTTTGAGATCGTTCTGGTGTTTGTTACCCTTACATCTGAGATCCTGGTCCCTGATACGTTTGTGCTTAATCCGATTACTCCCCCCCCATAGATTGCGGTCGATGTCGTTGTGGTATTAGTGATGGTCATCCCTGTGAAGGTGTTGTTGTTTGACCTGAAGTACAATCCGACTGCCCCTCCGCCATAGAGATAAGGTACTGTTGTGGTGATGTTGGTGATAGTCACAGAGGAAAATCTGTTGTTCTTAGATAATGTCCTCATCCCTATCCCTCCCCCCCCGAGAAGAGAATACGACGTGGTTGTTATGTTGGTTATCGTGACATTTGTGAAGGTGTTGTTGGATGACAGGTATAGTCCGATCCCCCCTCCGCCATAGATAAGCCTTCCTGAATAAATCGTGCTGTCCCTTATCACTGTTATATTGAAGGTGTTGTTATAGCAATAATTATCCATCCCCACTATCCCTCCGCCCTGGATGATCTGATTGACAGTATCGGTCATCCTGATGGTGTTGCCTTCCGCATGGATATTCTCAAAGTAGCTGTTATTGGAGAATGTGGTGAGTCCGACGATCCCTCCGCTCTTTATATGGGTCGCTTTTGACACATTGTTCCCGTAGTACGAGGTGTTTATGACCCTGTTGTTTCTTGACCTATAGAGATATATCCCTGCGTTGTCGGTCCCGTTGTTGTTCGTGAAGGTGGAATTGAGGATATTGTTGTATTCGCAATATTCCAGAGACATGCCGGAATACGTTCCCATCTTATTGCTGAAGATCGAATTATTCCTGAAGTTGGAATGGTCAGTGTTGTACATCCTTATCGCCATGGAGAAGTTCGTTATCTTGCAGTTCTCTATGGTGATATTCTCCTTATTGCTCATGTTGATGCCCATCCCTGCCTGCATCCCTGTGATGGTATGTCCTGCGCAGTCGACTGTCACATTATCTGCGCCGATGTGAAGACAATTCCCGGAAGCGGTGAGGTCCTCGATGAGATGATACTCCTGGTTTTCGATAGCTAGCATACCGCATGCTGTGACCGCGCCGTCGTCATAGGTGTAGAATCTCTCCTCGGTGCTGTTGATGTTCCCCGCTGAATCGATCGCGTAGGCCTTATAATTATAGGTCCCTTCCTCGAGGTCAGTGAAATTCCTCGCGAGCTTATAGAGTCCCGCGTTATAGGACGCGTTGATCTCTGCAGGGGAGAGCGCGCGGTTCCATATCATGACTTCGTCGATAGAACCGTTGAAATTATCATATCCAATAACAAGCTCCCTGGACAGGTTTGAGTAATTGAAGCCGACAGGTACCGCTATGCTGTCTTCCTCGAATCCATCGACAAAGATATATAGCGTATGCGCTGGCCCAATATCACCCGAATGGTCAAGCACCCCAGCGACAAAGTGCCACGATGAATCATTCATTGTTGTAGAAGAGAAAACCTGTATCCTCTCGCTCCCATTGCATAAACCAAACCATAAAAATTGGTTAAGGGGGGAGTGTTCAAATCTGAATCCCGGTATATCGTTCATGCCTGCTCCCTTTTGAACTGGGGCCCAATAATCAGTGATATTTCCCGATTTTATCCAGCTGAGAACGCTGAGATCAGACCCTACTCCAAAATGCAAGGATTCATCCGTTCCTATCAGGATATTATCATTCCAGCTCCCATTGAACCTTGCGCTATTCCCTCTCGCCCCTCCATTAGCAATAGATACTTGGTTTCGTATCAGTCCATTATTCTGATAAGTTGAATTATCAAACACATGTGTCGAATTATGATACTCAAAGTTCCACCACCCCACAAGGCTCCTATTCCAGTCTATGAACGCTGAGTGCGGCGTATCGTCTGATGTCGTCACGTTCACCTGTGCCGAGTTCACCGACAATGTCGTCGCATTCGGCGGTGTCGGCGGCGTATCAAATGCTATCAAAGGCGCAATCTGGTCGAGTTCGATCATATATTCCCCAGTCCTGTTGATATGCCCTGCGACATCTATCGTATAGGCCCTAAAAGAGTAGTTCCCATCATTAAGCCCGTCGAACGTCCTGTTGAGATGATACACCCTGTTGTCATAGAGCGCCCGTATCTCTCCCTGTGTTAGGACCCTCCTTATGATCATCGGTTCATCTATCGACCCGTTGAAATCCAATGTCCCTCCTTCATTGTTCCCGATATAGACTGAAAGCGCCGCGTCTGATCTCGGCCCCACTGTCCCGTCCTGGTCAGCCGCGTGGCTTATGAGTACTCCGTCGATGTAGAACTTCACGCTCTCTGACGCGTCCATCCCTCCTGTCCAGGTGACCGCCACATGCTGCCAGATCCCATCGTCCACTGAGTCGGTCGCTGACTGCGATATGAGGTCTGTCCCTGTATGTTCCTTGAAGAAGACGAGCCTGTTTGACGCGCCTAGCCTTAAAGCCCATGATCCAGCGCTTGAAAGGTCCTGTTTCGCAATGATCACCCCCTGGTCGCTTTGTCCAAGTCCGTACGGCTTGATCCATGCTGCTAAAGTCCCTCCTGTCGTGAAAATATCATCGAGGTTCTGTGCTGATAGGCAGTTCACTCTCTCGTCCCCTCCGATCTCGAAATCCATGGTCCTCCCCCGGACGCCGAATACTGTCTCGTTGGTCGGTTTGCTGACCGTTATGCAATCGTTCCCGTAGCTCGAGTTCCCGAACACCGTCCCTGATGAATTCACATATTCGAAATTCCACCATCCCGCGAGAGTCCTATTCCAGTCGACGAATGCCGAGCGCTCATTCGTATCGATGATCGTCACATTGACGGTTATCTCCTCATCTGATGACGTCGTCTTGTCTGTCGCTGTCCCCTCTGCGTAATTTATGCGTGGTGTCGTATTGTCGATCCTCGCCTCCCTTGTCCCTGTCTCCTTGAGCCCCGCGGCATCAGCCGCGAAGATCTTTGCCCAATACTTCCCTTCACGCAGTCCGGTGAAATTGTTATGATACCGGTATGTCCCGGCCTGATAGGTCGCGTTTATCTCAGCTGCCGATAGCGCCCTTGAATAGACCTGTACCTCATCGATATAGCCATTCCAGTTAGCGGTATTCGCGTCCGCCCTCTGTCCTATCCGAAGGTCTGTCAATGAGCTGTATGCTATCTGGTTGATGACATTGGTCGTGTTCTCATCATGCAGCGTCCCGTTCAGGTAGAGCCTTGTGTATTCACCTGCCTTGTAGACTCCCGCGACATGCATCCACCTGTTCAGTCCCGCCTGGAAGAACGGCCCTCCTGCGGGAGCCGACTGCCCTGTCGAGTTGTAGGCCTGGAAGAATATGTTGTCGCTCGTTCCTGTCGTCAATCCCAGGTACCATCCCCTGGTCAGTGTCGGCGTCACATCCCAGTCATAGGTGTTGGCTATCATCCTCCCGCCTCCCTGCGGCTCTGCGATGCTGTATACCCATGCGATGACTGTCATCTCCTGGGTGATGTTGAGTCCCTGTGTCTGCTTGACCTCCAGGTATTCCCCCTGGATATCCATGAACCGAACCGCCTTTCCGCGTTTCCCCGCGAAAATCGACCCCGACCCTAATGCGGAAAAGTTCGCCGAGTTCTGGTATGTCGAATTGTCCTTGACGTGCGTCGAGTTATAGCTCTCCATGCTCCAGTATCCAGCGAGTGTCCCGTTCCAGTCAACTATGACTGAATGCTCGTTCAAATCGAAGCTGGTGATATTCAGGAAATATGTCGATCCATGGTATCCTGTATTGTTCGGCGGTGTGGGGTCAGTGATGACTATCCTTGGCCGAAGCGTGTCGATCGTGAGGGTATAGTTCTCATCCCCCCAATCGCAGTTATCGTCTGTGTCGCACGCCCAGCAGTTCCATATGATGGTGGTGTTTGTATAGAACCTCTTCGTGAAATTGGTCGAGTTGCTCTCTCCTGTAATCGTTAGGCTATGGTTTGCCTCGAATTCACCTGAATAGTTGTTGAAGAACGTGATGTTCTTCAGTGTTGTCAGCGAGTTGGTGTCATAAGCCGAGCAGTTGAACGTGATCACTGCTGACGGCGAGTACGTCCATGGCAGCGGTGAATCAAGTGTCACATAAGGCGCTGAGACCGGGTCCCTCGTGAGGACAAGATAGTCTGTCGCGTTGGTGTAAGGGGTGTAGGCGTCGTCGCAGATCCCTATGGGTTCTATGAGGTCGGTGCAGTTGTCTGATTCTCCTAGGAGGCTCGGCGTCGTCCAGAAGTTCCCGCCTATCCATCCAAGGCCGTAGATATTGGTCCCTGCTGCAAGCGTGGTGTTGAGATGTATCCTGTTCGCGACACTGTCTGAATAGAGGTTGGCTGAGTTGTTGATGAGGTTATTGTACACCCTGTTGTCTTTCGGCCGCAGGGTCCCTATCGAATATATCCCAATCCCGTAGCCGGTGTTGAGTTTAATGGTGTTGCC
>Ga0209575_10001098_pt1 | contig 11855 bp, 5 predicted proteins | sample Medcelwee11metaG_FD_187172 | JGI IMG/M metagenome (GOLD analysis project Ga0209575, IMG submission 187172) | Freshwater pond sediment microbial communities from the University of Edinburgh, under environmental carbon perturbations - Medium... | ecosystem: Environmental > Aquatic > Freshwater >...
TTCAGCTAAATTATGCCGGGTTTATACATAGTAGCAATATCTCTACCAACGGAAAACGAATCTCTGATCCGGAACAAATGAAATCATTAGAAAATTTTTATTCCAGTTATAGTCCTCAGGTATGGGAAATAAAATCCGACGGATACTTATTTCCCCAACTGATTAGCATCCCCTATGTTGAAAGAGGCAAATAATCATCATCAAGCACGATTATCAATCATGAAAAACAAATATTTAATATTATCGGCAATGCTGACATTCAGTTTGATTGCTACAGCTCAGAAAACAGTAAGGGGGGTAATCATTTCTTCTTCCGATTCTACCAAAATGATCGGAGTTACAATTCTTGAAAAAGGAACCAGAAATGGTACAATCAGTAATATCGACGGAGAATTCAGCATCAGGGTTACTTCTGAAAAATCAGTACTTACTCTTTCAGCAATCGGATACAAGACAACAGAAATACTTGTTGGAAACCGGAGCAGATTTCATGTCGTAATGGAAGATGAATCATACAATCTGGATGAAACTGTAGTTATCGGATACGGAACTGCAAAAAAAAGTGATTTAACCGGTGCAGTAGGTTCTCTTTCGGCAAAAGATATTGAGAATTACCAGACAACTAATATCGACAACATGATGGGAGGACGTATCGCCGGGGTCAATGTTACCTCTTCAAGCGGAGAACCTGGTGCCGGCATTTCCATTCGCATCCGCGGAGCAAGCTCTGTAAATTCTGATGTAGAACCTCTGTATGTTATCGATGGAATTCCTATTTCAAAAAGCGAATCGGTTGGCACAGCTTATGGAGGAATTGGAAATTCGTCTGTAGATCCTTTGGCAATGATCAATCCCAGCGATATTAAATCTATTGAAGTATTTAAAGATGCGTCGGCTACTGCCATTTACGGGTCGCGCGGAGCTAACGGAGTTGTGGTAATTACTACCAAAGGCGGCCAGGAAGGACGCCCGAAAATCAATTATTCCACGTCGTTCGGAGCATCATTCAGGCCGCAGAAAACAATTGAGGTTCTGGACGGCGTTCAATTCTCCGATTATATGTACCTGCAAGGCATGTATCCCTTATATCAAAATGAAGATGGAAGTAAACGTTCATATGCAGATTCAACAAGTTATAACTGGCAGGACAAATTATTTCGGACTGCTTTTATACAAAATCATTCGTTAAACGTAGGCGGAGGTACATTACAAACAAAATATAACGTATCATTCGGTTCCTCTTCAACACAGGGGATTATCCGCAACTCTTCTTTTGAACGTCTGACCGGAAGGATTAACCTGGATCAGGAGATACTTTCCAATCTCAACTTATCAACCATGTTCAATTTTGCTAATACCTTCCAAAACGGGAGCGTTGTATCATCCGATACCGGAACCGGCTCAGGAGCAGGAGTGATCCAGCAAATGCTTACATTCAGACCTGTCAATACGGGAGCATTGGACGAAATCGATTCGCAGACCAATTCTGCCAATCCGGTAATGTACGTCGACAATATGGTTAAAACAAACGAGGTACTTTCGTTACAATACAATGTAGCTTTAATGTACAAACTCCTCAATATGCTGAATTTTCGGACATCTATCAGCGGTATGGAGAATCGCATTCGCACTGTAGAGTTTCTGCCAAGCACCATTGGCCCCGGATATCTGATGAACGGAAGAAATTCACGTGGGAATGCTATCCAAAGTAAATGGGCTTTTCAAAACACCTTCACCTATTATAAAAGTTTCAGCGACAAATCAAAAATCAATGCCGTTCTGGGATTTACAATGGAAAACAATTCCAATCGAATCGAAAGTGTGAGTGCTCAGAATATTGTTGATGAATCGCTGAATGAAGAAAGTATTTCCTGGGCATCCGAAGTGGTACTGCCTCTCACAAATCAGTTGTATGAAAACACATTGATGTCATTTTTAGGTCGGGTACAGTATTACCTACGGGACAAATACCTTTTTACCGCGAGTTTGCGTTCTGACGGATCATCCAAGTTTACCGGCAATAACAAATTTTCTTATTTTCCTTCTACGGCTTTTGCATGGCGTATCAATGAAGAACCTTTTTTGAAAAAGGCAGATAAAATCAGCAATCTGAAATTACGTATGAGTTACGGGAGAACAGGGAATCAGTCCATTCCAGCCTATAGCAGCCAAAATGCAATGAGTGCCGTCTATTATTTGTTTAATGGTGGCGACAAACTTTCACTTGGTTCAACTCGAATAAGAATTGCAGCTGATAATCTTAAATGGGAAACAACAGAACAATTGAATTCAGGGATTGATTTAGGTATGTTTAACAGCCGGTTAAACATCACATTGGATGCCTATTACAAATATACCTATGACTTACTACTGAATCAACCGGTCACACATATAGCCGGAGTCGATTACATTGTGAGCAACATAGGATCAGTTTCAAACAAAGGAATTGAATTAAGTATTCAAAGTGTCAATATCCGAAACAGAAAGTTTATGTGGGAAACAGATTTTAACATCTCACACAATAAAAACAAAGTACTGGATTTAGGAGGCGTTGAATCTTTCTTCGCAAATTCCAGTTATGATCCGAATATCTTCCCCAATGCATTTATCGTTAAAAAAGGGGAAAGCATCGGGGCAATGTATGGACGTGTTTACGAGGGAGTATATCAATATGCTGATTTTCTTGATTTTTATAACTCGAACGATCAGGGAGACATGACTTTGATGAGCCTCGAAGAATGTGCCGCTAAATATACTGCCATTTCCAAAAGTAAAGGATCGTTTACGCTCGCCCCCGGGGTCGCGTCAAGAGCAGGTGTAGTTGCAGGCCCCGGAATGGCAAAATACAAAGACCTTGATGGAAACGGCATAGTAAATGATGAAGACAGGAAAGTGATCGGTAGGAGTGACCCCTTATTGTATGGAGGAATCACAAATAATTTCACCTTTAGCAACTTCGATATATCTGTTTTCTTTCAATACAGCATTGGAAATAACATTCTAAATGCTTCATATGCGGCACTTTCAATGCGATATGTAAATACAAACAAAACGCTTGATATTTGGGAAAACTCATGGAAACCACTTAGCCCAGGTAATCGCTACCCCTATATGACTGAACTGGAGGGAAACAGCCTTCTCCCTTCTACGTTGGTTGTAGAAGATGGTTCCTATTTACGTTTGAAAGATTTCACAATCGGATATACACTACCAAAGAGAATTCTGAGCAGACTAAAACTCTCCAACCTGAGGTTATATGTCTCTGCTCAAAATATATGGACATTGACATCTTATTCCATGTATGATCCTGAAATTGCTTCCAACGACCCTTTGGCGATGGGACGGGATAAATTTTCTTTCCCAAGGGCAAGAACAATTTTAGGTGGATTATCTATTGTTTTATAAATTTATCTATAAATCTATCTGAAAAAATGAGACAATTTAAAAATATATGGCTGATGTTCATCATCCTGTTTTCAGCTACAGCATGTGATTTTCTGGAAGAAGATCCTGAAACATTCCCTGTAGTGGAGAATAAATATCGCACCACAAAGGATTTTGAAATAGCCCTTGTTGGAGCTTATGAGATGCTTGGTTCAACCAAAATCCCGAGTATAAATATCAGCGGAGATTTTGGAAATTACCGTTATGGCATGTTGGTTATCGGAGAATGCGGAACAGACGAGATCTGTGTAAAAAATTTCCAGCGTCAGGAAGAGCTTAATGTCGATTCATACGCAATATACCCCACAGAACGCCCAGTGCAGGCGTTATGGGCAATGATGTATCAGGGAGTATCAAGATGCAATGCAATCATTTCAAAAGCTCCGGTAACAGATACGACAGAAATCGGCAACATTAAATCTATTGTGGCAGAAGCTAAATTTCTGAGAGCATTGTATTACTTCAATCTGACAAGAATATTCGGAGGAGTTCCCTGCATTGAAGAGCCTCTGACTGCCGCAACATGGAAAGGGGTAACAAAACGTGACTCTATCTCCAAAGTGTACCGATTGATTATTGACGATTTAAATTTCGCATCGCAGAAATTACTACCAGGCCCTCGTAATAACGAAACCGGGAGAGCGACTTCAGTTGCTGCCTTCGGATTATTGAGCAGGGTTTACCTGCATGCTGCATCTATGAAGAATACCGCCAACATCCCGACTGATATTCAGCTGAATGGTGTTAATTCTTACGAATGGGTAGAACTTAACCGTAATGACAGCAACTATTACCAACTGTGTATAAATAATTGTGATTCGGTATTTAAACACTTTAATTTGTCCGATCCTCTGAATGGAATTTCTTATTCTTCAAACTTTTGGCCGAATAAAAACGGACCGGAATCTCTTTTTGAAGTTCAGTTTTCTACGGCATACAGTGTTGACGTTACCGGACAAATCGGGAATCCTTTTGGTGTTGAAGGTTTATCTGACAATGGAAGAAACTGGCTAAGAGCGTTAGCTTCGGAATATTTTAATACCTGCGATAAAGAAGAATCGAGGTTTAAATGGAATGTTGCTAACTACCGTTATGATGCTGCAGGGACTAAAATCAGCAACACAGTGGCTAAGTATTGGGGATTTATAAAATATAACAATGATTTTTCGATCTCAGCAACACGCTCGACTCCGGGGAAAACCCCTCAAAACTGGATTGTGCTGAGATTAGCGGAAGTATGTCTTAATTATGCTGAATCAAAAGCTGAATTGTATAATCTTTCAAACAACCTGCAATATCTTGACGAATCGGTAACCATGCTGAATTGTGTCAGGAAAAGAGCCAGAGGAAGCGCACTCAGTTCGGTTTTACCGAATATCGATATTGCTTTTATACAGAATCCTTTAAAAACGGATGGAACACAGGAGGAACTTAATGATATTTATAAAAAGCTAAAACCTATCTCCGGCATAATCTCTATTGTAGCTCCAGATGGTGTTGAGGTACAATCCATTACTATTGAACCAGGAGAATTAGACAGCCCTATCAAACGCATGAGAGCGCTGTTATTAAACGAACGGAAATGGGAGTTTATCGGCGAAGGTCATCGTTGGTTTGATCTGGTTCGTACTGGACATCTCAAAAAAATACTGGATGGTATCGACAACATGTTTGATATAGCCGGTGCTCATCCCGACGAATTGAAAAAACCCCGCAACGTAAAACCGTATCACATTTTCAGACCACTTCCGGCGAGAGAAACTGAATTCGGATTTGAACAAAATTATGGTTACAACTAATGCTTAATTGATTATTTATGCAATATAGAAAACTTCTGATAGTATTCTTTTTATTTAATATTTTTTGTTCTGTATCATCCCAAACTTTCGTTTCCCTGAGGCTTGGAGAAGTAAAACCTGAAGGATGGATAAAAAACCAGATGGTACGTGATATTTCAAGCGGCTACATTTCAGTATACGATTCGTTACAGCCCTCGTTAAAATTAAATGTTTTCGGATTTAAGAAAGCAAAAAATTATTCGATTGATAAAGATGGTAACTGGGAAACCAGACGGGAAACCTGGTGGCCGGGGGAGCACGAAGGTTTTTTTGCCGATCTTGTAACACGAAACGCCTTTCTTACCGATTACCAACCGTGGATCAAAAAGTCAGGACAACTTATTGATAATGTTCTGAAAGCTCAGGATCCGTCGGGATATATCGGAATTTATGACGAAGAATGCCGATTAGATAATATTCTCAATGAAAATGGGGAATTGTGGACACAAAGCCGGATGATAAATGCCATACTGGCTTATTATGAATTTACAGGAAACGTAAAATATCTGAAGGCAGCTAAACGCGCAGTCGATTACACCATCGAACGATATGAAAAAAGCGGGAAAACCTACTTTCAACAACCAAAACCTAACGGGGGAGGTCTGACACATGGATTAACGTTTGTTGAAACACTGGAATGGCTACACAAAATAACCGGTGACAAGAAATATGTCCGTTTCGGATTATGGCTTTACACCGACTATTCGAAAGCCGAAGCCAAACTTACCAACATCGATTGTCAATTGGGGTGCCTGTTGGATAATAACCGTCTTTTTAAAGAACATTCGGTACACATTGTTGAACATTTCCGGGTCATTTTCTGGCTATATCAGGAAACAAATGATCCTGAACTGAAAAAAGCTTACGAGAATATCATCCATAAATATAATTTATCACAAGCAATTACAGGAGGATTAGTAACTGATCCGGTAATTCAGGAGAGTGTTGCCCGTAATTACGCGAATCCGGCTTTGCCCGTGGAGTATTGCTCAATCACCGAAGGAGCTGTCAGTTTTTGTTCCGCTCTTCAGAAATTCGGAGTACCATCCTATGGTGATTTAATTGAGAATCTGGTTTTTAATGCCGGACAATCTGCTCGTCTGCCTAATGGAAAAGCGATCTCATACATAACGGCCGACAACAGGTTGGTTGCAAAAGAATCCAAAGGTTTTCGATATCAGGTAGCTGCCTGCCATAGCGTAGCTTGTTGTAACCTCAATGCCGGGAAATTAATGCCTTACTATGTGAGCAATATGTGGATGAAAACTGCTGACAACAAAACTCTTGTTGCCGCTTTACTTGGCCCTTCGTCCCTTACTACAACCCTGAATAAAAAAACTGTACGTATTCGGGAAGAAACGCTTTATCCTTTTGAAAACAGCATCAGGTTTACCATCAGTCCTTCCGGAAAGATGAAGTTTAATCTTATGGTGCGATTACCTGAATGGGCGAAAGCATACAAGGTGTCGGCAACCGGAGCGAATGTCACTGAACTGAACGGTTTTATCATTGTAAGCAAGATGTGGGAAAGAGAAGATGTTGTAACCATTGAATTCGAAGATCCGGTCTTAATAAGACGTCACATCAGTAATTCGATCTATCTGCAAAAAGGAGCATTAAAATACGCGATGAAAATTGATGAAAAAATGGTGCCTACCCGCCAGCTTAATTATGGATATGCAAATTTTGATGTTTTACCGGCAGATTCTGCAGCTGCCAACCTGATTTTTAAAACTCTGAAAGTCCCTGACAATACCGAAGCAAATTTTGAACGGTATAATAAACTGTATGTTTACAAACTTAATCCGGAAGCAAACAAAGAATATCCTTTTGATACTCCCTATGGATTCATTACCGGACGTTTTATTGATAAAGGCAATAATGTGGAAAAATCACTTATTCCTGTAGGCTCTACCGTTTTACGAAAAGTCGGTTTTCTGGAATCTAAATGGGAAAAATGAAACGAACAATCTCAATCATATGCTTTTGCTTAGGTTACGGTTTTACAGCATACAGTACGCTGAAAATCGTTTCATCACAACCATGGAATCCTCTATTACAAGAAGCTTCCGGAGTAAATTCACAAGTTGCATCCGGCCCTTCCTGGCACAATTCTGATTTTATTAATATGTTAATTGAGCTGAAACCCGGATCAATCAGGTATCCCGGAGGTGCAATAGGTAATTATACAGACTGGAGAACCGGTCAGTATATGCAGGAAGATGCCCGTGATCCTGAAAACGGACCGGTTCTTGGTGTTCATAAAAATGCTGACAGCAGACTGGTAAGATTGAATACTTTTCGTCCGGAAGAATTAAAACTTGCTTACGATGCCACAGGAGCCACGCCGGTCTATATGGTCAACATGCTTACAGATACTTTAGGAAGTACACTTGAAATGCTGGCTCATTGCAAAAGTTTAGGATTACCTGTAAAATACGTTGAACTGGGGAACGAACTGTATCTTACTTATTTTGGAGGTGGAGATATTGCCGCGAATATTCCGGGAGATTATGCTGCTCCGCATCACTTTCCTACTGCCGAATCTTATGCCGAAGAATGCAATAAATGGATCAGTGCAATCAAAGAACATTATCCTGAAGTGAAAATCGGATATCTGGTCGTATTCGGACGCAGTTGGGAAAAATGGTATACAAATTCGCCCAGAACATTGAACTGGAACAGAACAATGGCTAGTTCAATTACCGGCACAGACCGGGTCATTATACATCATTATGCAAAAATCATGTACGAACCTAACATCATTTCCGGCATAAAATCTTCGTTGGATGAGTTTAATGAGGTTGAAAGGTTTATTGCAGATTCTCTCCCCGGAAAAAAAGTGTGGTTTACCGAATATAATGTGAAAGACGGTATGCAGGAAACAAATCCCGAACTTCCGCAAAATCCCTGGGGAGGACGCTGGGGACACGGAATCCTGACTACCATGCTTACTTGCCATATTACATCAATACCTCAAGTAGAACTGGCCTGCATTCATAACCTCTGTGCGGATGTTGCAGTGGCAATGATCACTTTTAAGGCAATGAAAATTTACCCATGCCCTGAAGACAACAGTTCGTCTATCATATGTAGAATGGAATACACAGCTGCAGGTATTGCTCAGAAGTTTCTCAAAAAAGCGTCGTTTGATGCCGTGAAAATCAAACGCATTTCATTTACCAACAATATTGTTTTGGAAACATCATCCGGCAACTTAGAGGGGGTTAGTGCATATGCTTTTGAAAATGACAAAGGAGAAAGAAAATTGTACATTGTAAACCTCACTGACAATTCACCCAACATAGAATTAACTGATTTTAGGGAACTAACAACGGTCGATCATCTTTCGGCATCTTCACTTACCGAGGCTGTGCTGGACGAAGTACAACTCATCCCCGGTAAATCAACCGTGAGAAACAATCTGCTTAGCATTCCGAGATTTTCAATTTCAGTCGTATATTAGCAGATGATTTTCATACTAAACTATATGGTAGTAGTCATTTAACAACTATTTTTATGAGAAAAAGAAGAAATATTTTTTTACTTGCAGGTTTATTATTTTGTTTTACCAATGTATTTTGCCAGAAAAAGAAAATAATATCCATCATACCTGACACTACATGGAAAACACTGGTTCCTGCTGCATACGGAGTAAATACACAAACAGCTGCCGGACCGTCATGGAATGACAAAACATTTTTGGAAATGATCAATCAGCTTAAGCCCGGAAACATGCGTTACCCCGGAGGTACAATCGGAAATTACACAGACTGGAGAACCGGACAGTTTATGTATTCAGATGTCAGAGATCCAAATAAAGGGCCTGTTTACGGTACATATAAAGGGAAAGATCACCGCAAAATTAAAATCAACACTTACAGACCTGAAGAACTCAAACGAGCAATTGACGTAAACGGAGCAACTCCCATTTACATGGTTAATATGCTGACTGATACACTTGGTAGCACCCTTGAAATGCTGGCTCATTGCGAGAAAATCGGACTCCCCGTCAAATATATAGAATTGGGCAACGAACTATATCTTACCTACTTTGCCGGAGGAAGTATTGAAAATAATATCCCCGGCGATTATGCTTCACCATATCATTTTCCAACCGCGAAATCATATGCTGATGAATGTAATAAGTGGATAAAAGCTATTAAGAAACGATACCCGCAGGCAGAAATAGCTTATCAGGTTGTTTTCGGACGAGATTGGGAAAAATGGCATATTAACTCTCCGCGTTCAGTAGAATGGAATCAGACGATGTTTGACAACATCCGTGGTACCGATAGAGTTTCAATACATCATTATGCTAAAATATTCAAACAAACAAATGCTTTGGATGGATTATGGTATTCCATGTACGAATTTTTATCATGTTTCGAATTTATTCAAACAACCCTGAAAGACAAGAAAGTTTGGTTCACCGAGTATAACAACAAAGACGGAAATATAAATGGCGACCCTAATAAATCTGAGAACCCCTGGGGAGGCAGATGGATACACGGGATAAATACGGCAATGATCACCTGTATGATGCTGGATCTTCCACAGGTTGAGTTGACCTGTATTCACAATCTGGCTGCCAATCTGGCTGCCGCACTTATCACATATAATAATTTAACCATTCCTCCTTGTCCCGAAGATGAAATGGGGGCAAGTATAAAAAAGCTTGAATTTACAGCTGCAGGTGTAACTCATGTAATCTTAGGTAATGCTTTGAACCGTGCATCAAAAATGCAAATGCTTTCATTTTCGAACAATCCGGAAATAAAAGTGACAAACGGGGTACTGATGTCGGTCTACGGTACTGCTTTCGACGACAATGGAGCAAAACGCTTACTGTTATTCAATATCTCTGACAGATCTCAACATATTGATTTGAATAATTATTATCAACTTTCTTCAGTTGAGTCGTATTATATGGATTCTCTGACAGAACCTGTTACCGGAATCAATTCAGTGTCTCACAAAAAAAGTACTGTAAACAAAGGAAGTATCACACTTCTGCCTTTTTCGGTTTCAATTGTAATGTAATTTCAATTATTATGTCTATTAAAAAAATAATTTCTTCTCTGCACTGTTTTTTTGTGATAAGTAGTTTTCTTTCAGCACAAGTTCCTGATTGGGAAAATCCTCAGATTGTAGAAATAAACCGCCTTTCACCAAAGTCGTCTTTCATGAATTTCAATAATCGTGAGGATGCTTTAAGCAATGACTTTACGCGCTCTCCCTGTTTTTATTCGCTAAATGGAAAATGGAAATTTAACTGGGTACCTAAACCGTCCGATCGTCCAACCGATTTTTACAAAGAAAATTACGATGTATCAGGATGGAAAGAAATCTCAGTCCCCGGCAATTGGGAACTACAGGGATATGGCACTCCGATCTACACCAATATTGAATATCCGTTTCCTGCAAATCCTCCCTACATTCCACACGAAGATAACCCTGTGGGGTCATATGTTAAGACAATATTCCTGCCTTCGTCTTTCAGTAAAGATCGCCGCACAATTCTTCATTTTGAATCAGGGTTAGCTGCTATGTATATCTGGGTGAACGGACAAAAAGCCGGATATAGTGAGGGGACAAAAAATGCCGTGGAATTCGACATTTCGCCTTATATCAAGGAAGGGGCAAACCGCATTGCAATAGAAGGCTATCGCTGGAGCGACGGTTCTTATCTCGAAGATCAGGATTTTTGGCGTCTGTCGGGTTTTGACCGTGGCATTTACCTTTACTCGGTTGATCCGTTGCGAATCGATGATTTCTTTGCCCGGCCTTTACTTGACAAAACCTACAAAAACGGCATACTGGATCTGGATATAATCGTTGCAAATGATTATAATCATCTCCGACAGGCTAACTTAACGGTTGAATTGCTTGATAAATCAGGAAAAACTATTTTAAAAAAAATAAAATCGGTAACCCTACAGGCTAAGGCTACTGAAACCATTCATCTGCATGAAACCATCAATAAGGTAGATTTATGGAGTGCTGAAACTCCTGTTTTATATACCCTGGTCTTTTCGTTGTCAGATGCTGACAACTTGCCGGAATATATTGCATCCAGAATCGGATTCAGAACTTCCGAGATTAAGGGTGGCGTTTTGCTCATTAACGGCAAATACGCTCTTCTTAAAGGAGTTAACCTACATGAACATCATCCGGTGTATGGACACGTAATGGACAGAGAAACCCTGATCAAAGATATGACCTTAATGAAGCAGAATAATATTAATGCCATTCGCACCTGCCATTATCCTCAATCTGTACTCTTTTATGATCTTTGCGACGAACTGGGTTTTTATGTTATCAACGAAGCTAATATTGAAAGTCACGGCATGCGGTATAACAGAAATAATCCGGCATTTCATCCCGAGTGGGATCTGGCTCATATGGAAAGAACCCGACAACTTGTTGAAAGAGATAAAAACCACTCTTCAGTAATTATATGGTCGCTGGGAAATGAAGCAAGTAACGGGGATGTTTTTATGAAAACATACAAATGGGTCAAGAACAGAGATTATACCCGGCCTGTTCAATACGAGCAGGCAAAAGAATATG
>Ga0209575_10001099_pt1 | contig 11849 bp, 11 predicted proteins | sample Medcelwee11metaG_FD_187172 | JGI IMG/M metagenome (GOLD analysis project Ga0209575, IMG submission 187172) | Freshwater pond sediment microbial communities from the University of Edinburgh, under environmental carbon perturbations - Medium... | ecosystem: Environmental > Aquatic > Freshwater >...
GTATCGCCGTGCCGATCGCCGTGCCCGGCTCGTCGAAAAAGCCCGGCGTGAGCGTCTCTGCCAGCCGTTCGAGCACGTCGTGGTCGATGGTCAGCGGGCAGCGAGTGAAGCTTCCGCCGCTGAATACTACAAGCCCGATACGGTCGGCTGGCCGGTTGTCGATGAAGCGCATCGCCGCGTCTCGTGCGCCGATGAAGCGGCTCTTGCCGCCGAAATCGGGCGTGCTCATCGATTCCGATACATCGAGGGCGATCATGATGTCGATGCCGACCGTGTCGCGCGAGGAGGGCGGGAACGGCGCTTTTGGGCCGGAGAGCGCCAGCACGACGAGCGCCAGCACCAGCCAGTGCAGCCATTCGGGAAATTTCGAGAAGAGCGACAGCGCGGCAAACCCGGCGTTCCGCAGCGCCGATACCGACGGAAACAGTACGCCCGGCCGGTTTTTCCGCCAGAACATGCGGTACGTGATCGACCCGGCGACCGCCAGCGGCAGCAAGAGCAGCCACCACGGATTGTCGAACCGTACGCCGCTGACTATAGTGAACAATGAATTCATCTCCAGGCCGTCTTTTTCCAGAAGATGCAAAATCCCCCGCACATCCACAGCATCCCGCCCCGCACGGAGCGTCTCAGCCCGAAATCCTGACGACCATGAACCGGAGGGCGCCAGTGCATAACCGATTACGAGCAGATCCCTGCGCGCCAGCAAGCGTCAGGCAAGCGCGTTTGAATTGAACTCGATTCACTCGATTTCGAGCCGGATCAGCCTGAAAAATTTTAGCCTCAATGATGCTGTCAGCATTGTCATACTGTGGTATAAATGATGAACTTTATTTAAATTATCACAAAATTAGTAAGCGTGTTTGTTGGGGAGCTAACAAGGTCACAGAAGGGACGTAATGCTTACAATACAAAATCTTACTTTCGGGTTTTCTCCGGAACGGCAGATTTTTAAAGACCTCTCGCTGTCGCTGGCTGGCGGGAAGGTTTTTGCCTTGATGGGCGGGAATGGCGCGGGCAAGACCACGCTGTTCAACATCGTTACCGGATTTATAAAGCCACAGGGCGGCAAGATTTTGTTCGAGGGAGAGAATCATGCGCACAAACACACTGAGCTCTCAGTTTTGAGATCGATCTGCTTGTGACAAATTTATTGAGGCATGAAAAATATTTTTAACTTGTAATTATACCTTGATTAATAATATGAACGGAGAGATTAACAAAATCATCGGCGCTGGCTTTGGACGGACAGGCACTACAAGCTTGAGAAAAGCTTTGGAAATTCTTGGATTTGGCCCATCATACCACATGCATGAACTTTTCAGCAAGCCTCATCATGTTGTGCATTGGGAAAACGCACTCGAAGGCAATCCAAAAGCTTTAATGCATCTTATGGGGCAATATGGTTCGATGGTTGATTTTCCTGCCTGTTCCTATTACAAAGAGTTATATGAGTTATTTCCTGGATCAAAAGTCATATTGGTGTACCGAGAACCTGAAGAATGGTATGAGAGCATTTCAAATACTATTTTTCAAATTGATTGGGATATTTGGAATACTGAACATCCAGATAACGAAATGCTATGCCGGGTTGGCGTTCATAACAAAAAACTTATTACACAGCAGACGTTTTGTGATTTGTTGAGTGATGAACGCTTTTGTATGGATATTTACCTTCAACATATTGAAGAAGTTAAGCGTTCTATACCTCAAGATGATTTGCTGATATTTGAGTTGGCAGAAGGATGGACGCCTCTATGCGAGTATTTAGGAATAAAGTGCCCAGAATATTCGTTCCCTTATGAAAATAAAAGAAAAGTTTTTTCAAGCCTTATTGAAAATAGTAAGTTAGGTGCATAAGATTTGTAAAATATTATCATGGGTATAAAAAAATATATTACGGATAGGGTAGGTAACCTAGGCGAAGTGCTATTCGGAACAGCAGGGTTATTTCTTTTGATAACGCTTTCCATCTGGTCATCAATTCAATTGTCATGCCTAATTGACAAAGGAGAGTTCCATTGGGGACTTGTAGGTCTATTTTTCGTTTTATCTATAACAAATACGGTATTTGTGTTGGGGGCATTGGTGGTACTAAAAAGATCAAAAGATCTATTTAACATTGTAAAGATCGAAACAGAAAGCGACCGCCTAGAAAAAATTACAAAGAAATTTATTAACGGATCAGTAACTGAGGAGTTGAATTCAGAAAAAGGAATTATAAAATCTCTTGATGATTTAAATACGGAGTTCGATCAAGTTCATCAGAAGTTGCACAGATATGCAGTTGCGACACAATATGTTGCTGAGAATGTTGTAATTATTAATTCACCTGGAAAAGGTGAGCATGTGCTTAGAAGTTTCTTTGATGATGCTAATCTGGCAATACACCGCAATATGATCAATTGTATACAGTTTACGGGTACTGGTAGGGGAGCAGTTAATGGTGGAAATAGAGCTTATAACCTTTATGAACCATTAACTCTTTATTTAAAAGAAATTTTTTGCGATCAGGCTTCTCAATTAAAAGAATTTAAAGGTATTGGATCAAGAAAAGCAGATCAACAAGCATGTTTTAGAACTTTTTTTTATATGGTTATTCATTATTTGCTTGAAAGGTTGGAGGCTGATAGTAATAGTCATAAAATTGAAAATTTCAAAATAAGTTTCATATTCCCTCAGAACGAAGTATTTCCCGGTATGCTCACTATCGGAAACATTAAGTCAATGTTTAATGTTTCGTTAGCTCGAAATGATGCTGAACACATAATAGAATTAATGCCTCTCGCTCTGCAGGTTAATGCGTTCGGAAAAAAAGAAAACGATGAGCCAAAACCCCAATTAACACAAACCATCGAAAGGATAACTTGCGCTTTTAATAATAGATTTGATGATTATAGTGGAAATAAAGAAGAATGGTGTTTCACAAGGACGATGATGAATAAAACAAAAGTATCAGTGTGCAATATCAATAAGGAAGATATAGGTGTTATATTAACATATGTAGAAAATGAGATAAATTCTTTTCAAAAAATCTTTGGTGATGCAAAGTTGGAATTTGATCCTATAGAAGTAATAAATAAATTTAGAGAGGGTGATATAAATTGTTTTGCAGCTGATGATATTGAGAGTTTGAACTTATTAAAAAATATTTATACATCATTTGCTATGATCGGGTATGGTACGAGTGTTCCTGATATTATAAAAAAAAAATAAACACATCATGAAAAGGTCAGTTGCGGTATTGGTCACACTATTTGTTGTGATTGTTGGGTATTATTGGTACGCAAACTCACAAAAAACAAATCCTGAATCAACCCTTAAAATTGGTATCGATGCTGGCGCTTTTGTTTCCGCGCCAATGTTTATTGCTGATGAAAAGGGATATTGGAAAGAAGAAGGGCTAAATGTGGAACTACATGGGTTTAGCTCCGGAAAAGAAGCTGTTGGCGCATTGTTGAGCAATAGTGTTGATATGGCAACGATGGCAGATATGGCATTTATGATTGCCGCCCATCGAGATTCAACGCTGGTTTTGTATTCACCCATTGCTTCATCACCCTATACTCATGAGATAGTGGGAAATCGAAATGCCGGGATTAATAGTTTAGCAAGTCTTAAAGGGAAAAAAGTCGGCGTGACTGTTGGAACCGGGGGACAGTTCTTTTTAGATGTCGCTCTACAATCGGCAGGACTTTCAATTTCTGATATTAAAATCCTTAACCAGGCACCGCCAAACCTTTCATCAGCGCTGGCCAATGGTTCACTGGATGCCATTTGTTCTTGGCAGCCTTATATTTATAATTCTATGAATGCCATTGATAAACCTGTTCTATTAAAAACCGATGATTACAATACTGCTTTTATAATTGCTACACATAGAAATATGCTTGATAAGAAACAAGATAAAATGAAAGCATTTTTTACTGGTTTAGTAAAAGCCATGAAATTTATTTCAACGAATAAGGATGAGGCTATCCTGATTGTTAGCAAAAGAACAAAGGCAGACCCCGCATATTTAAAAAAGATATGGGATGAATATAACTTTAGTCTTGATGAGAGGCCTTATATCATCAATAATCTTAAAAGGCAAGAAAAGTGGGCAAAGGCTAACAATATATTTGATAAAGATGAAAAAGATATTAATTGGGTGATGTATTTACAAAAAGATTGAAAATGTCAAAAATAAATCTATCACGAAGACAAGATTGGTTGGTTGGCTGGCTGATTATTCCTGCTGTTCTTTTCTTGTGGGAAGTGATAGCGCTTCGTATAGGGAAACCAAAAATATTTCCTCGTATAAGTGACATAGTTAATGCATTTGAATTTTTTCTTCTCAATAAAGATGGCTATATCTATATTGACGTTATTGTTAGTTTTATCAGGGCGCTGACAGGCTTCTTTGTTGGATCTTTATTAGGATTTCTTATGGGTATGTTAACTGCGAGATCGCGGATCGCGCAGTATTCACTTGGTCGCTTATTTAATTTCCTTAGAGCTGTTACGCCTGTTGCCTTAGTATCAATTGCTGTATTGTGGTTTGGTATTGGTGAGTTTGCTCAGGTATTTCTTATAACATGGGGTGTTTTCTTCACCGTTTGGGTTAGTGTTGATTTGGGCATCAACAAAGTGGATGAACGGTTTATTTGGATAACTAAAACTCTACGTAAAAATGACAAAATAGAAATTGGAAAAGTATTTCTAATGTCATCATTTAAAGTTTGGCTATCCGGTTTGAGAACCGGTATTGGAATTGCATTTATCCTTGTCTTTGTAGGAGAGCTAGCTGGTGCAACAACTGGTCTTGGTCACAGGATTTCAATTGCATATGAAATTGGTCGTCCAGACAGGGTCGTAGCGGGTTTAATATTACTCGGCGGCTTAGGTGCTGTGTCCAATTCTGGTTTTAATAAACTTATCTATTGGTCGTTTCCATGGATAGATGAATCCTGAAATTATGGGAAAAAATTTGTTGCTAAATTTAATAAACGTTAATATTGGCTATGCGCAATCCGACAAATCTATTAATCTTGTTGTTAGCGACATAAATCTTAAATTATACAAAGGCGATTGTGTCTCATTACTTGGAATTTCAGGATGTGGCAAATCAACTATTTTACATGCAATTTGTGGTTTTCTTCCTTTGCAAAGTGGAAAAATTGAATTTTCAGATATTACATCTGAGATGCCTAGAATATCTATAGCCTTCCAGGAAAGCACGTTGTTTCCTTGGCTGACTGTTGAAGAAAATATTTCTTATGGTGATTGGATTAGTAGGCAGAAAAACAAAACAAAAGTTGTAAATAATCTTTTAGAGGAGTTCGGAGTTCCTGGTACTAATAAATTATACCCTAAACAGCTTTCAGGAGGGATGAAGCAGCGGATAGATATTGCTCGTGCAATAGCAAATAATCCGGATATTCTGATATTGGATGAACCATTTGGTCAATTAGATTATCAAAACAGACTTCAGAGTGAGAAACTTTTATTAAATGTAATCAAGGAGAAGGGAATCGCGACCTTGTTAGTCACACACAACGTGGAAGAAGCAATATATCTATCGGATTCAATATATGTGTTAGGTGGCAAGCCTGCTACAATAAACAGGATGTTTTATGTTGATAAAAAAGGTTTAGAAAATGAATACGAAATAAGATTTTCAAGAGAGTTTATTGATATGAAAAGAGATATTGAGGAGATGCTTATTAATGAATTTAATAAGCGGCGCGATAGATAAGTAGTGCTTGAGAAAATGAAGTATAAATACTAGAATAGTAAAGAAAATGTGATAAATTTACAGATGCAATGTATGTAACTAATTATAAATACAATTAATTTATCGCGGCGTTGCTTTTTATTTTATGACCCAAGAACAATTGAACAGATTGTTGGACATCGCTGTAGAGGCCGCGATTGTTGCAGGCAAAGACATCATATCCGTTTATGAGTCCGGAGATTTCTCCGTTGAAACGAAGGTGGATAATTCACCCTTGACCAGAGCGGACAAGCTTGCTCATGAAGCGATTGCTACGAAATTAGCACAGACCGGGGTGCCTATGTTGAGTGAAGAGGGGCAGACAATTCCTTATGCCGAACGTGCCACATGGACACAATTATGGATTGTCGATCCTCTTGACGGAACGAAAGAGTTTATTTCGCGAAACGGTGAATTTACCGTCAATATAGCGCTGATCTACAAGGCACGGCCCGTTCTTGGCGTCATTTTTGTGCCAGTTTTGCAAGAGCTGTTCTTCGGGATTATCGGTTGTGGTGCTTACAAAGTAGAGAGGGTGAATCATTTCGATAGCATCAAAGAGCTTATGGAAGTGGCCGTCCGACTACCATTAATAAGTGACAGAGTAACGTATCGTGTAATCGGCAGTCGTTCACACATGGACGAGCGGACAATGAGATTTATCGATTCGCTACGAAAGGAGCATCCCGAACTGGAGATCGTGCAAAGAGGCAGTTCTCTCAAAATATGCATGGTGGCATCTGGAGAGGCCGACATCTACCCACGCTTCGGCCCCACCATGGAATGGGATACTGCAGCGGGTCACGCAATTGCATTGGCAACCGGAAAACGATTGATAAAAGCTGATGAGGAAGGCGAACTCGTCTACAATAAAGAAAATCTATTAAACCCTTACTTTATTGTAAAATGAGCATTAATATACATTCTGTTTTCGATAAAATTCTTGGACGGAAAGAAAAAGAAAATTTGCTTGGCCAACAAGGTTGTAGCCTTTGGTTTACAGGATTATCCGGAGCGGGAAAAACGACAATTGCCTGTTATGTCGAGCGAGAACTGGCTTTGCAAGGAATATTGACCCAAGTACTCGATGGGGATAATATCCGAAGCGGATTAAATAAAAATCTGCATTTTGACCCTGAAAGTCGTATGGAGAATATTCGCAGGATTGCTGAAGTCAGTAAATTGTTTATCAATTGTGGAGTGGTGACGCTTAATTGTTTTATCAGTCCGGAACGTGTTATGCGTACTATGGCACGTGACATCATTGGAGAATATGATTTTTTTGAGATTTATGTCGACGCACCGCTTGATATATGTGAAAAGCGTGATGTAAAAGGCTTGTATAGCAAAGCACGCGCTGGAGAAATTCCGAATTTTACCGGAATCCATCAGGAATACGAAGCGCCAGAAAACCCAGCTGTTCATCTTCGTACCGATAGAGAGCCTTTAGAGGCTTGTGTTAGAACAGTGCTGGATGTTGTGCTTCCAAAGATTAAGGCAACTTGTTAATGTCTATCAGACTTCCGACCATAATATTGATATCAGAAATATCATCCGTATCTTGTATATAATCCATTAAGCATACTTCCCTCATATCCTTAAATACCTCATTTAGATATTTAAATTGACACAAAAGCCATTCATAGTGGAATTGGAATTGCAGATAACAGTAGATATTATGTCGTCAAATGACGATCAATAAAGTGCTCAAGTTATTACTTCGATGATTAAATTCTTAAATAATAGCCCCGGACGTCAGTCCGTAGTATGCAGATAAAGCAAAATAAATCAGTGCTTTAGTCCAATCTCTTCTTTGGGTTACTTTTATGATTTATAGTCGCCGGGGTAATAACTGGTCACGATCAAATTTCTCTATTTTAACCGGACAGTTCTGAAGTTTTAAAATTATCTTTAATGTGTCGACGACATATCCGCTTTCTGCGACTTATCCACCCGGATGAAGAGTAGCAGCGGCATACAGATGGCGAAGAGGATGGCGATCAGTTTGAAGGCGTCCATGTAGGCGAGATGGTAACTCTGCGCCGTCACGATTCCTTCGAGGGCTTTCCAGGTACCTTGCTGGGCTTCGACCGGCGAACTCATCCGTGAGGAGAGCGCCTGTTTGATGCCCTCCATTCTTGCCACCAGGTTCGGGTCGTAGGGCGAGAGGTTGCCGAGCAGGTTCATGCGGTGCGCGGCCACGCGCTGGGCAATGTAGGTGTTGGTGATGGCGATGCCGAACGAGCCGCCGAGCTGGCGCACCATGTTGTTCAGTCCCGTCGCCTGTCCAATATCACGCCCGTGCAGGCCGGTGACGGCGAGCAGCGTGACCGGGATGAAGATGAAGCCGAGGGCGATGCCGCGAATGAGCAGGATCAGGAAGAAGTTCTCCGCGCCTGACTGCATCGTCTGGTTGCCGAGTTCCCAGCAGAAGAGGCAAAAGGAGGCCATGCCGACGGTCATGAGCAGCTTCGGCGAGGCCCCTTTTTGCAGTGCCATGCCGAGCGGCATGGAGATGATGCCGGTGAGCATCGCGCTGGGAAAGAGCACCAGACCTGTCAGAAGCGCCGTGAAACCGAGCAGGCGCTGCACGAAAACCGGAAAGACGAACAGCGATCCGTACAGCCCGTAGCCGACGATGAAGGTCAGCACGGCGGCGATGGCCAGGTTCTTGCTTCGGGCGAGCACGCGCAGATCGACCGCCGGGTGCTCCGTGTGCAGCTCCCGCCAGACGAAGGCGATGAGCGAGACTACGGCAATGATAGTGAACCAGACGATGTAATCGGTTTCGAACCAGTCTTTCTGCTCGCCCCGTTCAAGTACGAACTGGAGCGAGCCGATGCCCACGGCGAGCAGGCCGATGCCCGCCCAGTCGATCTTTTCGACGACATGCTGTACTTTCGGCTCCTTGACAAAGGTCAGCGCGGCCCATGAGGCCAGGATGCCGATCGGAATGTTGACGAAAAAACACCACTCCCAGGCGAAGTAGTCCACCAGCCAGCCGCCGAGCAGCGGGCCGATGGTTGGGCCAAGCACGAGGCCCATCGAGAATATCCCCGTTGCCGTGCCGCGTTCTTCCGGCTTGAAGGTTTCGTAGAGGATCGCCTGCGAGGTCGGAAGCAAGCCGCCGCCGCCGATACCCTGGATGAACCGGAAGAACACCAGCATCCAGATGTTGGTCGAGAGGCCGCAGAACAGCGATGCGACTGTAAACAGGATGATCGAGCCGACGAAATAGTTGCGGCGTCCCATGAGATTGCCGAGGAAGCCCGACAGCGGAATGACGATCACGTTGGCGATGGCGTAGCTCGTCACCACCCACGAGACATCCTCGATGCTTGCGCCGAGGTTGCCGCTGATGTGGTTCAAGGCGACGTTGACGATGGTCGTGTCGATCAGTTCAAGCATGGCGGCCACGATGACCGTCACCGTGATGATGACCTTTTTGATTCCGGTTTCGTAGTGGTGTGTCGGCGGCTGAGCAGTCGGCGCGGCTGTTGCGATAGTTTCAGACATTATTTCACCTTCACTTCGACGATGACGTTCATTCCGGCGGCAAGCGGTAGATCGGTTTTTTCGTCGAAGACGATCTTGACTGGCACTCGCTGCGTCACCTTCACGAAGTTGCCGCTGGCGTTATCGGGCGGAAGCAGCGAGAACTGCGCGCCCGTTCCGGCGGAGATCGAATCGACATGGCCATCGATCTCCTTGCCGGGGAACGCATCGACCCTGACGATCACCTTCTGGCCGGTGCGCATGTGTTCGAGCTGCGTCTCCTTGAAATTGGCGACCACCCACAATTTGCCGCTGCCGACGATGGCGATGAGCTGCTGGCCGGGAGTCACATACTGGCCGGGCTGAACGTTCTTTTTTGAAACCTTGCCGTCAGCCGGAGCGGTAATGGTTGTCCACGAGAGCAGGAGTTCGGCGTTTTTCAGCTCAGCTTCGGCAAGTTTGACCTGCGCCAGCGCCGCCTTGTGCTGCCCCTCCGAGGCGGCGTGTTGCGCCGACGATGCGGTCGCCCCCGCCGTGGCGGCATCGAGTTCGGCGCGGGAGATCACATCCTGCTGCTGGAGGTTCCGGCTGCGGCGAAGATCGGCGCCGAGCTTTCTCTGTGTTGCGCCCGCCGCCACGATCTCCGCCTGCGCCGCCGAGACCGCGGCCCGCGCTCTCAGGAGCTGCGCTTCGGCCATGTCGCGCCGGATCTGGTAGTCCGAATGGTCGATTGTCAGCAAGGTGTCTCCCGTCTTGACGTTCTGATTCAACTTGACTCGCACGTCGATCACGGTTCCCGGAACGCGGGGGCTGACGGGATAGAGGTCGCCAACGATCTGGGCGTTGTCGGTCTCGACGTAGCTGAACGAGCGGACGAGCTTCATGCCGCCCCAGACGAGGCCGATGGCGAGCAATATGCCGAATATCGCCATGCGCAACCACGAGCGCTCCTGTTTTGGTTTGCCCGATTCGTTGGCCGGCGCCTGGGGGTTGGATTGCTGCGTTTCTGCCATTGGTGTAAATCTGTCGTTGGTGTTTACAGGATTGCTTCTTTCTGTTTCCGGTGAACCGCCTCCGCTTCATTGACGGGTTCCGGCGAGCGGAGCACCAGCACAGGGCACGGCGCGTTGCGCATGACCGATTCGGCGGTGCTGCCGACGAGCAGGCGGCGGATACCGCTCGCGCCATGCGAGCCGAGCACGATCATGCTGGCTCCGGTTTTTCGTGCATAGTCGATGATCGTCGCGGCTGGTGAACCGTACTCGACGGCAAAACGCACCCGGCAACCGTAGGTCGAAAGCAGGTCGGAATATCTCGAAAAGTGGTGGAGATGCTCCTTGAACAGCGTACCCCGGTCGCCGGAACCAGCATTGCCGACATGCAGCACGATCAGTTCGGCATCGCCCGAACCGTGCTCGGCAGCGTGAAGCAGCGCCCTCTCGGACGAAGGCGAGAAATCAACCGGGCAGAGCATGATTCTCGATGGTTTTGCATGAGTTATCGTCATAATCGTCACTCCGTTTATCGCTCGATCAGATCGCCAGCGGCGCGTCTGACCGAATAGGTGTTCATTACATATTCATATCGCGACTGCAAGTTCGCCAGCTCGGCTGCGGCCAGCGTCGCTTCGGCGTCGAGCAGGTCGAGCGTGGTGGCGAGGCCGTTGTCGTAGCGGATTCGCGCGTGCCTGGCCGCCAGGTCGGCCTGCGAAACCTGAAGGCGGGTGGTCTCGATCTTCTCCCGGCTGCTTTGCAGGTCGTTGATCGACTGGCGCACCTCGGCCTGGCTCATCTGTTCGGCGTCGAGCCGCTGCTCCTCGGCCGAGCGCTTCATCGCGGCGGCCTCCCTGAGCGCGGCGCTCCTGCCGAAGCCGTCGAAGATCGGCACCTGAAGCTCGACGCCCGCCGCGACGTTGGTGCGCATCTTTTCGATGTCGGGCACGTAGCCGTTGCTTGTGCCCCACGAGGCGCTGCCCATGATCTTCGGCAGGAACTCACGGGTGGCCAGATTTTTTTTGTACGCCGCCGCCTTGAGATTCTCGCGGGCGAGCATCACCTCCGGCCGGTGGTCGAGCGCCGAGGCGGCAAGCTTGTCGGCATTCATGCCGGCTGCCGAAATGTCGAACGAGCCGCGCAGGTTCAGCGGAGCGTTCTCGTCGAGGCCGCAGAGGCGGCGCAGCGTGATCTCCTGATTGCGGAGCCGGGTCTGATAGTCGATCCTGCTGGTGGCGGCTCTCGACAGCCGAACCTGGGTCGTCAGGAGGTCGAAGCGGGTGGCCGCGCCCTCGGCGTAGCGCTTCTGCATGTTGTCGAGATTGGTTCGCAGGGCGGCAACCTCCTTTTCCTGAACCCTGACCGCCTCCTGCAAAAAGAGCACGGAGTAGAAGGTCTGGACGGTCGCCAGCGACAGATCGCGCAGGGTCATATTCTGCCGGATGCTCGCCGAGTTCCGTCCGGCCTTGGCCATATCGACGGTGCTCGAGGTGCGGCCGAAATCGAACAGCATCATCTCGGCGGTAATTCGCGCGTCGTAATTGTCGTTCGGCATGAACTTCATGGCCGCGCCGCCAAAAGATATCTCGGAGACCGGATCGAGGTAG
>Ga0209575_10001101_pt1 | contig 11814 bp, 9 predicted proteins | sample Medcelwee11metaG_FD_187172 | JGI IMG/M metagenome (GOLD analysis project Ga0209575, IMG submission 187172) | Freshwater pond sediment microbial communities from the University of Edinburgh, under environmental carbon perturbations - Medium... | ecosystem: Environmental > Aquatic > Freshwater >...
GTAGGATTGAATAATAAAGATGGACTTGTTCCGGATGTCCGCGGAATGAGCCTTCGCGATGCTGTTTATCTTTTGGAAAATTCAGGATACAGGGTGAGATACAATGGCAAAGGCAAAGTCAGAACTCAATCACCTGAACATGGTGCCAGGTATTTTGAAGGACAGATAGTTTCTCTGGAAATGAATATGTGATATGATGACAATTGAGAAAATATTAAAAGGGATATCTGTTATTTCCATTTCAGGGGATAAATTGCTGCGCATCGAAAATATAACTTTTGATTCACGGAATGTTGACAGGGGATCGCTTTTTGTTGCAGTACGCGGATCAAAAACTGACGGGCATGATTATATCGTAAATGCGGTAAACTCGGGAGCTGTGGCAATAATTTGTGAAACGATTCCTGAGAATCCCGAGAAAAAAGTATGCTGGATAAAAACAACTGACTCTGCAAGGGCTCTTGGAGAGGCTGCTTCAAATTTCTTCGGAAATCCTTCCTCATCACTGAAGCTTGTAGGAGTTACAGGCACCAATGGTAAAACAACTATTGCCACACTACTGTACAGGATGTTTTCGGATCTGGGGTATAAGTGCGGTCTCTTCTCAACAGTATGTAATTATATTATCGGGAAGGAATTGCCCGCAACACATACCACGCCCGATCCGGTACAGCTCAATATGATTATGGCTCAAATGGTTGAAGCAGGCTGTGAATATGCCTTTATGGAGGTAAGCTCTCATTCGGCTGATCAGCAGCGTATTGCAGGGCTGGATTTTAAAGGAGGGATATTTACAAATCTTACCCACGACCATCTCGATTATCATAAAACATTCGACAGATACATTGCAGCCAAGAAGAGTTTTTTTAATAACCTGCCTTCTGAAGCATTTGCCCTGGTGAATGCTGATGACAAAAACGGGAAGGTGATGCTGCAGAACTGTAATGCCCGCCAATATACATTCTCAGTAAGGGGAATGGCCGATTTTCGTTGCACTCTGCTGGAACAGAGTTTCGAAGGAATGGGATTAAAGATAATGGGTGAGGAGGTATGGACAAGATTTATCGGAGACTTTAATGCTTCAAACCTACTGGCAGTTTACGCTGCCTCAGAGCTTCTTGGAGCTGAAAGGAAGGAAATACTTGCCGTTCTCAGTAACCTGAATCCTGTGGCAGGCAGGCTTGAAGTGGTAAGAGCCTCCGGGATTACAGGTATAGTTGATTATGCCCATACACCTGATGCCCTGCTTAATGTTATCGGCACGTTGAATAAGATTCGCGAAAACAGTGTACAGCTTATTACAGTTGTAGGTGCGGGAGGTGACCGCGATAAGACAAAGAGACCAAAGATGGCTGCCATCTCTGCAGAAGGGAGCACGAAGGTAATTCTTACATCGGATAACCCAAGGAGCGAAGATCCCGAAATGATTATTAATGATATGGAGGCTGGAATTACTCCTGACCTGAAAAGGAAAACTATAAGGATCACCGACAGGCGTGAGGCTATTAAAACTGCCGTGATGATGGCAAGGCCGGGAGATGTGATTCTTGTAGCCGGTAAGGGACATGAGACTTACCAGGAGGTAAAGGGTGTGAAGCACCATTTTGATGACCGGGAAGAAATTAAAAAAGCATTGTTACAAAATTAATAAGCAAAAGGATGCTGTACTATTTGTTCGAATATCTTGATAAACTGAATGTTCCGGGAGCAGGGATGTTTATTTACATATCCTTCAGATCGGCAGCTGCTGTAATTACTTCATTATTTATCTCTCTCATGATAGGTAAGAGGATAATACTTTATCTACAGAGAAAACAGGTTGGAGAGGTTGTCAGGGATCTGGGTCTGGAGGGGCAGTATAAGAAACAGGGAACCCCTTCGATGGGAGGTATAATCATTCTTGCTTCGATAGTTATTCCGACGCTGCTTTTTGCAAAACTTGATAATATTTATGTACTACTGATGCTGCTGACTACAATCTGGCTTGGTCTTATTGGATTCCTTGATGACTATATAAAGATTTTCAGGAAGAATAAAGAGGGTCTGGCTGGCTGGTTCAAGATAATAGGACAGGTTGGATTGGGACTTATTGTAGGTCTGGTACTTTTCTTCAGCAATGATGTAATTATTGAGGAGAAGGTGAGTGTGGCGGACCTCACTGCCAGGGAAAAAACCGAATTACTCGATCCATCAGTACCTGTGTCTGCCCAAAGTGAGATCTCCATGGAAAGGAAATCGACTAAAACCACGATTCCTTTTATAAAAAACAATGAATTTGATTATTCATGGCTTGTCGCCTTTGTTGATGAAGATCACCGTCAGTTTTGGACATGGCTTGTATTTGTCCTGGTTGTCATCTTTATCCTTACGGCAGTCTCCAACGGAGCCAATCTGACTGACGGACTCGACGGGCTGGCGACAGGTACTTCGGCAATTATAGGAACAGCACTGGCTATACTTGCCTATGTGTCGAGTAATATGATATATGCAGATTATCTGAATATAATGTTTATCCCTCATTCTGAAGAGCTTGTGATTTTTGCCAGCGCCTTTATTGGTGCTACAATCGGTTTTCTCTGGTATAACTCATTCCCTGCACAGGTGTTCATGGGCGACACGGGGTCGCTTGCGCTTGGGGGGATAATTGCCGTATTTGCCATTATAATCAGGAAAGAGCTGCTTATTCCAATTCTTTGCGGGATATTTCTTGTTGAGAACCTGTCTGTTGTTCTGCAGGTTGCATGGTTCAAAAGAACGAAAAAAAAATATGGGGCTGGCAGGAGATTATTTCTGATGGCGCCGCTCCATCATCATTATCAGAAGAAAGGTTATCCGGAACCGAAGATAGTCACCAGGTTCTGGATAGTGGCAATCATTCTTGCCGTAATCAGTATTGTTACGCTTAAGATCAGATAGTTAAATGAAAAGGAGAATTGTAATACTTGGAGCGGGGGAGAGCGGTGCAGGATCAGCAGTACTGGCACTGAAAAAGGGTTTTGATGTATTTGTTTCTGACAAAGGCCAGATAAAAGATAAATACAAAGAGATTCTGGATAACTATAATATTAAATGGGAAGAAGGCATTCATAACGAAGAAGTCATTCTTTCCGCTGATGAAGTAATTAAAAGCCCCGGGATTAAGGAGGATGCTCCTGTTGTTGTTAAGCTTCGGGAGAAGGGAATACCTGTAATCTCTGAAATTGAATTTGCCGGACGATATGCTACAGGCATTAAAATATGTGTTACGGGGAGTAATGGTAAGACAACAGTCACGAATCTAATATATCATATTCTGGAAAAAGCAGGGAAACGTGTCGCAATGACCGGGAATGTTGGAAATAGTTTCGCCATGGCTGTAGCGGAAGGATCATGGGATTATTATGTTATAGAACTCAGCAGTTTTCAGCTCGATGGTATGTTTGACTTTAAAGCTGATATTGCTGTTTTGATGAATATTACTCCTGATCACCTCGACAGGTACGGCTATGAGTTCCAGAATTATATCGACTCCAAATTCAGGATTACCAGGAATCAGACTAAAGCTGATTCCCTGATCTTCTGGAATGATGACCCGATAATAAAGGCTGAGCTGGCTAAAAGGGAATTTACAATGACACTCCTGCCTTTTTCTGACACTGTTTCGGAGAATATGGCAGCTTATATCGAAAACAAGGACCTGATTATTGATTACAAAAATAAAACCAACCTTATGACCATTCATGAACTTGCTTTAAAAGGCCGTCACAACACCTACAACTCGATGGCTGCAGCCATTGCAGGAAAAGTACTCAATATCCGCAAGGATGTTATCAGAGAAAGCCTTGCTGATTTTCAGGGAGTTGAACACCGGCTTGAACCTGTTATAAAGGTCAGCGGAATTAACTTCATCAACGATTCAAAGGCAACAAATGTAAATTCAACATGGTATGCTCTTGAGTGCATGGAGACTGATGTAATATGGATTGTCGGAGGTATTGATAAGGGTAATGACTATTCAGAACTCTTCCCTGTTGTAAAACAAAAGGTAAGGGCTGTTGTATGCCTTGGAAAGGATAACAAAAAGATAGTTGAAGCCTTCAGGGATAAAGTACCTACAATAGTTGAAACAACTTCAATGGATGAGGCAGTTCGATCTGCATATTACCTGGCGAAGAAAGGTGAAACAGTTCTTCTCTCTCCATGTTGTGCCAGTTTTGATCTCTTCAATAACTACGAGGACAGGGGCCGGCAGTTCAAGGCAGCAGTAAGAAATCTCTAAAAATCAGTAAAATGCAGCAGGGCTGGTTAACAAAAACATTTAAGGGAGACAGGGCAATATGGGGTCTTGTAGCCCTTTTTATGGTCTATTCCCTGCTGGCAGTGTACAGTTCATCGGTTAGTGTTGCTTTTAAAAGCTATGGAGGAAATACAACCTATTTTCTGAGAAGCCAGTTCTTCATGCTTATTCTAAGCCTTGGAATTATAGTACTTGTTCATTACCTGCCATACAGGATATATTTTGCCATGGCGGGGATATTTCTTATTATTTCTGCCGGATTGCTTGTACTTACATTTGTTTTTGGAGCAAGAGTAAATGAGGCAACACGCTGGCTTGTGATTCCGGGAACCGGTTTCAGGCTACAGACATCTGATGTGGCTAAGGTAGCGCTTGTAATTTATCTGGCACGGACACTTGCAAAATACCAGAACGACCTGAAGGATTTCATGGTTGTATCAAAATACCTGATGGTCCCGGTTGCTATAATCTGTGCCCTTATTATGCCTGAAAACCTGTCAACATCAGTGATGATTTTCGGGATCTCAATGATTATATTGTTCATTGGAAGAGTCCCCTTTAAATTTCTCCTTGCCTATGCCGGAATAGCACTTTTAGCGGTAGTTCTTTTTGCAATGGTTCTGACTGTCGTTACAAAAGATAACAGGGTACAGGTATGGAAGAACAGGATAGAACACTATTTTTCAGGAGAGGTGGATTCAGACGGCGACTATCAGTCGAACCAGGCAAAAATTGCAATATCGACAGGAGGATTTTTCGGGAAAGCTCCCGGCCGTAGTACCCAGAGGAATATGTTGCCTCAATCAAACTCAGATTTCATTTTTGCTATAATAATTGAGGAATACGGACTTTTCCTTGGCGCAATCCCGCTGATACTTGCATATATGATTCTGCTGTTCAGAGGGATTACCATAGCCAAAAAATGCGAGACTGCTTTCCCTGCTTTCCTTGTTCAGGGATTGATTGTAATGATCGTAGTTCAGGCAATATTGAATATGATGGTTGCAGTCGGGTTATTCCCTGTAACTGGTCAGACTCTTCCAATGGTTAGCTGGGGAAGGACATCGGTACTTATGATGAGTTTTGCAATTGGAGCAATTTTAAGCGTCAGCAGGGTTGTAAATGCAAGAATAAAAAAGGAAGTGCTCCCGGAAGAGGAGATAACGGATGAAGGAGATAAAATATATGAGCCGGCAAAACCATAAAAGAATAATAATCAGTGGCGGAGGCACAGGAGGACATATCTTCCCTGCTATTTCAGTTGCCAATGCTCTCAGAAGAATGGATCCTGAGACTGAAATCCTTTTTGTTGGTGCAGAGGGAAGAATGGAGATGGAAAAAATTCCTGCAGCAGGTTATAAGATAATCGGACTTCCCGTGGCCGGATTTCACAGAAGCCTGACAATGAAAAACATAACAGTACTTTATAGACTTGTTAAAAGTCTGTACATGGCCCGGAATGTGATACGTGATTTTCAACCTGATGTGGTAGTTGGAGTTGGTGGTTATGCTAGTGGACCAGTGCTCAGACAGGCCGGAAAAATGGGAATCCCAACATTGATTCAGGAACAGAACAGTTATGCAGGTTTGACCAACAAGCTTCTTGCAAAAAGAGCAACGGTTATTTGTGTCGCGTATGATGGTATGGAAAAATATTTTCCGACAGAAAAAATAATCAAAACAGGGAACCCTGTAAGGCAAAATTTTGATAACCTGGACAATATAAAGGATGAGGCACTAAGTTTTTTCGGACTTAAAAATGATTCTCCTGTCATACTTGTTCTGGGAGGCTCTCTGGGCGCCGGGACTATAAATAAAAGCCTATCAGGGCAATTGACAAAAATGGGTGATTCAGGGTGCCAGTGGTTGTGGCAGACCGGGAAGAATTATTATGAAAATGTTAATGCATTAGTAGCTCTTTCATTCACTCAAAACATTTGTGTCAGGGATTTCATTAACAGGATGGATTACGCTTTTGCTGCAGCAGATATAATTGTATCGAGAGCCGGAGCCGGAACAATCTCCGAACTATGTCTTGTAGGCAAGCCTGTAATACTGGTACCCTCACCGAATGTAGCAGAAGATCACCAGACCAGGAATGCTCTTGCATTATCCTTTAAAAATGCAGCACTTATGATTAAGGATGATGAGGCAGAAAATCGTCTTGTTAATGAGGCAATTAAACTTATAAATAATAGAGAAGAAAAGGTACTTCTTTCTACCAATATATTAAAAATGGCAGACAGGGATGCCGATATCAGGATTGCAAAAGAAGTTTTAAAGCTTGCAGGCAGATGATTGATTTCAGGAAAATAGAAGGTATCTGTTTTGTCGGGATCGGGGGGATCGGGATGAGCGCCCTGGCACTATATTTTGCCAAAGGCGGATATACTATTACCGGCTATGACAGATCTGAAAGCCTGATCACCGGTAATCTTATCGATGAGGGCTGCTCTGTAATTTTTGAGGATAATCCGTTGGCTTTGCCTGTTCTGTTTACTAACAAAGATCTTATTGATAAAGTCCTTATAGTATATACTCCTGCAATACCTGCCGAAAGCAGGATACTTTCCTTCTTCAGGAACAATGGATATGTACTCTATAAAAGGTCGGAGGTTCTGGGAGAGATTTCCACCATGACAGATACCATAGCAATTGCCGGTACACATGGGAAAACAACAGTCTCTGCAATGACCGCCCATCTGCTCAAGCAGTCGCATGTGGATTGTTCTGCCTTCCTCGGAGGAATATCGAAGAACTACAATTCAAACCTCCTGACAGGTGAAGGACGCTACACAGTAATGGAAGCCGATGAATACGACCGTTCATTCCACCGGCTCTCCCCTTTGGTTGCAGTTATTACTGCAGTCGATGCTGACCATCTGGAGATCTATGGCGACCATAAAACCATGATCGCAGCTTACAATGAGTTCTGTTTAAAAATACGCGATGGGGGAACACTTATAGTCAATTACAGGATCAGGAAGAATATAATCTGTCCTCCGGGAATTAAATGTTTTACCTATGGGGAGGATGCTGAAGCTGACTTCAGGTATTTTGATGTTGTGCACAGGGAGGATTTTTACAGCTTCAGTGTAAATACTCCGGCAGGAATATTAAAAGATCTTCATTTTCCATTCCCGGGGATAATAAATATTGAAAATCTTACAGCAGCGATAGCAGCAGCTACACAATGTGGTGTGACAGAAAGCGAAATCCGCAAAGCTATTGTTCTTTTCCAGGGGGTTAAAAGAAGATTTGACATAAGAATTAACAGGCCGGGACTTGCTTATATAGATGATTATGCTCATCATCCTGAAGAGATAAAGGCATGTATTGTATCAATCAGAGAGTATTTTCATGGAAGGAAAATAACAGGAATTTTTCAGCCCCATCTTTTTACACGGACACGTGATCATGCGGATGGGTTTGCAGAAATTCTTGACCAGCTTGATGAAGTTATTCTTCTTCCGGTATATCCGGCAAGGGAAAAGCCAATTCCGGGAATTACTTCAGAAATGATTCTTGAGCGCATGAAATTAAAAAACAAAAGAGTGCACAGGATGGAGGATATCCCGGGTCAGCTTGATCCTGACAATCTTGATGTACTTGTTACAATAGGGGCAGGTGATATCGACAGACTTGTTGGACCTATAGAGAAAAAGCTGGGAAAGGAGGGACAGGGATGAACCGCTTCATGAAGATATTATTACTGATACCTGTGCTATACCTTATTCTAATGCCTGTATATTTTGCAACTTCCTCAAATTCAAAACCATGCGGAAGGATTGTAATTAATATTACGGATTCGGCAGATTATCATTTTGTTACCAGAAGACAATTATTAAACCTTGTCTATGGAAACACAGGCAGGATACTGGGGCAGCCTGTTAAGACCATAAACGTGGCTGATATTGAGAACAGGATTAATGTTTTAAGAGAGCTGAAAGTGGCAGAGGTTTTTATGACTATCGACGGATCGCTGAATGTATATGTCGATCAACGCAACCCGGTAATGAGGGTGCTGCCTGATGAAGGGGGTGATTTCTTTATGGATGAGGATGGTTATATATTCAGAAGGAGGAATCTCTATACACCAAGGCTTCACATTATTGGCGGGAATATCAATATAACTCCGTCAATGCTCGACAGTTTAAGTGTTCTTGATACAGCAATTAAAAATACGATACTAAAGGATGTTTATCGTTTTGTTAATTACATAAACAATAACAGTTTCTGGTCAGCACAGATCGATCAGATATATGTTGACGGGAGAGATGAAATTGACCTCATCCCACGGGTCGGGAATAATACCGTTCACCTGGGAACATTCGAAAATTATGAAGGAAAATTAAGAAACCTTCAGGCATTTTATGATAAGGTACTTCCTGAAGTGGGATGGAATAAATATTCAACTATTAACCTTGAGTTCAGGGACCAGATAGTATGTAAGAGAAGATAATAAGAAACCATATTTAATTTCTATGAATAAAAAAGAACAGTACGTAGCAGCTATCGACATCGGGACAACCAAGATCGTCGCCATTGTCGGTAAAAAGAACGAGAATGGGAAAATAGAAATTCTCGGGTTAAGCAAAGCTCTTTCGAAGGGTGTCAAAAGAGGTGTGGTGCTGAACATTGAAGAGACGGTAAATGCCATTCAGACCACCGTTGATGATGTCCAGAAAAGATCGGGAGTCATGTTTTCTGAAGTGTTTGTCGGGATAGCCGGACAGCATATTAAAAGCATGAAGAACCGCGGTTATATTACTCGCGAATCCTATGAGGATGAGATTAAGAAGGAGGAGGTTTTTAAGCTGATAGAAGATATGCACAAGATACATATTGATATCGGAGAGGAGATAATTCATGTAATCCCGCAGAATTTCATTGTTGATAACGAAACGGGCGTAAAAAGCCCAATTGGTATGTGCGGAAGAAGGCTGGAAGCTAATTTTCATATTGTGATCGGGCAGGTGGCTGCTGCAAAGAACATAGAGAAATGTATCCGTAAAGCCAATCTTACCGTCAAGGATATGATCCTTGAACCTCTTGCTTCATCCGATGCAGTTCTTACCGAAGATGAAAAAGAAGCAGGAGTTGTGCTTGTTGATATAGGTGGCGGAACCACTGATGTAGCAGTCTATTATGATAATATTATCCGTCATACCGCCGTGATACCTCTTGGAGGGAATGTTGTGACGAAAGATATCAAGGAGGGTTGTGCAATACTGCAGAGACATGCTGAGGCTCTCAAACTTCAGTATGGTTCGGCACTCGGAGATATTGCTCCCGAAGACAAAGTAGTCTCAATTCCTGGTATCAGCGGAAGAGAACCCAAGGAGATATCTTTCAGGAGTCTGGCTTATATCATTCAGTCGAGGATGGAAGAGATTATTGATTTTGTGAATTTTGAAATTCAAAACTCCGGGTATGCTGATAAACTGGCAGCAGGTGTAGTTATTACAGGAGGGGGAGCAATGCTCAAACATCTTCCGCAACTGATGAAATTTAAAACCGCAATGGATGTCAGGATAGGATTGCCGAATGAACATCTGGCTGGCTCGGGGAAGGATGAAATAAATCAACCGATGTATGCAACCGCTGTGGGTCTCATTATGCGAGGGTTCGATTATATCGATACTTATAAGAAATCTTTCAGCGCAGGCAGACAGGATGAATTTGTCCGCCCGCCAAGAATTGATGTAATTGAAAAAGAGGAAACAGTTACCGACGAAAACGAGCTTCAACCAGAATATCAGAATGATCCAAAGACTTCACTTACTGAAAAAATCAGGATGATGATGTCAAAAATGTTTGAGGTTGAAGATCAGGCAATAAACTGATAAGAATTAAATATGGTTATTAATTATTTACTGTTCAAAAACAATTAAAACTCAACACTATGCCAGACGATATAATGAATTTTGATCTGCCTGTCGAAAGATCGTCGATAATTAAAGTCATTGGAGTAGGGGGCGGTGGAAACAATGCTGTCAACCACATGTTCGAAAGAGGCATCCGTGATGTAAACTTCATTGTCTGTAACACTGACCACCAGGCTCTTGCCAATAGCCCGGTTCCGGTAAAAGTCCAGATAGGTGAGTCACTTACTGAGGGGATGGGTGCAGGCAGTCAGCCTGAAAAGGGTAAAAAGGCTGCACAGGAGAATATTGATGACGTGATGGATTCCCTTTCCGGCAATACCCGTATGGTATTTATTACCACAGGAATGGGTGGAGGTACAGGGACAGGTGCAATACCGGTAATTGCCAAGGCATGCAAGGATGCCGGATTGCTGACAATTGCCGTGGTAACAATCCCTTTCAAATCGGAAGGCAAAGTAAGGATTAGGTACGCTATTGATGGTATTACTGAACTGAAAGATCATGTAGATTCACTGCTTGTAATCAATAACGAAAAACTCAGGGAGATCTATGGTAACCAGGGCGTTTCAACTGCATTTGCCAAGGCTGATGATGTCCTTACTACAGCAGTAAAAGGAATAGCAGAAATTATTACCGTAACCGGGTATATAAATGTGGATTTTGCTGATGTTGAGACTGTAATGAAAAACTCCGGAGTTGCTATAATGGGTATGGGCGCTGCAGCCGGGGAAAACAGGGCAATCAGGGCGATCGAAAATGCACTCTCTTCACCACTGCTTAATTCAAATGATATTACCGGTGCAAAAAGCATTCTGATAAATATTTCCTCAGGAAAGGGAGAGCATGAACTTACTATGGATGAACTGGGTGAGATAACAGACTATATGTACGATGCTGCATCTGAAGATGCTTTGATAATCAGGGGATTGTCGCAGGATGAGTCACTGGGTGAGAATATAAGCGTTACTGTTATTGCAACAGGATTTGAGGCTAACAGCATCTTTCAGCCATATAAAGGGAAGAAGGCAACAAAGGTGGAGCTCCTTACAACGGCAAATGTCATTCCACAACATATTATTCCTGAGAAAAGTGATGATACTTTCCGGGTTCATGAGAAAGGACATAAATCTATAATTACCGATTTTGAGGAAGAATCGCAGGGGATTATTGATTTCAGCCTTGAAGGACACGGAGAGCTGAATGCAATGAGGTCAAATGATAACGATAATGACGAGGAGGGTCAGGAGAAGCCGGAAGCAACTCTGAGGAAGGTGAAACACATGCAGAATATCCTGAAGAAAGAAGGTTTGTCGAATAAAACAATGAAGGAAAATATTGACACATTCGAGGATGTACCTGCATATATCAGAAGAAATATGTCGCTCGGAACCGGAGAGAATGCATCAGAAAGCAAGCTTTCGAAGTTCACTCTGACAAATGATGAAGATGAAGGACCGGTGCTGAGGGAGAATAATGCATATCTGAATGATAATGTCGATTGATGATACATGCAGGCGGTGAGGTGTTGTCCTTTTTATCTCCCCTCTTTTTTCTATATTTGCGCTGATGATCAGAAATCTTACAATATTGCTGTTTCTTCTGTTGCCGGCTGTAGTAACTGCTCAGGATAAGAGCAAGATTACAAAAAAG
>Ga0209575_10001102_pt1 | contig 11777 bp, 9 predicted proteins | sample Medcelwee11metaG_FD_187172 | JGI IMG/M metagenome (GOLD analysis project Ga0209575, IMG submission 187172) | Freshwater pond sediment microbial communities from the University of Edinburgh, under environmental carbon perturbations - Medium... | ecosystem: Environmental > Aquatic > Freshwater >...
AGCGCCGGATCGAGGTTGAAGGCATTTTCGTTGCGGATGTCGAGCAGGCCGCCGACCGACTGAAAATTGGCATCGATCGGATGCGGAAGCTGTTCGTTTTCGGGTGCCAGCGCCGCCCCGATGTTCTGCATCAGGATGGTGTTGGTCAGCGTGATGGCCTTGGCATTGCGGTAATAGCCCTGCATCAGGCGTTCCGAGGCACGCTTCCCCGGGGTCGATTCGAAGCCGTACTGGGCGGCCAGCGTGTTCTGGTAATCGAACAGCAGGCGGTCCTCGCGGCGTCCGACCATCAGATGCAGGCGGATGCGCAGGTGGCGCAGGTACTCCTCGCAGCGCTCGACGTGCTTCAATTCCTCGGCACTCAGGAAGCCATTTTTTTCGAGATCGGCCCAGGTCGTACCGAAGCCGGCGGCGCGCGCGACCCAGAAGATGACCTGGAGATCGCGCAGGCCGCCCGGCGCTTCCTTGAAATTGGGTTCGAGGCTGTAGGGCGTCTCGTTGAAGCGCAGGTGGCGTTCCTGTTGTTCGAGGCGCTTGCGCTCATAGAACAGCAAGGGGTCAAGGTTGCCGCGCAGGCGTTTCTGGAAGGTGGCGAACAGGTTTTCGTTGCCGGTCAGCAGGCGGGCCTCGACCAGGGCGGTCTGTACCGAAATGTCGCCGGCGGCCTCGTCGAGACAATCCTGTACCGTGCGCACGCTATGTCCGATCTCGAGACCGATGTCCCAGAAATGACCGACCAGGCGCTCGAGTCCCTCCTGCAGCGCGGTGTCGGGTTCATGCGGCAGGAGAATCAGGAGGTCGATGTCGGACGCCGGGTAAAGCTCGCCGCGCCCGTAGCCGCCAACCGCGGCGAGCGTCAGCGTCGCCGGGAAATCGAGGCCTGCCCAGAGGCGGATGAGAACGTCATCGACCTGCCGGCAGCGTGTACGGAGTAGATCCTGGGCGTCGTTGGTCAGCGCATAGGATTCGCGCAGGGCCTGTTGCCCGGCCTTGACTTCGCTGCGCAGGGCAGCAAGGTCAACGCTCATCAGGCGATCCAGTCAGGCTTGGGACGACAGCCGGCCGACAGCGTCAGGACTTCGTAGCCGGTAGCGGTGACCAACACCGTGTGTTCCCATTGCGCGGAGAGGCTGTGGTCCTTGGTGACGATGGTCCAGCCGTCGGCCAGTTCGCGGATGGCCGCCTTGCCGGCGTTGATCATCGGCTCTATGGTGAAGATCATGCCGGGTTCCATCCGCGCGCCGGTGCCGGCCTTGCCGTAGTGCGTCACCTGCGGATCCTCATGGAATTTTGCGCCGATGCCATGACCACAGAACTCGCGCACGACCGAGTAGCCGTTCTTTTCCGCGTGCTTCTGGATGACGGCGCCGATATCGCCGATATGGCCACCAGGGCGCACCACGGAGATACCCAGCCAGAGGCACTCGAAGGTGATCTCGCAAAGCCGCTTTGCCTGGATGGAAGCGTCGCCGATCAGGTACATCCGGCTGGTGTCGCCGTGGTATCCGTCCTTGATCGGGGTGACATCGAGATTCACGATGTCGCCGCTCTTCAGCACGCGATCGCCCGGCACGCCGTGGCAGACCTGGTGATTGACCGAGGTGCAGATGGACTTGGGGTAGGGGTTGTAGCCGGAGGGCGCGTAATTTAACGGCGCGGAGACGGCGCCCAGCACATCGACCGTATAGTCGTGGCAGAGGCGGTCAAGTTCGTTGGTGGTGACGCCGGCCTTGACGAAAGGCTCGATGTAGTCGAGAACTTCCGAGGCGAGGCGACCGGCGACGCGCATTTTCTCGATTTCTTCGGGCGTCTTGATGGAAATGCTCATAAATGGGGCAGGGTGAACGATGGGGGAAGGGCAAGGATAAAGGATAGGCTTTGTTTTTCAAAGCCGGCGGGGTGCGGATGGCATAATGGAAACCCGCGCATCAATATCGGAAAACAATGAGCATTCTTCTTCTCGGCAAGGACGGTCAGGTCGGCTGGCAGCTTCAGCGCTCCCTGGCGCCACATGGCGAAACGATTGCCTGCGGCCGTTCCGAGTGTGATCTGACAGACTTCGATCAAATGCGTTCATTGGTCAGGGGAACCAAGCCCTCGGTCATCGTCAACGCCGCGGCCTACACGGCGGTCGATCGCGCCGAGGCCGAACCCGAACTGGCCATGCGCATCAACGGGGAAGCGCCGGGCATGCTGGCGGAAGAAGCCGCGCGACTGGGCGCCCTGCTTATTCATTACTCGACCGACTACGTGTTCGATGGCGGCAAGGCAGGGCCGTACCTCGAGAGCGATCCGACGATGCCGCAAAGCGTCTATGGCCGGAGCAAACTGGCCGGCGAAGAGGCCATCCGGGCGGTGGCCTGCAAATCAGTCATTTTCAGGACGAGCTGGGTGTTCGGCGCGCGTGGCGGAAACTTCGTCAAGACCATCCTGCGCCTCGCGCGCGAAAAGGAAACGCTGAATGTGGTCGCTGACCAGATTGGCTCGCCGACGCCAGCGGCGCTGATCGCGACGGTCACCGGGGTCGCGCTTGCCATGCTGCGCCAGGGCGGGGCGATGGATCGCGACGAACAGCGGCTTTACCACCTCTGTTGCGGTCGACCGGTCAGTTGGCACGAATTTGCCCGCACCATCATCGAACTGGCCGGAGCCATGCCAGGCTTCGATCTGCGGCTGACACCAGAGGCGATACGCGCCATTCCCAGCAGCGAATACCCGACCGTCGCCGCGCGCCCGCTGAACTCCCGGCTCGATTGCGCGCACCTGGAACACGATTTCGGCTTGCGGATGCCCGACTGGCAACCGTATCTGGCACGCATGCTGCAGTTGCTCTCGTTGAAACAGAACGGCTATTGAGCTTTATTTGCAACCCTTGACGATGCTATAATTCAAAAGTTTTTCCGAGTCCAAAGGCTCGAAAAAGCGGTTGCACACGTGAGGTGTGCAATCAATCCACACATCCGCCGATTAAGGGTGTCTGCCAGATTTCAGAAATGGCGGGCGTTTCAGGCGGGTGGCGGTTCAACCCTTAAAGGAGTTTTTGTATGTCCGTAACCATGCGTGAAATGCTGGAGGCCGGTGTCCATTTCGGTCACCAGACCCGTTTCTGGTCCCCCAAGATGGCCCCGTACATCTTCGGCGCCCGCAACAAGATCCACATCGTCAACCTCGAACAGACCCTGGCCAAGTACAACGAAGCCATGGCTTTCGTGAAGAAGCTGTCCGCCAACCGCGGCACCATCCTGTTCGTCGGCACCAAGCGCCAGGCCCGCGAGATCATCGCCCAGGAAGCCCAGCGCGCTGGCGCTCCGTATGTCGACCAGCGCTGGCTGGGCGGCATGCTGACCAACTTCAAGACGGTCAAGACCTCGATCAAGCGCCTCAAGGAGATGGAACTGGCGGTCGAAGCCGGTGATCTCGAGCGCATGCCCAAGAAGGAAGCGCTGACCTTCCGTCGCGAACTCGAAAAGCTGCAGAAATCCATCGGCGGTATCAAGGACATGGCCGGCGTACCGGATGCCATCTTCGTCATCGACGTCGGCTACCACAAGATTTCCATTACCGAAGCCGGCAAGCTGGGCATCCCCATCATCGGCGTCGTCGATACCAATCACTCTCCGGAAGGCGTCAATTACGTCATTCCCGGTAATGACGATTCTTCACGCGCCATCCAGTTGTACGCGCGGGGTGTTGCCGATTCCATCCTCGAGGGCCGCAGCCAGGTCATCCAGGAAATCGTCGATGCCGGCGGTGACGACGAGTTCGTCGAAGTGCAGGAAGCTGCCGAATAAGGTTGCAAGGGCGGGGTTACTTGCCCCGCCTGTTTGAAAAGTTCAGGAGAATGAGTATGGCGGCAATTACCGCAAGCATGGTCGCAGAACTGCGTGGCAAAACCGACGCGCCCATGATGGAATGCAAGAAAGCACTGACCGAAGCCGATGGCGACATGGGCAAGGCCGAGGAAATCCTCCGCGTCAAGCTGGGCAACAAGGCTAGCAAGGCAGCTTCCCGCATCGCCGCGGAAGGCGTGGTCGGCCTGTATATTTCGGCCGACGGCAAGCTCGGCTCGATGATCGAAGTTAACAGCGAAACCGACTTCGTCGCCAAGAACGACGAATTCGTAGCGCTTTCCAAGGGTTGCGCCGAGCTGGTCGCAACCAGGAACCCGGCTGACGTCGCTGCGCTGTCGGCGCTGCCGATGGGCGAGGGCACGGTGGAATCCACCCGTTCCGCGCTGGTCGGCAAGATCGGCGAGAACATGGCGATTCGCCGCTTTGTGCGCATCGAAGCCAAGGGCAAGCTGACTTCCTATGTGCATGGTGGTTCCAAGATCGGTGTCGTGATCGACGTCGTCGGCGGCGACGAGCAACTGGCCAAGGATCTGGCGATGCACATCGCCGCGTCCAAGCCCAAGTCGCTGGATTCCTCCGGTGTTTCCCAGGACCTGCTGGATACCGAGCGGCGCATCGCCATCGAGAAGGCGCGCGAAGCCGGCAAGCCGGAAGCGATGCTGGAAAAGATCGCCGAAGGTACCGTTCAGAAATACCTCAAGGACGTGACCCTGCTCGGTCAGGTATTCGTCAAGGCCGAGGACGGCAAGCAGACCATCGAACAGTTGCTCAAGGCCAAGGGTGCCTCGGTCGCCGGTTTCACGCTGTTCGTCGTTGGTGAAGGCATTGAGAAGCGGGTGGACGATTTCGCCGCCGAAGTCGCTGCCCAGGCCGCCGCTGCCGCCGCCAAGAAGTAATCTGCAAGGAAACGCCATGACCGCACCCAGGTACAAACGCATCCTCCTCAAGCTCTCCGGCGAGGCCCTGATGGGCAACGACGCCTACGGCATCAATCCGCAGACGATCGCGGGCATTGTCGCGGAGATCAAGGTGGTTGCCGACCTGGGCGTGGAAATCGGCGTCGTGATCGGTGGTGGCAACATTTTCCGCGGGATGGCCGGCACAGCGACCGGGATGGATCGCGCCACTGCGGATTACATGGGCATGCTGGCCACGGTAATGAACGCCATGGCGCTGTCCGATGCCTTCCGCCAGGCTGGCCTCAATGCCCGTGTGCAGTCGGCGTTGAATATCGAGCAGGTGGTCGAACCGTATATCCGCGGCAAGGCCATCCGCTACCTCGAAGAAGGCAAGATCGTCATTTTCGGTGCCGGTACCGGCAACCCGTTCTTCACCACCGACACCGCCGCGGCATTGCGCGGTTCGGAAATCGGTGCGGAAATCGTGCTGAAGGCGACCAAGGTCGATGGCATCTATTCCGCTGACCCGAAGAAGGATCCGGCCGCGACCCGCTTCGACAGGATCAGCTTCAACGATGCGATCGCCAGCAACCTGGCGGTCATGGATGCCACGGCCTTTGCGCTGTGCCGCGACCAGAAACTGCCGATCAATGTCTTCTCGATCTTCAAGGCCGGTGCGCTGAAGCGCGTGGTCTGCGGAGAGGATGAAGGCACGCTGGTCTATTGCTGAGGGAGAAGAAATGATTCCGGAACTCAAGAAAACCGCCGAAGGCAAGATGCAGAAGTCGCTGGAGGTGCTCAAGAACGACCTCCAGAAGATTCGTACCGGCCGCGCACACACCGGCCTGCTGGATCATGTCCAGGTGGATTATTACGGCTCCATGGTGCCGGTCAATCAGGTTGCCAACATTACCCTCGTCGATGCCCGTACCATCGGTGTGCAGGCTTGGGAAAAGAACATGGCGCCAAAGATCGAGAAGGCGATTCGCGACTCGGATCTGGGCCTCAACCCGGCGTCGCAGGGCGAACTGATTCGCGTACCGATGCCGGCCCTGACCGAAGAGCGGCGCAAGGAAATGATCAAGGTCGTCAAGAACGAGGGCGAAACGGCCAAGGTGGCGATCCGCAACCTGCGCCGCGACGCCAACGCGCACCTCAAGGATGCGCTAAAAAAGCACGAGATTCCCGAGGACGACGAGCGCAAGGCGCAGGATGAGGTCCAGAAGCTGACCGATCGCTATATTGCCGAAGTCGACAAGATGCTCGCCCATAAAGAGGCCGAGCTGATGCAGGTTTGAGCGCGCTCCCGAGCTGACCGCTGGCCGCATGGCGCTCTTTACCAGTTCGACGCGACAGGTTCCCACGGCTGCAGCCGTGCCGCGGCACGTCGCCATCATCATGGACGGCAATGGCCGCTGGGCGAAGAAGCGCTTCATGCCCCGCTTTTCCGGTCATGCCAAGGGCGTCGAAATGGTGCGCGAAACGGTGCGCTCCTGCCTTGAGCGCGGGGTCGAATACCTGACGCTGTTTGCCTTCAGTTCCGAGAACTGGCGCCGTCCGCAGGAGGAAGTCAGCCTCCTGATGCAGTTGTTCATCAAAGCGCTCGAACAGGAAATCGACAAGCTCGATCGCAATGGCGTCCGTTTGCACATCGTCGGCGATCTCTCGCGTTTCGAGGGGCGCCTGCAGGAACTGATCCGTTCGGCGGAGGCGCGAACTGCCGGAAATTCGCGCCTGCACCTGACCATTGCGGCGAACTACGGCGGTCGCTGGGACATCATGCAGGCGGTCAATGCCATGCTGCTCGCCCAACCGGACAGGCGAGCCGGATGGAGCGAGGGCGATCTCGAGCCTTTCCTCTCCATGTCGTTCGCGCCCGAGCCAGACCTGTTCATCCGTACCGGGGGCGAGGAGCGCATCAGCAACTTCCTGCTCTGGCAACTGGCCTATACCGAGCTTTATTTCACCGGAACACTGTGGCCGGAATTCAACCGCGCCGAGTTCGACCTGGCGATCACTTCATACCAGCAACGCGAGCGCCGCTTCGGGCGAACCAGCGAGCAACTGGTCGGCGATGCCAATGCTTAAGACCCGCGTCATCACCGCGCTCGTCCTGCTGGCGCTGGTCCTGCCCAGCCTGTTCTTCCTGCCCCAGGCCTATTGGGCGTTGCTCGTGGCACTGTTCATCGGGGTTGCCGCGTGGGAGTGGGGCGGCTTGCTCGGCTTTGAGCAAAACAAACGACTGTTGACCGGCGCGGCGCTGGCCACGCTCTGTGCCGCTGCCATCCTCCTTGACCCGGCGGCCATCGCCGGCGCGCTTTCGCCTTGGGTGATGGTTTCCTACGGCATGGCCGCGCTCTTCTGGTGTGCCGTCATTCCGTTCTGGCTAAGGGCGAAATGGAAACTGCCGCATGGCTTTCCCGGCCTGCTGGTCGGCCTCGTCGTTCTCTTTCCGACCTGGCTGGCACTGGTCCAGTTGCGGGTTGCCGGACCAGGCGTCCTGCTGGCGATCATGGCGACGGTCTGGATGGCCGACATTGCCGCCTATTTCTCCGGCAAGACTTTCGGCAAGCACAAACTGGCGCCGACCATCAGCCCCGGCAAGACCTGGGAAGGCGCGCTCGGCGCCGGTGTTGGTGTCATACTTTACGGCATCGTGCTGCGCTTGGCCTTTTCCTTCGCGCCCGTCGGCTTGCCCCTGTGGATGCTCGGCCTGCTGGCGCTGACCGCGATCAGCATCATGGGTGATCTCTACGAATCGATGCTCAAGCGCCAGGCCGGCATCAAGGACAGCAGCAACGTGCTGCCTGGCCACGGTGGCGTGCTCGACCGCATCGACAGCCTGACCTCGACATTGCCCGTGGTCGCGCTTCTCTGGCTGCTTGTCGCGCGGGGGCAGGGGTGATGAAACGCGAGAAAGTCACGGTTCTCGGTGCTACCGGATCGATCGGCGTCAATACGCTCGACGTCATTCGTCGCCATCCCGATCGTTACCGGGTATTTGCGCTGTGCGCGCATACCCAGATCGACAAGCTGTTCGAGCAGATCCGCGAGTTCACACCGGAATTTGCGGTGGTGCGCGACGCGGCGCTGGCCGCTGAACTCGGAATGCGTTGCCGCGATGCCGGGTTGTCCACTGTGGTGCGTCACGGCATGGCCGCGCTGGTCGACATGGCGGCGCATCCGGACGTCGACACGGTGATGGCAGCCATTGTCGGCGCGGCGGGGCTGGAGCCGACGCTGGCGGCGGCCAGGGCGGGCAAGAAAATCCTGCTGGCCAACAAGGAAGTGCTGGTCATGGCCGGCGAGCTGTTCATGCACACCGTGCGCGAGCATGGCGCGGTTCTGCTACCGGTTGATAGCGAACATAATGCGATATTTCAATCACTTCCGACAGATTTCTCACGTGGTTTATCACAGTGTGGCGTACGCCGGATTCTGCTTACCGCCTCCGGTGGCCCGTTTCGCACCACGCCCCGTTCAGCGCTGGCCGATGTGACGCCGGAGGCCGCCTGCGCCCACCCGAACTGGGTCATGGGCCCCAAGATTTCGGTCGATTCGGCCTCGATGATGAACAAGGGCCTCGAGGTAATCGAGGCGCACTGGCTGTTTGCCTGCACGCCGGAACAGATACAGGTGGTGGTTCACCCGCAGAGCGTCATCCATTCGCTGGTGGAATATACGGACGGTTCGGTCCTCGCCCAGTTGGGCAACCCCGACATGCGGACGCCGATCGCCTATGCGCTGGCCTATCCGGAGCGCATCGACGCCGGGGTGCCTTCGCTCGACCTGTTCCAGATTGCCCGTCTCGACTTCGAGGCACCCGATTTCGAACGCTTTCCCTGTCTGCAACTGGCCTATGCGGCGCTTCGTGCAGGCGGGACGGCCCCGGCCATTCTCAACGCGGCCAACGAAGTCGCGGTCGCCGCCTTCCTCGACCGGCACCTGTCCTTCCTCGGTATCCCGCGCCTGATCGAAGCCACGCTGGCCGCGCTTCCGGCGGGCCCCGAGGGCAGTCTTGCCGATGTGCTGACGGCGGACGCCGAGGCGCGTCGCATTGCCACCTCCCTGATCAGCGAAACCGTCTCCGCGTGAGCGAACTCCCGTTCTATCTCGGCGCCTTTATCGTCGTTCTCGGTGTACTCATCGTCGTCCATGAGTTCGGGCACTACCTGGCGGCCCGTTATTGCGGGGTCCGGGTGCTTCGTTTTTCGGTCGGCTTCGGCCGTACGCTGTGGCAGCGTCGCCTCGGCCGCGACGGGACCGAATGGGCGGTCGGCATTTTCCCGCTGGGCGGTTACGTCAAGATGCTCGACGAACGCGAAGGCGAAGTCGCGCCGGAGGAAGTGGAACGGGCCTTCAACCGGCAGTCGGTGGGCAAGCGCAGCCTGATTGTCGGGGCCGGACCGGCGGCCAATTTCGTTCTGGCGATCGTCCTGTACTGGGCAGTGTTCATGCTTGGCAGCGAGGAGTTGCGGCCGATTCTCGGCACCCCGCCTGCTGCCTCGCCGGCCGCCATTGCCGGCGTCGTCAATGGCGAGCAGGTCAGGACGGTCGATGGCGAGCCGGTTGTCACCTGGAACGACCTGCGCTGGATGCTGTTGCACAAGGCGGCCACGCAGGAAAGCACCGAACTCGAAGTCATCAACGAACAGCGCGAGATCGCGCTTCGCCGTCTGCCTCTCGCGGCGGCCGGGGAACAGGGCTGGGAAGGCGATGCCCTGGAGCGTCTGGGGATCCGCTTTTTCCGTCCCGATATACCGCCGGTGGTCGGCAAGGTGATGGCGGGAAGTCCCGGAGAGCTTTCCGGAATCCGTCAAGGCGACGAAATTGTCTCGATCGACGGGACGGCGGTCCATACCTGGCATGAGTTCGTGTTGCTGGTCCGCGAAGCCGCGGGGCGTTCCTTGCAGGTCGAATTGCTGCGTGGCGGCCGGATTGTTGCGGTCAACGTCATTCCGGAGGCGGTTTCCGAGCGCGGAAAACAGATCGGCCGGATCGGGGTTGCGGTTGCCGAAAGTCGTTATACCGGCCGCGAAGTCCGCACTTTCGTGCGCTACGGCTTTTTCGCGGCAGGGGCCAAGGCGGTTGCGGAAACCTGGGACAAATCGGTGTTCAGCCTGGTCATGCTCGGCAAGATGCTGACCGGTGAGGTTTCCTGGCGCAACCTGTCGGGACCGGTGACGATTGCCGACTATGCCGGACAGTCGGCACGGCTAGGCATCGACTACTACCTAAAGTTCATGGCCCTGGTCAGCATCAGCCTCGGCGTGCTGAATCTGCTGCCGATCCCGGTTCTGGACGGGGGGCATTTGATGTATCATATGATCGAAGTCGTCAGGCGTCGGCCCCTCTCCGAGCGGGCCATGGAGATTTCCCAGCAGGTGGGGCTTTCCATTCTTTTCGTTCTGATGGCTTTCGCCTTTTTTAATGACATGAACCGCCTGTTTTCCGGCTGAAAAATGAAGAAATCCCTTCTCTCCGTCCTGGTTGCCGGACTCTTTGCGCTCCCCGCGCTGGCATTCGAACCCTTTACCGTCAAGGACATCCGCGTCGAGGGCATTCAGCGCACCGAGGCGGGAACGATTTTCGGCTATCTCCCGGTCAAGGTCGGCGAGACGCTGACCGACGAAAAGGCGGCCGCATCGATCAAGGCGCTCTTTGCCACCGGTTTCTTCAAGGATGTGCGGATCGAGGTCGACGGCGGGGTCATGGTGGTCGTGGTGCAGGAGCGTCCGGCCATCGCGCAGATCGATTTCGTCGGGATGAAGGAATTCGAGAAGGACGTGATCGTCAAGGCGCTCAAGGAGATCGGCATCGCCGACGGCCGCATCTTCGACCGCGCGCTGCTCGACAAGGCCGAACAGGAACTCAAGCGCCAGTATCTGACCCGCGGCAAATACGGTGTCGAGATCACGACGACGGTAACGCCGCTCGAACGCAACCGGGTCGGCATCAACTTCAACATCGAAGAGGGTGCGTTCGCCAAGATCAGGCAGATCAACATCGTCGGTGCCAAGGATTTCTCGGAAAAGGATCTGCTCAGCCAGTTCCAGTTGACGACGCCGGGCTGGATCACCTGGTACACCAAGAACGACCAGTATTCGAAGCAGAAACTCTCCGCCGATCTCGAGAAGCTCAAGTCCTTCTACATGAACCGCGGTTATCTGGAGTTTGCCGTCGATTCGACGCAGGTTTCGATTTCGCCGGACAAGCAGGATGTCTTCATCACGATCAACATCAATGAAGGCGCGCGCTACCAGGTGTCGTCAGTCAAGTTGGCTGGCGATTTCACGATCAGCGAGGAAGAGTTGAACAAGCTGGTTGTCGTCAAGCCGGGCGATGTTTTTTCGCGCGAAAAGCTCAACGAATCGAACAAGGCCATCAGCGAACGGCTCGGCAAGGAAGGTTATGCCTTCGCCAACGTCAATGCGGCACCGGAAATCGACAAGGAAAAACGCCAAGTCGCCTTCACCATTTTCGTCGATCCCGGCAAGCGGGTCTATGTCAGGCGTATCAACGTCGCCGGCAATACGCGGACGCGCGATGAGGTCATCCGTCGCGAACTGCGTCAGATGGAGGGCGGCTGGTACGATGCCGAGCGCGTCACCGCATCAAAGACGCGCCTGGATCGCCTCGGCTACTTCTCCGAGGTGACGCTCGAAACACCCGCGGTTCAGGGGACCAGCGATCAACTGGATGTCAATCTCACCGTCGTCGAGAAGCCGACCGGCAACCTGATGCTCGGGGTCGGCCTGTCGAGTACCGAAGGTATCGTGCTGTCCGGTTCGATCGCCCAGAACAACTTCCTGGGCAGCGGCAACAACGTCGCGATCGCCGTCAATTCGGGCAAGATCAACCAGCTCTATTCGTTCTCCTACACCAATCCGTATTTTACGGTGGACGGGATCAGCCAGGGTTTTGACCTCTACCATCGCAATGTGGACACGACCGTGTCGACAACTTCAGTTACTCCGTACAAGTCATCATCGAACGGCGCCGTGGCCCGTTTCGGTTTCCCGATCGG